>ERZ795062.1918-NODE-1918-length-14158-cov-8.091612_pt1 | contig 14158 bp, 12 predicted proteins | sample MGYA00375146_ERZ795062 | MGnify/ENA primary metagenome ERZ795062 (study PRJEB30191, sample SAMN05720281) | activated sludge metagenome | isolation source: Anaerobic digester | place: USA | collected 2015-07-16 ... | reverse complement strand
GGTTCGCATGGACGTCATCAAATGGGGACAAAAGAGATTTTGTTACAAATTTATTTATAGAAACTTCGTTGATTTTCAGCGGAGTTTTTGTAAATTTTCTTGAAAAAATGTATAATAGAAACGATAGCTATATAGAAATATGGATTTAGAAATAGTTTTGATGATGGATTTTTCAAACTCATTTCATAAAAATTGAAAATTCGGATATAGCAGACTGTAATTCGACTTGGGAATCCCAAGGACCGTTGGTAAGAAAAATAAAATGGACACCTGTGGGATGTCCAAAAGGAGTAAAGATGAGCACAATTAAAATTATGGCTCTTGGTGGTGTTCGGGAAAATGGGAAAAACCTCTATGTTGCCGAAGTAAATGAGCATATATTTGTTTTGGATGCGGGTGCAAAGTATCCAGAAAATGAACAACTTGGTGTGGATATTGTCGTTCCGAACTTTGAATATTTGGAAGAAAATAAGCACCGTGTAGCAGGAATCTTTTTATCGCATGGGCATGCGGATGCTATTGGGGCGCTTCCATACCTTCTGGAAAAAGTGAAGGTGCCGGTATTTGGTTCGCATTTGACGATTGAATTAGTAAAATTGCTTGTTAAAAATAATAATGCAACGAAAAAATTCAATGATTTTCATGTGATCAATGAGAAGACTGAAATAGATTTTGGGGATTCGGTTGTTTCTTTCTTTCAAACAACTCACTCCATTCCTGAAAGCTTGGGAGTGGTGATTAAAACGGATCAAGGCAATATTGTATATACAGGTGATTTTAAATTTGACCAGGCGGCAGATAAATTCTACAAGACTGATTTTAGTCGCTTAGCTGAGATTGGTAAAGAGGGAGTTTTAGCGCTCTTGTCTGATTCTGCCAATGCAGACAGCAATGAACAGGGTGCAAGTATGCATGAAGCAAGGGAAGAAATTCTTAATACAATTGCGGATTGGGATGGTCGTATCATTGTTGCAGCAGTTGCCAGCAATATTGTCCGTATCCAACAAATTTTTGATGCTGCGGAAAAAACAGGTCGCCGTATTGTCCTAACGGGTCATGACGTGGAGAACATTGTCCGTACAGCAATTCAACTGAAGAAGTTGCATCTTGTCAGTGAAAAACTACTTGTGAAGCCGAAAGACATTGCGAAGTATGAGGACCATGAGCTCATTATTCTTGAAACAGGTCGTATGGGTGAGCCTTTGAATGGCTTGAGAAAAATGGCTATCGGTAGACACAGGTATGTTGAAATCAAGGATGGAGATTTAGTTTATATTGTTACGACTCCAAGTATTTCAAAAGAAGCGGTGGTAGCCCGTGTTGAAAACTTAGTGTACAAAGCTGGTGGTGTTGTACAATCCATTGCGAAGAAATTGCGCGTGTCAGGTCATGGGAGTTCTAGAGATCTTCAATTGATGATGAATATCATGAAGCCCAAATATCTTTTCCCAATCCAAGGGGAATACCGTCAATTGGAGGCTCATGCAAAAGCTGCTACTGAAATCGGTATGTACCCAGAGAATATTATCATCGTCAAACGCGGTGATGTGATGTCCTTCGAAGATGGAGACTTTGTTCACAATGGTGCCGTACCTTCTGGTGATGTGATGATTGATGGTAATGCAATTGGGGATGTTGGAAATATTGTTCTGCGTGATCGTAAAATTCTCTCTGAAGACGGCATCTTTATTGTAGCAATTACAGTCAATCGTCGTGAAAAGAAAATTATTTCTAAGACAAAAGTCAATACCCGTGGATTTGTCTATGTCAAGAAGAGTAAAGATATCTTGCGTGAGTCCTCAGAGTTAGTAAATGCAACAGTTGAAAATTACTTTACAAAAGATAGTTTTGACTGGACAGAGTTGAAAACTGCTGTTCGCGATGACCTCACTAAATTCCTATTTGAACAGACTAAACGTCGCCCAGCTATTTTGCCAGTGATTATGGAAGTTAAATGAGATTAATGAATTTGTGAAGAGCCGAGGATAACTCAGGCTCTTTCCAATAAGGAGAAATATATGGCTATTATGAAAATAGAATATCACTCGGAAGTATTGGATATGTCTAGGCAGGTCAATGTCCTTTATCCAGACCGGAATCAGGTTGAAAATTCAGATGATAAAGACATTCCTGTTTTATATCTCCTACATGGAATGGGAGGGAACCACGACTCCTGGCTCAATCGGTCGACAATTGAACGACTGGTTCGCTATACCAATCTCATTGTTGTTATGGTCAATACAGATAAGGGCTGGTATACCAATACTACTTATGGTATGAATTACTATGACGCCTTTGCGATTGAATTGCCTCAGATTTTGAAAAGATTCTTCCCAAATATGTCTGATCAGCGCGAAAAGAACTTTATAGCTGGTTTGTCAATGGGTGGTTATGGTGCTTTTAAATTGGCACTGGGGACAAATCGTTTTTCTTATGCAGCATCTTTGTCAGGAGCTCTCCAGTTTGATTTTGACAATCCCGCCTCAGCGTCCTTAGGAAATATGGCCTACTGGCAAGGAGTTTTTGGGGATATTTCTGACACAAAAAATCCAAATAGCTTGCTAGAGATGGTCAAACAATCGGATAAAAAAACAAAGTTCTATGTCTGGTGTGGGGAAGAAGATTTTCTCTTCGATGGCCATCAAAAGGCGATTGTTGCTTTAAAAAAAGCTGGTTTGGATATTGAAGCAAGTGTTGGTCCAGGCAAACACGAATGGTATTATTGGAACCAGCAGATTGAAAAGGTTTTAACCTGGTTACCAATTGATTTTGAATTGGAAGAAAGATTATCTTAAGTTTTAAGAAAAGATTTAGAAAATTTAGCTATACTGAAACCTATTTCTAGGTAGAGGTATAGTTTATGAATGTTATTAAAAGTATTTTTCTGTGGAGTTGGCGAACGATTTGGGGCTTAGTTTGGTTATCAATGGTGGTCATCGTCTGTGGTTTGGGATTGTTGTTCTATTTTCAAAAAGATGCGGCCCCTCAAATGCTTCAAACATTGGCACAAGAAGTTCAATTGATGGTCAATGGACAATCAGAAGTTTCTTTAGAAGAAGGTGTTGATACCATTAAACACCTCACAACTGATACGGTGAATACAGCTGATCATGGCCGTTGGGAAAGTAATACTGCGACCATTTATATCGAAACTCAGAATCCAACGTTTGTTGCTGCCTATCAGACGGCTATTGCAAATTGGAATGCCACGGGTGCCTTCACATTTGTTGTGACGACTGATCCGAGTCAGGCCGATATTATCGCAACTGAGATGAATGATGGAAATACGCAGGCAGCAGGCGAAGCCAATTCGACAACCAACTTACTTACGAATTATTATAGTTCAGTAACGGTTCGCTTAAATAGTTATTATTTGTTAAATGAACAATATGGTTATGATATGGACCGGATTGTTCACACAGCTGAACACGAATTGGGACACGCGATTGGTCTAGACCACAAAGATAATCAAACCTCTGTCATGGAGTCAGCGGGTTCCAATCATGGTATTCAGCAGGCAGACATTGATGCAGTTGTCCAGCTTTATACTACGTATTGACTGATAATTGAATCATAAATTAAATAAAGGAGTCTATATTAACATGTTTCGCAATTTATTAAAGCGATATCCTGAGCAAGCTCTGCTATTTCTATACAATGCCGGCATTTTTGCATGGCTGAAGACAAGTGGGCAGTCAATTATGAATCAATTGGGTCTATCATCTGACTGGGTGGAAAAAATTCCTGCCCCGGTGCGTGATTTGGCGGGGAACAGCCTTGCTGGAATGGAATCATTATTGAATTCCTCTGCATGGGGATGGTTGATTGTCTCTATGATATTGCTAGTCATCATTCGATTTGTGAAAGGCTTGATTAAGTTTATGATCATGGTCATCATTATTGTTGGTGGTCTTTACCTGCTTTGGCAGAATAAGGAACTACTGAATGGCTTAGGTTAGAAAATGTGAAAATAACGTGAAAAACAGCAACTGAAAAGTCGCTGTTTTTTGCGTAATTTAGAAATAGGATACCGCACGAGGATACTAATTTGTGGTACAATATTTTTATGATTATACTAAGCGGAAACAAGATTGAGCGCTCCTTTGCGGGCGAAGTTTTATTTAACAATATCAACATTCAAGTAGATGAACGGGATCGGATTGCCCTTGTCGGAAAAAATGGCGCAGGCAAGTCTACCTTGCTAAAAATCCTTGTCGGAGAAGAAGCAGCAACTAGCGGTGAGATCTCTACCAAACGGGATCTATCCCTTTCTTATCTGGCGCAGGACAGTCGATTCCAGTCGGAAAATACCATTTACGATGAGATGCTCCATGTCTTTGACGACTTGCGGACGACAGAAAAACGTCTACGTGGTATGGAAGAGCAGATGGGCAGTTTGTCTGGTAGTGAACTTGACCAGTTGATGAAGACCTACGATAGCTTGTCAGAAGAATTTCATCTGGCTGGTGGTTTTAACTATGAGGCAGACATCCGTGCTATTTTGAATGGTTTTAAGTTTGACCAGACCATGTGGGATATGAAAATCTCTGAGCTCTCTGGGGGGCAGAATACTCGTCTTGCACTGGCAAAAATGTTGCTTGAAAGCCCAGAATTATTGGTGCTGGATGAGCCAACCAACCACCTGGACATTGACACGATTGCCTGGCTGGAAAACTACCTAGTGCATTACAAAGGAGCCTTGATTATTGTCAGCCATGACCGCTATTTCTTAGATAAGGTAGCAACTGTCACTCTGGATTTGACTAAACATTCCTTGGATCGTTATGTGGGGAATTATTCTCAGTTTGTTGAGCTAAAAGAACAGAAGCTGCAGACCGAGTTGCAAAACTATGAGAAACAACAAAAGGAAATTGCCAAGTTAGAAGACTTTGTCCAAAAAAATATCGTTCGAGCTTCGACCACCAAGCGTGCCCAGGCTAGACGCAAGCAGTTGGAAAAAATGGAGCGACTGGACAAGCCAACAACTGGTAAAAAATCTGCTAATATGACCTTCCAGTCGGATAAGACTTCTGGCAATATCGTCTTGACTGTGGAAAATGCTGCGGTGGGTTACGATGGAGAAATACTTTCTCAGCCTATTTCCATTGACCAAAGAAAGCTGGATGCTATTGCCATTGTCGGCCCGAATGGAATCGGAAAAACAACCCTGCTCAAATCCATCATCGGAGCTCTGCCATTTATCAAAGGGGAAGCCAAGCTAGGTGCCAATGTGGAAGTGGGTTACTACGACCAGACTCAGTCGGCCCTGACGCCTTCCAACACTGTCTTGGAGGAGCTCTGGTCAGCCTTTCCGACTACACCTGAAGTGGAAATCCGCAATCGCCTTGGAGCTTTCCTTTTCTCAGGTGACGATGTCAAAAAGTCTGTCTCTATGCTATCTGGTGGGGAAAAAGCCCGCCTGCTCCTCGCCAAGCTGTCCATGGAAAACAACAACTTCCTCATCCTTGATGAGCCGACCAACCACTTGGATATTGACAGCAAGGAGGTCCTGGAAAATACCCTCATCGACTTTGACGGCACCCTGCTTTTTGTCAGCCACGACCGCTATTTCATCAACCGCGTCGCCACCAAGGTGCTGGAAATCTCGGAAACTGGCTCCACACTCTATTTGGGCGATTATGATTATTATTTGGAGAAAAAAGCAGAGCTGGAAGCAGAAGCCCAGCCTGACCAGATAGAAACGGCTAACCAATCAGCCGGAGCCATGGACTACCAAGCCCAAAAGGAAAATCTAAAAGAGCAACGCAAATTGGCCCGTCGCATCGAGCAAATCGAGGTAGAAATTGAGAATATCGAAAACCGTCTGAGTGAGCTCAACCAAGCCATGCTAGAAACCAATGACATTGGTTCGCTGACCGATTACCAAAAAGAAATCGACCAACTGACAAACCAACAAGAAAGCCTCATGGAAGAATGGGAAGACTTATCCGATCAGTTAGGCTAGATTGACAGGAAATTGACACGAGCCTAATACCTTGATAGAACAGGCTTGCAAGCAGGACTTGCGGAGTTAGCAAGACCACCTTTCGCTAAAAAAGTCCAGAGCAAGCCAGCCATTCTTGGAAAACATCGACCGACAAGCTAAGATAAGTATAGAGATTAGCATCACTTCTCGAAGTTGGTGTCAACATCTCAGCGCAGTGGTTGATTGGCAGATTTGTTCGTGTTGCACACTTCAAATCTGACCATTACGACTGTTGCGAACAAAGTTCGCTTTATCTCCAACCTCAAACTGTCTCCCAGACAGTTTGAGCTGTGCGGGGGCGGGAGTAAAACGGTCTGGGGATAGACCGTTTTAGCTCAACAACTAGAAATAAAGACTTGTTGACGAACTCTTTTTCATTTTTCGAGTTCTGTCCCGCTCCCGAAAAGGAGAACGAAATGAACTTTGGACAACAAATCAAAGACTTACGCAAGAAGGAAGGCTTGACCCAAGAACAGTTTGCCCTCAAACTCAATGTGAGACGGCAGGCTGTTTCCAAGATCATCTTATCTTAGGAGGAACTGCCATGAACAACATGACAGAAAAACTTGTCAAGGACGGTCGCGAAGGCCGTCGTACCCAGATGCACCTGACCATTACCATTATGGAAGCTTTCTCATGGTTTTAGGCCTTGTCTGCTTTATCATCAAGGCCAATTCTGTCGAATATGTCGATTCCAATGGCATTCTACACGAAAACTTCTACCTGCTCCCAATTGGCTACTTGCTAGTCATTACAGGAGCCGTTGCCTCGCTCTTATCAGGACTAGCCCTGCACCGCTTTAGAAAAGAAAATACTTAACATGACCAAACACCCACGTTTTAGCAATAGCGACCAATTTTTCGCTTGTCCACATTGTGGGCAGGCTCTTGGTCTTGACCAGAACATTCTTCGCTGTCCCAACCGCCATACTTTTGACATTGCCAAGCAGGGCTATGTCAATCTGGCCCCTCAAGTCAAGCAGTCTGCCAACTACCACAAGTCTAGCTTTGAAAATCGTCAGGCCTTTTTAGAGGCAGGCTATTACAATCATCTCTATGAGGCTTTGGAGGGGAAAATAGCAGAGCTGGGCTTGCGGTCTGTCTTGGACATCGGCTGTGGAGAGGGCTTTTATTCTCGCAAATTATCCGAGAAAATGGACTTGGACATTCTTGCTTTTGATATTTCTAAGGATTCCATTCTCTTGGCAGCAAGGACAGACAGCACCAAGTCGGTCAAATGGTTTGTCGGTGACTTGACCAAGTTACCTATTCAAGATAAGACCATTGACGGCATCTTGGATATCTTTTCCCCAGCCAATTATCAGGAGTTTGCCAGAGTGCTGAAAGCTGGTGGGGCTATTCTCAAACTAGTCCCAGGACCCAATCACCTCAAGGAGCTCCGCCATTTAGCCAAAGACCAACTCCGCAAGGAGTCCTATGATAACCGTGATATAGTGGAGCATTTTAAGGCTTATGTGGGACAGGTTGAAGAGATCTTTGTCAGTCGTACCCTGCCGATTTCTGCCGATCATGCTCAAGTATTGGCAGATATGACCCCCCTTTTTTTCCAAGTGGACCAGTCTAGGATGGACTTAAAGCAGTTGACTGAAATTACCATTGAAGGTGTGCTTTTGGTTGGCTGGAAGTGAAAGAAAGGATGATTGTGAGGTTATATGATATCAGTGGAAGAGATTTTAACTAAATTATCGCCAAATCAAAAGGTCAATTATGACAAGGTTTTTCATAAAATGGCAGCATCATGTCAGTCATCTGGAATTCGTCCCAAGATTCTCATGCATGTTTGTTGCGCGCCATGTTCTACTTATACGCTGGAATATTTGACACAATATGCGGATGTTACCATCTATTTTGCCAATTCCAATATTCATCCAAAGGCGGAATACCAACGGAGAGCAGCTGTGACTGCCCAGTTTGTCAGTGATTTCAACCAGATAACAGGTCAAACTGTGGGGTATTTGGAAGCTGACTATAGCCCTCAGGAATTTTTCAAAAGAACCCAGCATCTGGCTAATGAGCCAGAGGGGGGAGACCGTTGCAAGGTATGTTATGATTTTCGTTTGGACAAGACTGCTGAAAAGTCGGTTGAGCTTGGTTTTGACTACTTTGGTTCGGCATTGACAATCAGTCCACATAAGAATGCGCAAACCATCAATGCTGTTGGAATTGAGGTGCAGAAGCTGTACGATACCCAGTATCTTCCGAGCGATTTCAAGAAAAATGGTGGTTACCAGCGATCGGTTCAGATGTGTGAAGAATACGATATTTATCGCCAGTGCTACTGTGGCTGTGTTTATGGGGCACATGCCCAAGGTGTCAATCTTATTCAGGTAAAAAAAGAAGCCTTGGAATTTTTAAAAGAGCATAGAGACTACTCCCATATCCCTTTTAAGGTGTTGGAGAAGGAGTGAAATATCATTTCTTTTTAGGTAGAGGTGTGGTAAAATATACGTAACAATCCATTGTAAATTTTAGGGGAAAACGATGAAACTTCTATACATGTTTGCATATATATATATATATATATTGGCAATTTAAATTTCCTTTCCAATCCATTAATACCCAAAACCTGCCCAAATCGGCAGGCTTTTTGCGTTGTCGAAAGGTGGGGATTTAGATGAATTGGAATCAAATTTTAGTGGAAATTCCAGTATATGCACCAGAACTACTCGAAGAAATTAACCTTATTAATGACTATCAAACTGTACTGCTCGAGAAATTAGAGAGGCAGGATAATGCTCAAGAACTAGAGGCTGTTTATCAGATAGAACAGGACCGCTTGATTGACATTCTTAAGGGTTATCTTGATATAAAACGTAAACCAAGTCACTATGCAGAAGCTGAACAAAAATTGACTGCTGCCTTTGGTCAATTGATTGGTTTTCGAAAGCATCTTCATAATTTATTGCAAAAAGTGAATGAAGAGGACTTGAAAGATTTTCAGGTCAGCATGCGCTTATTGCCAGGGAAACGAGAATTGGTTGACCCTCAAGCTGTTTATCAGACCAAAAAGCCTTCTACGGAGCTCCAGCTTGAAGATGAACTTATTCGTCATTTGACTAGCGGTGAAAGCCAGTGGGTTTATCGTCCTGAATTAAACACTGAGGAACTTCTCTGGGCGAATTTTTTTGCTAAATTGGAAGAAAATAATGTACGCTATTTATCTGATCACCCTCTGACCGAACAAGAGAAGCATCAAATTAGAAATCAGCTGAATTTTGTAAATTTCTACGAGGCTGCCAAGTGGTTAGCAGGAGAAAATGGTATTGCCAAAGTTCAAGTTCAACGGGAAAATGCCAGTCTGGGAACCATCCGTTTGGAGGTCATCTGGCGACACAATGTTGCGGGAGGCAAGTCGAGTTATGAAGTCGTCAACCAAGTTGTTACAAAGGGTGACGCTGCAAGACAAAGACGTGGTGATGTGACGTTATTGATTAATGGTCTTCCAATGATACAAATTGAGCTAAAAAGTCGTTCACATCCTTATATGGATGCCTTTCGTCAAATTCGTAAATATGAGCAAGAAGGGCAGTTTAAGGGGATTTTCTCAAGTCTGCAAATGTTTGTGGTTTCAAATATTACGGAGACACGCTATATCGCGGCTGCCAAGGAATCTAAACTCAACGACCGCTTTTTGACCAAATGGGTAGATAAGAATAACCAACCGCAACCTCATCTTTTTGACTTTGCTAGAGAGGTCCTTTCTATTCCTATTGCCCATCAAATGGTTATGCAATATAGTGTGATTGACGACGCCAAAAAAGCTCTTATCTTACTTCGACCATATCAGGTACATGCTATTGAGGCAATCAAAGATGCTAGTCGGCTTCGTCAGTCAGGCTATATCTGGCATACGACTGGTTCAGGTAAGACATTAACATCGTATAAAGTGGCCCGAAATCTATTACAAATCCCATCTATTGAAAAGACGATTTTTGTCATTGACAGGACGGATCTTGACCAGCAGACTACCTCGGCCTTTTTGTCCTACGCTGAAAACGACATGATTGATATCGATCAGACGGACGATACACAGCACTTACTCAAAAATCTGTTTTCAGAAGACCGACGTGTCGTTGTCACTACTATCCAGAAACTCAATACACTTTTACGTCAATTTGAAGAGGGCTTACATGAGAAATTCTTCCACCGTGTCAAAAATCTAAAATTAGCTTTTGTAGTGGATGAGTGCCACCGTGCTGTCACACCAGAACGCCAACGGATTTTAGAACAATTCTTTGTCAACTCTCTTTGGTATGGTTTTACTGGGACACCTATTTTTAAAGAAAATAAGCGGGAACAAAAAGGGGATTTGGCTCAGACTACAGAAGAACAGTATGGGCCATGTCTTCATGAGTATACTGTAAAAGAAGCCATCCATGACCGAGCAGTATTAGGATTCCAAGTGGAGTATAAGACCACTATGCCAGGTTGGGACGAAGATGAGATTGAAGACGAATTTTATGATGACGAGCGTCATATGTTATCAGTCTTGGATTCTATACTAAACAAATCCAAGAGAAAACTCGGTTTCCAAAATGGTGTTGGAAAAACCTACGAGGGCTTGCTGACTGTCAAATCTATCGCCCGTGCCCAAGCCTATTATGATTTGATACAAGAAGTGAAGGCTGGTCATAAGAGCTTGACCATTTTTGAATCTGTTAAAAAAGTACTGCCAGACTTTCCAAAAGTTGCTATCACTTACTCAGTGACCGAGAATGACGAGTCATCTTTTGCCAATCAAGATTACATGAGCAAAAGTTTGGAAGATTACAATGCCATGTTCGGGACTCATTTTACACTTGCTACACTTGGTTCTTATAATACTGACCTCAATGAACGCTTAGCACGGAAAAAAGATAAGTATGCTTTCCGTGAGGAGCAGTTGGACTTGGTTATTGTGGTGGATCGCTTGCTGACAGGATTTGATGCTCCGTGCTTGTCTACCATTTTCATGGACAGGCAACCTATGAAACCCCAACACATCATCCAAGCCTTTTCACGCACCAATCGCCTCTTTGACGAAGCTAAGAAGTTTGGACAAATCGTCACTTTCCAGACACCGGAACGCTTCAAGGAAAAGGTTGACGAAGCTCTCAGTCTTTACTCAAATGGTGGTGAGTTTGCGGTGCTAGCTCCGACTTGGTTGGAAGAAAAAGCAAAATTTTTGGAGAAAGTCCACCAATTGTTAGCCATTTCTCCAAGTCCTGAAATGGTACCAGACTTGGATGCCAGCAGCGATGCCGAATTGAAACGTTTTGCAAAAGCTTTTCAGGAATTTGATAAACTGTTTGCTTCTATTCAAGTTTATTCTAAGTATGATCAAGAAGAAATTCTTAAGGAAATTGGTCTAAGTTTAGAGGATATTGAAAATTTTTCAGGTCAGTACCAAAATGTCATCGAAGAACTTCGTAGACGCCGTAAAGAAGATGATGGCGTTGATGAAACGCCTTTTGACATTGAGTACGAGCTGGAGTCTGTCCGTACAGACGAAATCAACTACCACTATATCATCTCCCTCATCCAAAACCTGATTGACAGTAAAAACCAAGTCATTCCTGACAAGGAGAAAAAATTGGTGGACAACTACATTTCCGACTTGGACAAGACCAATCCAAAACTTTCCCAACTCATTTCTAAAATCTGGCAGGAGGCCCAGACTAACACCCAAGATTACAAGGGCCAATCCCTCGCCCTCAAGCTAGATGAAATGATTGACCTGACCATCCGTGAGCAAGTCGTATCCACAGCACGAGATTGGTGTGTCGGTGAGGACGAACTCCAGTTTATCGTGGACAATTATCGGGTCGGAAAGGACAAGCAAATCGGTGAAAAAGCCCTGGTTGACACCTACGACTATACTAGCTACAAGGAAAACAAGGGCGACCAAGCCCTCAACAAGCTCAAATACAAAAAAGCCCTCAAAGAGGACTATATGAACATGATTGCGGAAGACATCCTACCATTGAGGGGGAGGTAGGAAAAATGTATTTTGACAAAACCCTCAATTTGTCAAAATATCCCCTGAAATTTATTTTCTATTTGCTCAAAACAGCCATTTTGTCAAAATAGAAATGAATAATCAAGAGCTATTTCAACAAAATATAGTGTCTGAGAGAAATGAAAATAGAAAGGAATGTGAATGGCAGATAATATTTTAATTTTGGGGAATGGTTTTGACCTTGCGATGGGGAGAAAGACTAGCTATGGAGATTTCTTGAAATTTGCTAGGCATATAAAGGTTTTAGGTTGCCATATTTTGCAACATTACAATACAAAAGATGTTCATGAAGCATTTTCTGCTTTCATTGATGACATAGATAAGCTCTGGGAAAATCATGAGTATGATGAGACTAAACAATCAGAAGAAGAACAAAATTTTTATAACAAGTTGAAAGCAGACCAAAAATTTTTACTAATTTCAGAACATATTTTTGAGAAATTAGCAATATTGAATGATGATTGTATAACCCTAGTAGCTTTAAATTCATTCAATAGAGGTGCAACTAAAAGATATTTGCTAAATAAAATTAGGGAAGAGCTCAAAAAAGATACTATCATCAGTAATAGTTTATTTAACATTGATTGTGTACTTGACTTAACAAAAAGCTCTGAAAACAGAAATATTGAATGGTTATTAGAACTTCCAAACAATTTGTACATTAACTATATTGAAAAGTATAAAGATAAACTTGGTAAAAACTGGTCAGGAATTGAATTGGCAATTTCTGATATTGCCGAGGGATTACAGACTATTAAAGATAATTTAGGACAAATAAAGAGATTTGAGGCTCCTAGTGCTGAGAAAATATTTGTAAATGAAAATAATTATACAGCTATCCAATTTATTTTAAAATTGATATTTGAACGTATTAAAGGAAAATCGGATTTTAATCGTGCAAAAGTTTTGGCAGATTTAAATGAAGTTTTCATCAGTTCACTTGAAGATTTGACGAACTACTTGGAATTTTATCTAACCTATTTGGATAAGGTTGATTTTGAAATGCAAAAGATTAACACTGCTTCAACAGCATTGGATGCTATTCAAAACATTAAAATTTCTAAAGTTATTACCTTTAATTATACGAATACTGCTAGTGAAATGTTGGGTGTGACCGAGGAAAATACTCACTTTATTCATGGAAGATGTCATTTCAATCGATTTGATGATGACATTAATACCATGGTTTTTGGTATTGAAGATAAGGAAGCAGAAACTGAAAATATCAATCAAGATTTAATCCCTTATCAGAAATTCTATCAACGAGCAGTTAAAGAAACAGGAAGCAAGTTTGAGAAGTTTTTTGAAAATACTTTAGAATTTGGTGATTTTGGGATGTATTCGTCTAGTAAAAATATTATCATCTTTGGTCATTCCGTAGATCCTCTTGATAAGGAAATTTTTAAAGCCTGTTTTGATTTAGCCCATGAAGTGGGCTATCCTTACAAGTTCATATTTACTTACCTTGACGAGGTCACGAAACGGAATATTGTTAAAAATCTAGCAATTATTTTAGGAAAAAGAAAGTTAGTAGAGTTAACAGGGAGAGGATATATTGTATTTGTGAAAAGTTATGATATAGATCAGATGAAAAAGGAGCTATTAAATTAAATGAAAACAAACAATAATATACCAGCTTATCGTTTTCAAGGCTATACTGACGCTTGGGAACTGCGGAGAATTTTTGAAATTGCAGATAGATTTGACAATCTTAGAATTCCAATCGCTTCCAGTTTAAGAGTTCCGGGAAGGACCCCTTATTATGGTGCAAATGGTATCCAAGATTATGTTGAAGGATATACTCATGATGGTGAGTTTGTTCTGGTTGCTGAAGATGGAGCGAATGATTTAAAAAATTATCCAGTAAATTTAGTAAATGGTAAGATTTGGGTTAACAACCATGCACATGTATTACAAGGGAAAGAAAATATTGCAAATAACAATTTTTTATCATATTCAATAAACCGAGCTAATATAGAAGTTCTATTAGTCGGTGGAGGTAGGGCAAAGCTGAATTCTGACGTTCTGATGGATATTGAGTTGGAGATACCTTCCCTCCCCGAACAAGAAACCATCGGCACTTTCTTCTCCACCCTAGACCAACACATCGCCCTTCATCAACGTAAGTTAGATTTGTTGAAAGAACAGAAAAAA
>ERZ795062.1915-NODE-1915-length-14197-cov-19.826616_pt1 | contig 14197 bp, 11 predicted proteins | sample MGYA00375146_ERZ795062 | MGnify/ENA primary metagenome ERZ795062 (study PRJEB30191, sample SAMN05720281) | activated sludge metagenome | isolation source: Anaerobic digester | place: USA | collected 2015-07-16 ... | reverse complement strand
TCATGGAGGAAATTCAGCAACGGGTCGAAAAAGATGAACGCGTGCTGGTAACCACGCTGACAAAACGCATGGCGGAGGAATTGACCGATTATCTTTCGCAGCACGGTATTCGGTGCAGTTATATTCATTCGGATGTGGAAACACTTGAACGTGTGAAAATTATGGACGATTTGCGTAACGGTATTTTCGATGTTTTAGTTGGGGTGAATTTGCTTCGCGAGGGACTGGATTTGCCCGAAGTTTCGCTGGTGGCGGTACTCGATGCCGATAAAGAGGGTTTTTTGCGTTCGCATCGTTCTTTGACACAAACGGCGGGTCGTGCGGCGCGAAATGTAAACGGGAAAGTTATTTTTTATGCCGACAAAATCACCGAAAGCATGCAGGCTACCATTGACGAAACCAATCGTCGGAGAGAAAAACAGTTGAAATATAACGAAGAGCACGGCATCATTCCGCAGCAAATTAAAAAGGCAAAATCGTCGGCTCTTGCTAAACATACAGTTCCGACAATAGATCCTAAAGCTTATGTTGAGCCGGATTATTATTCGATGGTTTCCGAGTCTGCTGCACAATACGATTCGGAAGAAGGTCTGGAAAAACTGATTGAAAAAACACGCAAAGCCATGATGGCGGCAGCGAAAAGATTGGAATTTTTAGAAGCTGCCCAGTTGCGTGATCAGTTGATATTGTTGGAGTCGAAATTAAAAGAGAAGTCTGCTTCTCAATCTGCCGGAAAAGAAAAACATAAGTCTGCTATTTACAACAGGAAACACTAAATAAAATTAAGGTGGTTTGAATACCGCGAAACTCTTTACAAAACAATATTAAAAAATGGGAGGTATGAAATCGGATATTGAAATTGCACGCGAAACACCATTAAGAAAAGTAAAAGATGTAGCCGAAAGCATTGGGATTCCACGGGATGAGGTTCACAATTATGGCCCTTATATGGCGAAAATACCGCTTCAGCTTATCGATAGCGAGCGGGTAGATAAAAGCAACCTGATCTTGGTAACGGCTATTACGCCCACAAAGGCGGGGGTGGGAAAAACCACTACTTCGATTGGTCTGTCGTTGGGCTTAAACAGAATGGGGAAAAAAGCGATTGTGGTATTACGTGAGCCGTCACTCGGGCCTGTGTTTGGTATGAAAGGAGGGGCAGCGGGTGGCGGTTGTGCCCAGGTATTGCCAATGGAAAATATCAATCTTCACTTCACGGGCGATTTTCATGCCATCACCACGGCGCATAATACCATTTCGGCATTATTGGATAATTATGTTTATCGTATTCAGGGGTCGGGTAAGCAACTTAAAGAAGTGTTGTGGAAGCGTGTGCTGGATGTGAACGATAGAAATCTGCGTCATATTGTGACAGGATTGAACGGTTCTGCGAATGGAATTACGCAAGAATCGGGATTCGATATTACAGCTGCTTCGGAATTGATGGCTATTCTTTGTTTGGCAGAGAACGAGAGCGACCTACGCCGCCGCATCGAAAATATTTTATTGGGCTATACGCTCGACGGCAATCCGTTTACGGTGAAAGATTTGGGTGTTGCGGGGGCTATAACCGTATTAATGAAAGATGCCATTCATCCCAATTTGGTGCAAACTACCGAAAATACGGCGGCTTTTGTACACGGCGGGCCTTTTGCCAATATTGCTCACGGTTGCAATTCGGTAGTGGCAACAAAAATGGCCATGACCTATGGCGATTATGTAATTACGGAAGCCGGTTTTGGTGCGGATTTGGGTGCCGAGAAATTTTTTAATATCAAATGTCGCAAAAGCGGCCTCCGCCCGAAGCTGACCGTTATTGTGGTTACTTCTCAAGGATTAAAAATGCACGGAGGAACTCCCGAAAAGCAAATCAAAGAACCCGATATGGAAGGCTTGAAAAAAGGATTGGAAAATTTGGAAAAACATCTGGACAATTTGGCAGCGTTTGGACAGACAGTACTGGTGGCCTTCAACAAATACGATTTCGACAGAGAAGAAGAAATCGATGTTGTGCGGCAGTATTGCAATGGCAAAGGGGTGCGCTTTGCTGTTAACGAGGCTTTTTACAAGGGTGGGGAAGGTGGTGTTGAATTGGCCGAAATGGTGGTAGATGCCATTGAAAACGATCCTTCGAAAGAACTGAGGTTTACCTATGACGATGAGGATACCATCGATGAGAAAATCGAAAAAATTGCCGTGAATATTTATGGTGCGCGCGATGTGGTTTTTGGAGAAAAAGCAATGAAAATACTGAAAAAAATCGAAGGAACCGATCTTGAAAAAATGCCGGTGTGTATTGCCAAAACGCAATTCTCTTTCTCTGCCGATCCTAAAGCGTATGGTGTAGCCAAAAATTTTCGTTTTAAAATTAATGATATTGTCATTAATCAAGGTGCGGAATTTATTGTGGCTATTGCCGGAGAAATGATGCGTATGCCGGGTTTGCCCGCCGATCCTCAAGCAAAACGAATTGATATTGTGAACGGACAGATTGAAGGATTAAGTTGATAATAATAATTGACTATATAACTGATAATTGACTTTATAACACCTGAAAAATCAATAAAAAATGAAACCGATTGTTTTAACTTTTGCATCTTTTTTTGTGGCAGTATTGTCTTTTGCCCAACATGGAACCCTTTACACAAAAGAAGACAAGGCGATTTTCGATAAATACGCTTTGTATATTGAGCCATTTCGCGATCAACCAATGGAAACAGTGATGGAAAAAACGGCCGAATTTTTTCTTGAAACGCCTTATGTGCCACACACCTTGGAAATGACCCCGGGAGAGATTTTTATTATCAATTTGCGCGAAATGGATTGCACTACTTTTGTTGAAAATGTTATTGCTTTATCGTTAACTGCAAAGTCCGATGAGCTTTCGTTCGATAAGTTCATGGACGAATTGCGTAAGATGCGTTATCGGAATGGTAATATCGATGACTATGCTTCGCGTCTGCATTATACATCCGATTGGATTTATGAAAACGAAAAGCGCGGATTGGTGAAAAATATTAGTCAGTGTTTGGGAGGAGTAAAAGAGACCAAAAGAATCAATTTTATGTCTGTTCATCGCGATGCATACCGACAGCTGAAAACCGATGACGCTATGTGGTGGAAAATTAAAGCCATGGAAGATGCGATCAATAAACGCGGCGGGTTTTATTATCTTCCTAAGCAGGAAATTGCAAAAGCTGCACCCATGATTCCCCACATGTCCCTTATTGCTTTTACGACTTCCATTGAAGGACTCGATGCTTCGCATGTGGCTTTTGCTTACCGCTTGGGCGATAAACTAACGTTTATTCATGCTTCGAGTCTCGCCGGCAAAGTAGTGATCGATGAAGAAACACTGGAGGATTATTGCGCTTCGCAAGAATCATGTACGGGTATAATGGTGGTTAAGATCAACGATTAAGATGCGTGTGCCGAAGAATTTTTGGTTGGCTGCAAAATGCGATGATATGTATCGAGATTGGTAAGCACTTCGATGGCTTTCTGATATACTTTATCTCTTTGTAACGTGTAAATCAGAACCCCTTTCTTGTAGTAATAGCGTTTTACGATTTCGTTTGCTATCAGATCTTTAATTTCATCTTTAAAAAGTTCGAGGTCGCGATCCAAATCGGGAACTAGTTTTGCTTCAAGTGCTTTAAATTCTTCGGCTGCAATATCCATATATCCTTCGAATTTCATGACTTCTTTCAGTGTTTGCATCGTTTTTGCACTCATCTGATCGTATTTGAAATCTTTCGATTTTACGAATTGCTTAAATGATTCGTAATCTGCATCAGGAAACTCAAACCGGTCGGGAGGAGCAATAGTCGGATGTTGCAAAGCCCAGTCGGTCACATAATCGAAAATGATATTTCCTACTATCAAATAGTAAGAAATTCGCCCCATTTGGTCTTCTTCAATAATAATGTCAGGTGTTATGCCTCCACCTTCACGCACCTCACGACCGGTTTTTGTATAGAAAACATGCGTAAGGCTGTCGGGTACGCGCGCCACACTGCCATCGGGATTGCGATGCGAATAATCGAGGGTTTGGATGCATCTTCCGCTGGGAATGTAATATTTTGAAGTAGTGAGTTTGATACTGCCTCCATAAGGAAGTCCGCGTGTAGTTTGCACCAACCCTTTTCCGAACGAGCGGTTCCCAATGATAACAGCCCGATCCAAATCCTGAAGCGATCCGGCAACAATTTCCGATGCCGATGCCGATCCGGTATCAATAAGCACTGTAATCGGTATCAGTGTGTCGAGCGGTTGCTCGCCGGTGCGGTATACGCGGTCCCATTGTTTTACTTTTCCTTTGGTGGAAACCACTTCTTGGCCTTTGGGCACAAACATATTGACAATGCTGACGGCTTCTTCCAAAATGCCTCCTCCGTTTCCCCGAAGATCAATGATAAGAGATTCGGCCCCTTTATTTTTTAAATCGAGGAAGGTCTTTTTAACCTCTTTGGCACTGTTTTCGGTGAAGCTTCCGAAATGAAAATAGCCGATATTTCCATTGACAACATCAGCATAAGTAACCGGATGAATGGTGATTTTTTCGCGAACGATTTTCAATGTGATCGGTTTGCTTTCGCCGGGACGTTGAATTTTTACTTTTACAGTGGTTCCGGGCAAACCCCTTAATGCATTGCTTACCTCCTGTACGGTGGCTTTCCGCATATCTTTATCGTCGACTTCCAAAATAATATCCCCGGCTTTCAATCCTGCTTTTGCTGCCGGCAATTCTTCGTATGGTTCGTTTATGATTACATGTCCGTCTTTATATGAAATAACAGCCCCAATTCCTGCATATTCGCCGGTAGTCATAAATCGAAAATCGTCCATCTCTTCTTCTGAATAATATTCCGTGTAAGGATCGAGTCCCGAGAGCATGTTTCTAATGGTGCCCTGTACCAAGCTGTCTACTTTTAAGCTGTCAACATAAAACATATCCAATTCTTTCAATACGGAATTGAAGATGTCGATATTTTTATTGATGTCGAAATAATGTTGATTTTTATTGGGTTGAATGGTTTGTGCCGTTAAGTTTATCCCTATAAATAAAATAAGAACTGACAAAAAATTTTTCTTCATCTGCTTGTTTTTAGTCGATTGTTTCAAATTTGAATTGTAGACTATTTTTTGCGATTTCTTGAAAAAATCGATTTTTATTTCTTAGCAAAGAAACGAATTTTTTGTGAAAATAAGGGAATGTTTTAGTTATATGTTTTTAAAATGCTTTTGGAACATCGAATATTCTGTATCTTTACGGAGTTTTATGGAAAAATTAGATTCAATAAACCGGTATTTACGTCATTTATTGCTTCCGGGAGCGGTTGGTGCGATTATTTTTTTGGCAACCTGTATTTTGGGCTCAGAACAGGTGCCGGACTTGCCTCCCTTACTTCCGTGGGATAAGATTGTTCACGCAGGTATGTTTTTTGTTTTGTCCGGCGTTTGTTATTACGATTATTATCGTCTTTTTAATGGGAACGTGAATCTAAACAAATGGATTTTTTGGTGTTTCTTAATCCCTGTGATTTATGGGGGAATTATCGAATTGCTACAACTATTTGTATTTACGTCGCGTAGTGCCGAATGGGGCGACTTTGTTGCAGACATAATCGGATCACTTTTAGCTACTATTGGTGCAGTTTACTATTTAAAATATCAAAATAAACCAAAAAAGAATTTATCTTTGTAACGAATCAATCTTTGTAACAAATCGAGAGACGAGATTACACACTTTATTTCCAAACAGAAAAATACCAAAAACAAATTGCTATGAAATATGAAGATTTGAAAATTTTAGCTGAATTAAGAGAAAAAGGTGCTCTTACAGAAGAAGAATATCAGCGCGAAAAAGCAAAAATATTGAACGAAGAGAGAAAATCCGACACTTCCGGCAGCTTTTGCAAGCCTTTATTCGGATTGGATGAAAAAACATACCTTACGCTGATGCACATTTCGCAGCTTGCAGGATTTCTGGCGCCTTTAATCGGTTTTATAATCCCTCTTATCCTGTGGATTGCCAATAAGGATGTCAATCCTAAGGTCGATTGGCACGGCAAAAACATAATGAATTTCATTATCAGCTTTGTTATCTATGCCGCCATCCTTTGCATTACCATTGTAGGTATCCCTCTGGCTATTGTAATAGGCATCATCTATATTGTATTTGTTATTATTGCAGCGGTTAAAGCCAACAACGGCGAAGACTGGCAATATCCGTTAACGATAAAATTTATTAAATAATAACGATGAGCGACGAATGGCTTGTAAAATATAGTGATGTAGTTCTTAACAGGGAGGAAAATACCATTTTGCGTGATGTGAATCTTACCGTAAATCGGGGAGATTTTCTCTATATAATCGGTAAGGTGGGATCGGGAAAGAGCACACTGCTTAAAAGTATGTATGCCGAAATTCCCATCGAGTCTGGCGATGCACAGGTTTTTGATTATCGTTTACAGAAGATTAAACGGAAAAATATTCCTTATCTGAGGCGAAAAATCGGTATCGTTTTTCAAGATTTTCAACTGCTGATTGATCGATCGGTAGAGAAAAACTTGGAATTCGTTTTGCGGGCTACCGGATGGAAAAACAAAAGAATGATTCAGGATCGAATTCATGAAGTGTTGGTGCAGGTAGGCATGCAAAACAAAGCGTATAAAATGCCCCATGAGCTTTCGGGTGGTGAACAACAGCGGGTGGTTATTGCACGGGCACTGCTCAATTCACCTCCTCTTGTTTTGGCCGATGAACCTACCGGCAATCTCGATCCGGAGACCGGATCGCAAATTGTGGCTTTATTGCACGCAATTTCTCAAAAAGGTACTGCAGTGATGATGGCCACCCATAATTACTCGATTGTGCAGGCATTTCCTGCTAAAATTATGCGGTGCGACAACATGCGTTTGAATTCAGTATGAATCAAACAAAACAAAATTGATTGTTAGATACAATCAATTTTTTAAAGACGATAACATGAAGTAGATATTGTATCGACTTGTCCGATACAAAAATAATTAAAAATAATTAAAGTTCTCGGTTATTACAAGCTAATACGGTATTTTTGAAAACAAGCATTATTTAATACCTATACCTCAAAAGGATATAAATATTAGTCGTAATTTGAGGCAAAATCCTGGATGGAATTAATAGTAGATTAATATATATGTATAATATTTTTAGTTTTATAAAATGAGAAAAATCAATATCTTTATTTGTTTTTTATTTGCCGCATTTTCGGTTTCGAATATTTATGGGGCTCCTCCTTTAAAGTTTAAGGACAAAAAATTTAAAATTCTGCAATTCACGGATTTGCATTATCTTAATACAGAAGAGTATAAAGACAAGAACGACAGCACCCTTTCTCTGATGAAAACACTGATCGAAGAGGAAAAACCCGATTTGGTGATAATGACGGGCGATATCGTGGTATCAAAACCTTGCGGCGAGGCATGGAAGAATGTGGTGCAGCCTATGACCGAATTAAACGTACCCTTTGCCGTCACATTTGGTAATCATGATACCGAAACCGATCAAACCACCCGCGAAATATTAAAAAATCTGATGCAGAATCCGTTGAATGTGACAATGAATGAAGACGAATCGCTTTCCGGAGCGGGAAATTGTTCCTTGCCTATAAAATCATCGGATGGTAAAAAAGATTCATGGGTAGTATATCTGTTTGATTCCCACGCTTATTCTGGAATTAATCGGGTGAAAGGATACGATTGGATCAAAAACGATCAGATTCAGTGGTATCGTAAAAGGAGTGATTCCCTAAGAGAAAATAATGGCACCCCTCTGCCGGCTTTAGCTTTTTTCCATATTCCGCTGCCGGAATTTGAATATGTGAGAAAGCTGGAAACAACATTGGGAAATAAGTCGGAAACAGTTCATTCTCCCTATTTGAATTCGGGATTATTTACTTCATTTGTAGAGAAAAATGACGTTAAGGGTGTTTTCGTTGGTCACGATCACAATAACGATTTTGTTGGTGAATTATACGGTATTTTGTTGGGATACGGAAGAAAAACCGGATATGTTTCGGCTTATCGGGAAATTTTGGATCGAGGAGGCCGGGTAATTGAATTATTTGAAGACTGTCCGAAGTTCAACACATATATTCGAACGTTATCGGGAAAATTTTTCGAGTACGATTTGTAGCACAAGATTACTTTGAAAAAAATGCAGAAGTGCAGAAATTCTGAAAGCAAGAGTAAAAAAAAAGTGTGCTCCAATTGTGAATATCGTTGATTTAAATAGGGCATTAAAAGATTTTTTGGGAGTTTTTGAAGAGTTTTATAGGGTTAATTTCTATAATAGGGTTAACTTTGCACCAAAAAAGAAAAATGAATTTAAGGGTTAAGAGAAAAGATGCTGTTATATACCCTGATATTAATCGGGTATTTGCACGTTTTTTTTTCAATGGCGAAGAGCGTGCCGAGATGTTGATAAAAAATATTCTCGCCATGCCGGAATCTCAAGTTGAAGTACTGCTCATGCAGACTCTTCGAGAATTTTCTAAACGCCACCGCAGTATTACCGGTATTTTTAAAAGACATTTTAAAAAGGTAAAACACATTGTTGACAGGGTACATACCGGTAAAAATATTTCCGAAATCAGAAAATTACTCATCGGCTCCTATTTTACAATGGAATATGCAGTTGAGTCGGCAGCCCTTTTTAATCCTTCTATTGTGGAAGATATCGACCAAAGCGGTTTACAGAAAGGCGAAGTCAGGGTTATTTTGAGTCTTCGCGCAACCGGTGAAGGACATATTTCTTCGCTGGTCTTTCGCAATGCCATCATCGATGCCGATAATAACGTGATTGTAGAAGAACCGGCAAGTCATATAGGGACCGCTGAAGTAATCAAAGATAAATTATATGAGAAAAGGAGATTTATCAGCAAATTGAGGGACATGGAAGTTCCCGAAGAGTTGTATAACCTCGTGTTAAAACAGCTTCCCGATAAATTTACTTACGACCAGCTTTTCAGTGTCGTTGACAAAGTTATGGAAAGTAATCATTTAACGATGGAAAAGCAAAAAGTTATGGAAGAATTTCTTTGGCTTGCCGAATCACATACTGAAATACGATTTTCATTGGATACCGATTTGAGCGAGCGTGCGATTTTCCCTATTTCGGAATATGAAAAAAACGGTATCGAAGATGCGCGCTTTGTGAAATTCATGAAAGATAACGGTAGTTTCACTTATTATGCCACATACACAGCTTATGATGGTTATCATATTCTTCCGAAACTGATCGAGACCAAAGATTTTTATTCTTTCCGAATTATGCCTTTGCATGGCAAATATGCCGTGGATAAAAATTTGGCTCTATTTCCGCGTAAAGTAAATGGTAAATATGCCATGGTCAGCCGCATTGACGGGATAAACAATTACATTATGTTTTCTGATAATCTGCAAGTGTGGTCTGAAGCCAAAATTTTGCAGGAGCCACTTTATCCTTGGGAATTGGTACAGATAGGCAATGGTGGCTCGCCCATTGAAACCGATAAAGGTTGGCTGCTGATTACACACGGTGTAGGTCCGGTGAGGAAATATTGTCTGGGAGCATGTTTGCTCGATTTGGACGACCCCTCTAAGGTTATCGGACGCACCAAAGAGCCGTTGCTCATGCCGGCCGAAGACGAACGTGCAGGATATGTGCCCAACGTGGTTTATTCTTGTGGGAGCTACGTTCATAACGGCGAACTGATCATCCCTTATGCCATGAGCGATTATGCTACTACGTTTGCTAGCGTTGATCTGGATGATTTACTAGATGAGATAATGAGTTAATAAGATAATAAGTTAATTGTCAGCCCCTGCAGGTAAAACCCGCAGGGGCTGATAATTTTATTGGACGTACCGGTCATGAAGCTTATTTTTCAAGTATCTTTCGATAAACTTTCAAATAATCGTCCACCATTTTTTCTTTGCTGAAATTTTCTTCTGCCCATTGTCTGCAATAAGAACGATCGATTTGGCGTATCAGCGGAATTTTTTCGACTGCTTCGTCGATGGTATTTACCAAAAATCCGGTTTTCCCTTCGCAGATGAGTTCGCTCATCGATCCTTTGTTGAAAGCAATCACCGGTGTTCCGCAAAACATGGCTTCGGCAACACTTAGTCCGAAAGGCTCGTTGAAATTGATGGGGTGGAGTAGGGCATACGCATTTCCCAGCAATTCGTTGCGTTTTTCCGGTCCTGCGCTTCCCACGTAAACAATATCGTCGTTGTTAAGATAAGGAGCCACTTTCTCGTCAAAATACGCCTTATCCTGAATAATCCCGGCGATGATGAGTTTCATCTTGGCTTTTAGAGCGATTTGAATCGCCTCCCATGTCCCTTTGTCGTGATGGATTCGTCCGAAATAAAGCAAATAATCGCCCGGCTTTTCCCGAAGGGTGAAGAGACTTTTGTCGATCCCGTTGTACACGGTAGCGATATAATCGAGCTCAGGGCTTCGGTCGGCATTGCTGATAGAGACGTAACTATTCCACGGATTGTATCTTTTATAAACGGGAATGATTTTGGGCGACGAAAAACCATGTATGGTGGTCACCATCGGTGTTTTTATCAATCGCGAGTAGGTGAGGGGCAGAAAATCGAAGTGGTTGTGGATGAGGTCGAATTCGGGAGCTTTTTCCATCAGATAACCAATATGCAGACATTCGGCAACCTTCGGATCGATTTCTTTATCCTCCTCGTATCCTCTTTCGATGATGCCGTCGAGTTTTCCTTTCGTGATTGAATCTTTGGTGGCAAAAAGGGTCACGTCTACCCCTCGTTCAACCAGTCCCTCGGTAATATTGGAAGCTACTTGTTCCCACGGACCATAGTGACGAGGCGGTGTGCGCCATGCCACAGGCGATAATATGGCTATTTTCATTTTCACAAGGGTTTTCGGCTATTTGTTAAACATAAATCAACCAGATCGTCAATGCGGGCTGTACCCACACACATTACCGTATCGGCTCCGCCCCAGTAGATTTTTACCGTACCATCGTCTTCGGGCACAGCGCCGCAGGTAAATACCACGTTATGCACATACCCGGTAATTTCATAGGGTTCTTCGGGTTGAAGAATCCAATTGTCGCCCACGCCGATGATTTTGGAGGGGTCGTTCAAATCGTGCAGAGCCACCCCCAGACGATAAACACTGCCGTCCATCGTAGGGAATACGCCGTGATAAATACTTAGCCAACCTTTATTGGTTTTTATGGGAGGCGCACCGGGACCAATTTTCATTTCGTCCCAGTGATAGGGCTCGGGTTTCATAATTAGCCGAGAATCACCCCAATAGCGCAAATCGGGCGAATAACTGATCCATATCGACCACGGACTGATTTCGGAATGCGGTCGGTCGAGCCGCGCATATAATCCGTTGAATTTTTCGGGAAAGATTACTACGTTTCGATAATCGGCTTCGGTGATCAACGAAAATCGTTCCACATTTCTCCAGTCGCTCGTTTTCGCCAATCCTATACGTACTCCGTGTCGCGAATAAGCCGAATAGGTAATCCAGTATTCGCCATCGATGCAGGTTATTCGCGGATCTTCTACCCCAAAAGCTTCGTACTCGGCAAAAATACCTGATGTAGCCGGTACCATAAACGGTTTTTCTTCCACTTTAAAATGATAACCGTCTTTGCTTCTTGCCAATCCCAAAATACTTCTTCCGTTGAGTTTATGTGAGCGGAACAGCATAATGTACTCGTCGCCGAATTTGGTTACTCCGGCATTGTGAACAGTTGCGACTTCATAGGGTACGTCATTTTTTGTAAGAATCGGATTGTGTTTATATCGTGTGATCAATGTCATAAGTAATTATTTTTAGTAAAGGATTATCTCGACAAAAGTGCTTCATGTTCTTGAGCAGCCAGAATGGTAAGGTGCGAAATCCAATAGGCCAACGTACTTTCGGCACCCTGATTTCGGTTTATTCCTGTTTCTTCCAGTCCGTCGCAACACCCCTTTGTTTCGTGGTCGTACAACGGTAAACGCAGCGAGTTTTCGCCCAAGAACCACAAATAGCATTTAAACATTTTCTCCAGATATTCGGTTTCTTTTGTGATTTGAAACAATTGATGGTAAAGCAATATCATAGCCATAACATCAATCGATTGCTGCGCATATTTCGGTACAGTGCTGCCTTTTCTGTACCAACTTTTGTTTCCGATCGGTATGAAATAATCGGCTTTCATGGTTAACGATTCCAAGAATCGGGTAGTTTTCAGACCAATATCGAACCATTCGCGATTTCCGGTAATTTCATATGCCGAAAACAGCGCCAGTGGAATGATGGCGTTGTCGTAGGTGACCACATCTTCAAACCAGTCCCAATTTTCGGCATGATAATTTTTATAAGAGTTCGTGATCAGCGAAACTAAGTCGGTCATGCGATTTACCATCGCTTCGTCGTCCGGAGCCCCTTTCAGATAATGGCTGATGCCGATGATGGTATTGGCTGCTCCACGTATGCTTTGTATTTTTTCGAAATAAGGAACGGTGCGGAAAAACAATTCCCTTCCGAGTTGTCGAAAAGCATCATGGGGTGGAAATCGCAGCAGGTATCCCAGTGCCCAGACTGTTCTTCCGAATGAATCGTCTGAACCTTTTTCATCGAGATACTGTCTGTTGAAACTAAGAAAATTTCTGAAATTGCCGTTTGGGAGTTGCATATAGTGAATAAAACTCAGATAAACAGGCATAAGTGAGAGCGTTTCCCTGTCTTTGGTTTGCCGATAGGCCATCGTTGTCATTAGCAACGCTCGCGAGTTATCGTCCACACAATACCCTTCTTTAAGGTTGGGAATTCCATACTTGGCATGTTGAACAATTCCCGTATCATCTGTCAGCCTGCGAATGTGCTCCAGTGTGTACGAGGGCAACATACGAATATCGATTGCCTGTTTCTCGTTTATTTTTTCTTCTTTTTTCCAGTTGTTTTTTACGTATTCTGAAAGAGATAAGTATTTCTTTCCGATTTTTGGCCATCGGATTTTTTTGCCGTATTCGTATGCTTTTCTGCGAATCTCTTCGAGTGTTTTTTCGTCCTCAAACAATTCGAGCAATATTTCGGCAAGCTCGTCCGAATTTTTAAATCCGAACAATCTTCCTCTTCCTTCATCGAGTAATTCTTGTGCATGCCAATAGGGTGTGGACACTACGGCACAACCTGCCCCAATGGCGTAAGTAAGTGTTCCGCTGGTAATTTGGGCTTCGTTTAAATAAGGGGTAACGTAGATATCGCAGGCTTGAAGATATTCAAACAATTGCTCTTCGGTGACAAATTTGTTGTTGAAATGAACATTCTTTTCGAGGTTGAGTTTTTTTACCAGTCTGAGCAGATAATCGCGATATTCTTCTCCCGAGTGTTTTAACACATTGGGATGAGTTGCACCCAACACAAGGTAAAGAACATCGGGATGTTTTTCTACCACTTTCGGAAGAGCATTTATTACGGTTTCGATACCTTTGTTACGGCTCAGTAACCCAAAAGTCAGCAAAACTTTTCTTCCTGTAAGTCTGTGTTTTTGTTTGGCTGTTTGTCGCGACATCCTTTCAAATTCGGGTACTCCGTGTTCGATAAGTGCGATTTTTTCGCGAGGAATGTGATAGATTTCTTCCAAAAATTGAACCGCGCGCTTACTCATCACCACGATGCGCGCTGCTTGTTTCCCAATTTCTTCAACAATAGCTCGTTGGGTATATGAAGGTTCTTTAAGAACAGTATGAAATGTTACAATAAGAGGTATTTCGAGCCGGTGAAGCAGAGGGAGAATAAAAACGCCATCGTCACCGCCGAAAATACCAAATTCGTGTTGAAGCACACACACCTCGGCATCGCTGTAATTAATAAATTTGGCAGCGTTAATGTAGTCGGGTTGGTGATTTTGCCGAATAATGAATTTTACTTCTTCAGGGTATTCGTATTTTGCATCCTCTTCGTTAATGGCAATCACCATTGCATGGTTTGTGATTTTTTTACTTGAGGTATTTTGCACGATAGCTTTTACAAGGTTGTTGGTAAACGTTCCGATTCCGCATTGACGGGGAGGATATGTCCCGATAAATGCTATTTTCATTTCGTTTATTCTTTTGATTTTCATATATCTTGTATTTTTTATGATGTTGATTTGTATAATTCTACAATCTTTATTAAAAACGTC
>ERZ795062.1913-NODE-1913-length-14214-cov-4.462815_pt1 | contig 14214 bp, 10 predicted proteins | sample MGYA00375146_ERZ795062 | MGnify/ENA primary metagenome ERZ795062 (study PRJEB30191, sample SAMN05720281) | activated sludge metagenome | isolation source: Anaerobic digester | place: USA | collected 2015-07-16 ... | reverse complement strand
CTGAGCGCGCTTGCCGTTCGTCGGTACAACACCAGTTGCTTGCCACTCAGGCGATACCGAAGCAGCTATCTGGTTGCCAGCACGATCAGTGATCGAATCGCTGGCGTTGACGCGGTAGCTGTTACCTGGAACCAACGCGGCGCTGTTCGTGATGTCAGCGACCAGCACTGGCCCTGCACCACAGGCAACCGCACCACCGGCAGCGTTGATGCAGCTCACGGTCGCGGCGACTGGAGTTCCCGCACTGTTGGTAATCGTCAACGACGATCCGCTGACACCCAGGACCTGCTCCGAGAACGTGACCCGAACTGTCGAACGTGCGTAGTCCGTTGCGTTGACCGTGAAGCCAACCGAGGCCGCTGTCACGTCTGGGTTAGGCATCGACAACCGGCAGTAGCTTTGCCCGGTGCGTCCGCCGCCCACTGTGCCCTTGGCGAGCGGGACAAATCCTTCGGCAGCGATCGCAGCGTTGATCTCCGAGCGCAGCTTGCGGCCGGTGATCGTGCTGACGACATTGTCGATATCCGTCCGGCAGAGGAACCCATCGACTGGATCGAGGTAGCGCTTCGTTGCCTCTGAGGGGTAGCGCAGGACGTTGTAGAGACTGCGACCAAACGGGAAGGTCGAGTCGCCAACAGTCGTTGCGTTAACTGTGATTCCGTCAATGCTTCCGAGCGAATCCGCAGCGCCCGCAGTTCCGGTCGAGTTACCCGGAGTTGACTGCTGGTAGCGACCGTAGGACTCATAGAAGATTGCGTTCGCGGCTTCACCGTTGTCCACGATCTGTTGCGCGTTGTTCTCAGTGATCACTCGAGTTGCCTGATTCCCAGCAGGAATCTGACTGCTCGAACTACCGCCAACAAACCCGTCGAACGTTGTCCGGGTTCCTGACCCCGCCTGAGCCGCGTACACAACGATCGGGGCACTTGTGCCACCAACCTGCGACCAGTTGTTGATCTCGCCGGTGACGAAGATCTTGCGCAGCTGATCCTGCGTCAGGTTCGTCACTGCATTCGACGGGGTGTTCGCTCCGCCCACTTTGGTGAAGTGATGCCACGAGATTCCATCGCGCGCAAACGCGGTGAACTGCAGGCCATCACAGTCACCAGTCTTCGGGCCTCGCGAGGAGCGGGCAAAGTCGATGCTCGCCACGTTCGCTAATCCCTGCTGGCAGAGTTGATTGATTCCGGTTCCTGACCCAAGCGGGAAGTTCTGGGTCACTCCGTCGTGGTCTGGGTTCACCGGAATGGTTCCGACGGGAGTGTCCGAGTAGCAGTCCCCGCTCAGTGGTTGTGGCGTCCCCGTAGGTGCCAAGACCACGCAACCGGGAGCCCCGGAGTAGACGGCGTCGAGTCGCTGCATGACGGCATGCGTGGTGTCCGAACCGGACCCGACCAACGTGGTGGCCTTGCCATCAACCGCCGGACTTGCCATCGCTGGTGTCGCAAGCGCCACAGCTGCAACGGCCAATGCCCCCGCCGCTGCACAGAGGCGGATGCCTCTACTTCGTGTTTCCTGCACGTGTGTGCCCCTCTCAATGTGAATCGAACGATGCGTCCGACGTAGTGCACAAAATCAGTGCAAGGAAGCCACGAGGTAGTGATCAAGAGTGCGTAACGAGAACCGTCGGTTAACGATTGGCGACGCGCTACGCCAGACGGACGTCACAGAGTTGCGGGCAAGAACGTGTCGATGGCACGCACCGCCAACAGCAGGCTTGCGAGGACGACCGGCGCACTCAGGAGCCAGACAACTGTGGGTGGAACCCAGCGCCGCCGCAGGGTGTAGAACGCCGCCGCTGAGACGAGAGCGATGACCACAAACCACACAAGAACCTGCGCCCACATTCCGGTGTCGCCAGAACGAGGGCTTTCGTAGGTGCGGGGATTCTGCGGCGTGGGAGGCAGCGGCAATCCGACAAGTTGGGCGCGGGCGACCAAGTCCTGCGTTGCCAGCAGGCGCGGGCCAGAGGTGACCAACGTCAGGGTGGATTCCTTCGCAGGTTCGAACATTCCCTTCGAGCGCCAACTGACATCGGTGACCTTGTACGTCGCGGACCCTTCGACGGTGGTGACGTTGATTTCCTCACCTGCGGTCAGCGCGCTGAGGTTGCGAAACGGAGCGCCGAAGGTGGTCCGCCGTCCGACGACTGCCGCGTTGCCAGGCTGACCAGGTAACGAGGTTCCGGGCACGTGCCCAGGTCCGTGCTGCAACGACTCGGTGTCTTGGCCTTCAACAACGACCTGCTCAAGCCCGATCGACGGGATCTTGATGATCGCCACGGCCTCACCCGTCTTTGGCGGATCAACCGGCAACGGCGAGAGGTCGCTCGAGCCCGATGCTCCCGCGGCCTTCGACAGCGTCCCCGCGAACTCGTTAGCGAGCATCGTCTGGGATCGCGTCTGCAAGATCGCCCCCACTGCGGTTTCAGCGACCAGGAATCCAACGACTGCCGCCACCGCGACTGCTGCGCCGAGGACACTCAGGCGCTTGCGCGTGGGTGTGTTTTCGAACCAGCGACGCAACGCCGCCACCAGAGCGCGAATGGATTCCTGGACCCAGGTGACAGCTCTGGAGGCGAACGACGACAACTTCTTGATCATGAGGTTCCTGAGTCTTCGGGTGATCGCAGTAGCCGCTGACCTGCAAATCCAGCGACCAAAGCAAGGGCCAACAGAGCGGGTAGAACGAGCGGAGATGCTCCGGCCCCACCAAGGCCGCTGCGGCTAAAGACGCTTGTCACCACATTCGGTTGACCCGCTGCAACGGCCGCAGTTCCAGGTGCCGCAAGTGCGGGGTCTGCTGCACTTGTTCCGCTTCCGGTGAGACCCGACGCGGAACCCGAGCCAAGCGTGCCCGTAACTGCTGTCGACGGCGGCGTCGATGCGGTGGCTTTCGGTGGCGTCGTGGTCGCGGACTTCGTTGGCGCAGCAGTGATCGCCTTGGCGGCCGCGGTGGCCTTCTCGACGAAGTTCGTAGGTAGCGGCACGTACCCGCGCGGTAACACTGCTGGGTCTTGACCAGCGCCCACCGCGTAGTTCACGAAGCGCCGGATTGCCTCGACTTGATCCGTTGTGGCACGGTCTGTCGGCAACAAGGCACTGGTGATGACGGGCAACGGGTAGGCGGTCGCATCCTCGGATGACAACACCACTGCACCCGCCGCAGTTGAGTCCTTCAGCGCCGAAACTGCCCTGCTGACCGATGCGGGCGTTGGGGCAACAAACCTGGTTTCGTCAGCTGACTGAATCGCGACTGACGGGAGTCCCCAGAACGCCGCAGCGCTGGTATCCAGCACCCCGATGTAGCCGTAGGACGCATCGTCACGTGGATCGTTTTCGGCCGGAGTCGCAACTGCCGATCCGACGGCCGGACCACCGGTGCGCAAGTCAACTGCGGCGATGGACGGGAAGGTGTCCGTCGGTCCTTCAGCGAACGCAGGGCCACCATTTTCATAGGCTGCTTTTGCGCGCGTCCAGAGAAACGTCGTGAGCTGCTTGTTCAATTCGCTCGCGTCGGCACGCCCAACAACTCGCAGCTTGGTGGGCAATGTGTAGCCCGGATTGAGCGCAGCGATGCGCGGGTCATTCCAGCGCAGAATCTGGCCAGTAAAGATCTGCGCCAAGAGGCCAGCAGAAAGCTTGAGGTCGAGAATTCGCTTGCCCGTCTGTTGATCGCGCAGGTTGTAGACGAACCCAAGCGCTGATGCAGAAATCGGAGCCACCAGCGGATCGGAGCGACCCGTGCCGCTGCCGTTGCAGGTTTCGCCAGAGACGGCAACTCCTTGCGTGATCGCTACATCGCGCAACCCGCAGAGGAAGTCCTGGCGACCACTCGGATCGTTCTTCGGAACGAAGTCGACGGCGGTCAGCGTCGGTTTGTCACACAAGATGGGTTGCCAGGCGGTAATCGCGCGAGCGGCGGCATCGGTTCCTTCAGCGCCGAACGACTGAGGTCCCGGAGTGGGGCAGGCAGTTCCTGGTTTCGCGAAAGAGAGCCCGGCCGAGGCACCCGTCGTCAATGTGTCCGCAGACTCGTCAGGGACAACGAAGAGCTCACAGGTCGCCGTGAAGTCGCAGGCAACTTTTGGTGCCCCGGTGAGGCGCCGGTCGCCGCCGTTCGTCGCGACCACAGTGAAGGTCGCATTGCCTGCTCCGTCGGAATCCGTTGGCTCACTTTGCAACAGCTTCGAACAGTCCGCCGCGCTCTTCGGCGCCTTTGCGCACTGGCGCAGGATCACGCTGGAACCGGGAGTGAAGCCACTCCACGTCACGGTCAGGACCTGCCCGTCAACAAGTCCGACACCTGGGTCCACCTGTACAACTGGCGTTCCGGAGGCTCGAGCTGTGGCTGCTGCGGTCATCGAAAGGCCCGCCGTCACGACGGCGAACAGGGCAACAACAAGGCAGGCAACGCCGATCTTCTTTCGTGAGCTCGGGGCCTTTAATGCATTCACGTCGCTGACGGTCACCCGCGAAACCCGTTCGGGTCAACCCCTGAGCATGGACAACTTCTGCTGTTCACCAAGTCGTGTATCTGCGTTTGTCTATTGCATAACCAAAGGTTTCTTTTGTCGGGTGATGCTTCGGCGGTCAGCAGTCGAGGCGCGCCTTCAGCAGGTGCGCAACAAGGAGAAGCACCATGTCCGATGGGTTGGATCTGCGAGATCGCCCGCCTGCCAATGAGGAGGCGCGTGACTCCGATACCCCACGGGTGATCGGTTCCGCCTACACGAAGCCCGACCGGTTCTACCGCGGCACAGCAAGCGGCGCGGGGATCATCACGCTGGTCTTGCTGGTGTTGATCGGCACGTTCCTGCTGATCCGCGCCTGGCCTGCGCTGAGCTCGCAAGGGTTCGGCTTCCTCACCAACACCGCGTGGCATCCCGAACAGGATCCGCCCGTCTTCGGGATCGCTGCCGTCCTCTACTGGACGATCGTCATCGCCTTCATCGCCATGTTGATCGCGGTTCCCATGAGCATCCTGGCTGCGCTGGCTCTCACCGAGTACGCACCGATGCGGTTGCGCAAACCACTGACGTCGCTCGTCGACCTCTTGGCGGCAATCCCGAGTTTGATCTACGGCCTGTGGGGACTGTTCTTTCTGCAGGAGAAGCTGGTGCCGCTCGCCGAATGGATCTCCAGCTTCTTCGGCTGGATTCCGATCTTTGCCGTTGAAGGCGATCAGTTCACGCAGTCATCGTTCATGGCCGGAGTTGTTGTTGCGCTCATGGTTCTGCCGGTGACAACGTCCGTCATGCGCGAAGTCTTTTCGCAGGCACCGCCTGGCGAGAAGGAAGCTGCGCTAGCGCTTGGTTCGACCCGCTGGGGAATGATCCGAACTGTCGTCTTGCCATTCGGCCGTGGTGGAATCATCGGCGGATCGATGCTCGGACTCGGGCGCGCGCTTGGTGAGACGATCGCCGTGGCATTGATCATCTCGCCGATCTTCGAGATCAACCTCAACTGGCTGCACACCGGATCAAACTCGGTGGCATCGCTGATTGCGTTGCGGTTCGGCGAGGCCAACGAGTCGGCGCTGGCGGCGCTCATGGCTGCTGGCTTGTCACTATTCGTCCTCACCTTGGTCGTGAACATGATCGCCTCGCGGATCGTGTCTCGGTCTCGCAGCGGGTCGGGGGTTGAGCTGTGAGTACCCCTACTGAGATCGCTGGTGCGCAGACCACAGTCCACGCAGTTTCGACCGATAGCCAGCGTGTTCCCGAACGTCGCCGACTCACTCCGAACACGACCCGGCGGGAACAGGTTCTGCTTGGGGCCTGTGCGCTGTCGAGCTTCTGCCTCGGCTGGCTGTTGTGGACTCAGCTGCTCCCAACTCAAGGTGCTGCTGGCTTCCTCGCGCTTTGGTACGTGAGCTTCCTGCTGTTGTACTTCCTGTCCACCGTGCTCACAGAGGGTCGCCTGCCCGCGGTCGACAAGGTCATCACCGTGATCGTCATGAGTGGCGCTGTGGGCCTGCTGGTTCCGCTCGTGTTGATCATCGGCTTCATTGTGGTCCGCGGTATCGGTGGAATCACGGCGACCTTCTTCACCCAGGATCTGGCAACTACGGGAACGCTCGACTCCGGGGGCGGGCTCGCACACGCACTCGTTGGAACGCTCGAGCAGGTCGCAATCGCGGTCGTGATCAGCGTTCCGCTTGGCGTGATGACGGCAGTGTTCCTCAACGAAGTGAAGGGGCCACTCGTCCGCCCAGTTCGTATCTTCGTCGACGCAATGAGCGGCGTGCCTTCGATCGTCGCCGGGCTGTTCATCTACGCCGTATGGATCGTGCAGTTCGGCCATGGGTTCTCCGGCTTCGCGGCCTCGCTTGCGCTTGCAGTCCTCATGCTGCCGACGATCACGCGCACGGCCGAGGAGGTTCTGCGCCTCGTGCCCGACGGATTGCGCGAAGCATCGCTGGCACTTGGTGCACCGGAATGGCGAACGACGATGCGCGTCGTCCTGCCAACTGCGCGAAGTGGCTTGATCACTGCGGTGATCTTGGGTGTTGCGCGAGCGGTCGGTGAAACTGCGCCGCTCATCATGACCTCGTTCGGGGCCACCACGATGAACGTGAATCCGTTCGATGGCGCGCAAGCGAGCTTGCCGCTGTCGGTCTACCAACTCGTCAGCAATCCATTCGCCAGCCAGCAGGAACGTGCCTACGCCGGCGCCTTCATCTTGATCCTCACCGTCCTCGCGCTGTTCACCCTTGCGCGGCTGCTTGGCCGCAAGCGCAAGCCCCGCACTTCACCACGCAAGTTCGCAATTCTCAGGAGGAGAAAGTGACCGCTGTTATCGACTTCACCGACAACCATCCGCCGCGGGTGGTGAGCGGTGGAATGGTGGCCGAGGACGTCAGTGCCTGGTTCGGTCAGCGCAAGGTGTTGGACCGAGTGAATCTCGCGATGCCCGCCCAGACCGTGACCGCGTTGATTGGCCCAAGCGGTTGCGGAAAGTCGACGTTCCTGCGAATCCTGAACCGGATGCACGAACTTGTCCCTGGGTCATCGCTGGCCGGGCAGGTTCTCCTCGATGGCGAGGATGTCTACAACCCCGAGCTGAAGGCGACGCACACCCGCAAGCGCGTCGGCATGGTGTTCCAGAAGCCGAACCCGTTCCCGTCGATGTCGATTCGCGACAACGTGTTGTCCGGCCTTCGTTTGGCGGGCCAGCCAATCATCGACGCAGATGCGACGGTCGAATCCGCGTTAACTGCCGCCGGGCTGTGGCGCGAGGTGATGGATCGACTCGAACAACCCGGCGGGGCACTGTCCGGCGGTCAACAGCAACGACTCTGCATCGCACGCTCGCTGGCGGTCGCACCCGAGGTCCTGCTCATGGACGAGCCGTGTTCGGCACTTGACCCAACCTCGACGCGGCGGATCGAAGAGACGATCGCCGAGATCAGCTCGGAGGTGACAGTCGTCATCGTCACGCACAACATGCAGCAGGCCCGACGCGTGTCGAGCCAATGCGCATTCTTCCTCGCCGCTGAGAACGAACCCGGACGCATCGTTGAGTCCGGACCAACAGAGGCCGTGTTCGACCGGCCACAAGATAACCGCACCGCCGACTACGTCAACGGGAGATTCGGATGAGATCACGTTCATCTCGGGGCATTGCTTCGGCGGCCGCAGGGGCACTCGCCTTCTTGGGTCTGCTTGTCAGCGCGAATCCGGCGGCCGCGGCCGATGTCACCGTCACCGGCGCCGGTTCCACGTGGAGCCAAATCGCGGTCGACCAGTGGCGAGCGGACGTCGCCTCGCAGTCAGGCCTGCGGATCAACTTCTCCGGAGTTGGATCATCGGCTGGGCGGCAGTTCTACCTGATCTCGCAAGTGGACTTCGCTGTTTCGGAGATCCCGTTCCAACCCGACGAGGTCGCCAAACTGCGGGCCTCAAACCGATCCTGGCAATACCTGCCGATCGTCGCTGGTGGCACGGCGTTGATGTACAACCTCAAGGATGCGAGTGGTCGACAGATCCGCGACCTGCGACTGTCCGCCAGCACGATTGCGGGAATCTTCACCGGGCGCATCACGAACTGGTCGGATGCTGCGATCACCGCCGACTATGGTCGTGCGCTGCCGGCCAAGGCGATCATCCCCGTGGTTCGTTCCGATGGATCCGGGACCTCGGCTCAGTTCTCGGCCTACCTCGCCCGGACCAGCGGCAGTGACTGGTCACGGTTCGCCGGCTCACAGGGAATCCCGAACGCGGCGACGTCCAACTACCCGCAGTTCGGCAGCGCGGTGGCATCCAAGGGTTCAGACGGAGTCGCCAACTACGTCGCAGGCGGATCCACTGGCGTTGGATCGATCGGATACGTCGAGACCGGCTTCGCCGTTCAACGCGGCTTCCCTGTTGTCGCCGTCAAGAACGCCAGTGGGAACTTCGCACTGCCATCCGCCGCGAACGTGGCAATCGCGCTGACAAAGGCGACTCTCAACTCGGACAACACCCAGAACCTGGAAGGGGTGTACGCCAACACCAACAAAGCCTCGTATCCCATTTCGTCGTACTCCTACATGATCACGCCCACGACTGGATTGAACCCTGACAAGGGTGCTGTGCTCGGCAAGTTCATGTTGTACTTCGCGTGCGCCGGGCAGCAGAAGGCGAGCGTGCTTGGCTATTCGCCACTTCCCCCGAACCTCATCAAGGTCGTATTTGACGCAGTGAAGAAGTTGCCGGGAGCACCTGCGGTCCCGGCCATCAGCAAGGCGACCTGTGCGAACCCGACGCTGTCCGGGACCCTCGGCGAGGGCGCATCGTCTGCACCCAAGGGATCCTCGGCCGCGGCAACCAGCGGCGGCGGCACGGGCGATGCAGCCACAACTGCGGGCGCAGCTGGTGGCGCGGCGGCTGCCGCTGCAGCGGCCGGTGGTGCCGCCGCTACGGATGCGGCCGGGGGGTCAGCCTCGGGCAACGGTCAGTACGCGGCAATGCAGGCGACCTCGTTGAGCGTCAACGCTGGCGCGGGCAGTGGACCCTCGCTCGCCGCCCTGTTCATCGTGCTGCTGGTGATCACCCCGGCAGTCGTGGTCCTTGCCGTGCAATACGGCCGCGGCAGATTCGGGAAGTCAACGGACTAGGCGAACAGCCCGCTGCCGATGTAGTCGTCCGCTGAACGGACTCCCGGCGGCACAGCGAACATCGCCGAGCCCACGTGGCGGATGTACTCGTTCAATGCATCGGAACGTGCAAGCTGAGTCTGCATCGGGATAAATGCCTTGCGCGGATCACGTTGATACGCAAGGAAGAACAGTCCCGCGTTGAGGTGCCCTAGGTTGTCTGTTCCGTCAACGAAGTTGTAGCCACGGCGGAGCAGTTGAGCACCGGAGTTCGTCGTGTGATGCGCGAGGCGCACGTGTGAATCCGTCGCGATGAGCGGCTTGCCTTCACGCCCAGTGCGAGCGAAGTCGGGCTCAGTGAATTCCGTTCCACCCGACAGCGGCGCACCTTCACCTTTGTCGCGCCCGACGATCGCCTCCTGCTCGCGCAGAGAAGTGCGATCCCACGTCTCCACGATCATGCGGATCCGGCGAGCAACCAGGTACGAGCCGGCCGCCATCCAGGGTGCACCATCTGCCGCAGCTGCCCACACATGGTCGTTGAGTAGGCCGGGATCCTCAGCCTTCAGGTTCGCGGTTCCGTCTTTGAAACCGAACAGATTCCGCGGAGTCTGTTGCGACGTCGACGTTGATGACGTCCGGCCAAATCCGAGTTGCGACCAACGGACGTGGGCAGTGCCAAACGCGATCCGGGCGAGATTGCGAACCGCGTGCACGGCTACCTGCGGATCATTTGCGCACGCTTGAATGCAGAGGTCGCCGCCGGACTGCGCGGCATCCAACGTGTCGCCGGGGAATGCCGGAATGTCAGCGAGCGCCGGTGGACGTTTGCCCGCAGTTCCCAGAGCCGCGGCGCGCTTGCCTTCGAACAGTGACGGGCCGAACCCGAAGGTGATCGTGAGTCCACTCGGCGGCAGGCCCTGCGCTTCACCGGTGTCATCGGGCGGGCCGTCATACGATCCGCCCGTGGGCCCGAATTGACCGGCCGCAGCGCCTTGGGTCATCCGGTTCGCCGCCGCCGTCCATGCCTTCAGCAGCGCAACGAGTTCTGCACGAGACGTTGTCTGAAGATCGAACGAACTGAAGTGCAAACGATCCTGTGCGGGCGTCACGATGCCTGCCTGATGCTCTCCGTAGAACGGGTACGCCAGGTCCGGTGATGGGGTAGCGGATGCAGCACGTGCTGCCGCTGGGATTCCGACAGCAGCCCCCGCGCCCACAGCAGCACCAACTCCAGCGGCACCCAGCAGGCGTCGTCGCGACATCCCAGTCGATGCCCCCGCATTCTCGGCGGAATGATCAACTGCGCTTCGTGCGCGTTTGCGTGAAGTGAACATAGTTATGAGATCGCCGTTGAGGTCAGCTTGGACAGGCTCTCGCTCAAGGCATCAACTGACGCCGCGAGCGCTTTGACCTGTGCCGGTGTCAGTTCCGTGTAGAGCACAAATCCGTCGCCGCGCTTGTAGGTATTGAGTTCGGCCGCAAGCGAAGCAAACTGCGCATCGAGTTTGGTGGCTAGTTCCGGATCCTTCTGTTCGATAACTGGGCGAAGGTCTTGGTAGGCGACGCGCGCACCCTCTACGTTGGCCTGGAAATCCCAGAGGTCCGTGTGCGACCAGTACTCCTCTTCACCGGTCACCTTGCCGGTCGCGACCTCATCGAGTAGTTCCTTGGCGCCGTTGCCAAGTTGGGCCGGAGTCAGCTGCAGCGTTTGGACGCGGGTATTGAGTTCAGTGGTGTCAGCAATCAACTGGTCGGCCAACTTCTGGCGCTGCTTGGGCGTGAGCTTGGAGTATCCCTTCGGCGGCCACAGGTCTTTTTCGGCCCGGTGCCAACCGGTCCACTGCTGGCCCGGTTCCAGGTCTGCCTCACGCAAGTCGAGCTTTGGGTCGAGATCTCCGAATGACTCGGCGACGGGCTCAATCCGTTCCCAGTGCATCCGGGTTGGTGCGTAGAGCGCTCGCGCCGCAGCCATGTCCCCGGCGGAATACGCAGCTGCAAACTTCTTCGTGTCATCAAGCAGTTCAGCACTCTGCTTACGGACGTAGGACTGATATTGATCCGTGGCCTGGGTCAGCAATTGCGCCGTTGCCGCATTGGCTGTGGTCGCTCCCGTCGCCGCAGTCACAGTGAAAGGAACCTTGATCCCATCACCGGTCATGCCCGGCTTGCAGGAGGCGAAGTACTTACCTTCGGTCGCTTGCGCGACAAGTTCGCGGCTCAACCCAGGCCCGATGTTTTCTGCTTCGGATACGACGCGCAACCCGTCGTCGCCCAACAAGTAGAACTCAGTGACCTGATCGCCATCGTTCGTAACCTTGAACGAGATTGTGCCGGCGGGTGCCTCGGCAACCGCGAGTTGGCACGCGTCGTTTGTGCTGGAGACGGCGACGGTGCGGTCGTTGGCTGAGGACTGAGTTGAGGCACATCCGGCAAGTGCACCAACGGCGCCGAGCGCGGTCGCTGACGCCAGGGCAAGCTTCTTCACGTGAGTCTCCAAGTAGTTAGGTAAGCCTAACCTTAACTATCTGGATAATGTTTCGCTAGCGGGGGTCGCCGAACGCGAGCCGGGCGAGACAGGATGCACCTAAGCCAGCAGGTTCTGGATCACGTAGACCAGGACCGAGAACAGCACAAGAACTAGACCAACGGCAAGCGCCCAGAACGCAACGGTGAAGATTCCTTGGCGCGCGCTCTCACGACGCCACCACGCTGTTGCGGCGAACACGACGGCGAGGGTTACGAAGACGGTTGGCTCAATGATCATCGCGATGCCCAGGCAAACGGCAGCCAGCATGACGAACCAACTGCGGTCAGTCATTTGGTAAGGCGGGCGGTGCTGCTGGATCCAGGCTCGAACTCGCGATGGTTCCACTGATCCACGCGCACGCCGCCCAAGACTCGGGTAGAGCCCGATTGGTTCGGAAGGGGCACCAGATTCTTCGGTGCGGTCGCGTAGCAATGCCATGCCCCTATGGTGCCCCAGATTTCGGGCGAGGAAACGTGATGATTCTTACGATGAGTGGCAATAGTGCCTGCAAATAAAGGTATCGCCCGCGGTCGCTACGAATGCAATCGGCTGAAACCACGTGGCTTTGGGTCGACTGCGGCGCCCGCGACCACCTTGAGTTCGGCCTCAGGCTTCGTACGATCGGCCCACTGCCCGTACCTTCGGGCGAGGATCCCGGAACTGATCCCGTGCGCGAACACACTCAGGATTACGGTCACGGCAACGATGCCAGCAATATCGACCATCACCGGATCATCCGGACCCAACTCCTCAAACGCCAGTAGCGCGAACACGATTGTCGCCAACCCACGCGGACCGAACCATCCGACAAAGAGCACCGACTGCCACCGCAAGCCCGTCCCCACCAGGCTTATTGCCACTGGCAAAATCCGCAGAACGGTAAGTGCCGCCGCTGCGATCACGATCCACTGCCAACGGATGCCCTGAGCAAAAGTGAGTTGCACAAGTCCACCGGCAAGGAACCACACCACGTAGCCGATGAGATTCGCGCCGGAATCCAACGTCTCGGACATCTCCGGTTCGCGGCGGTAGGCTGAGGAAGCCGATCCGAATACCAATCCAGCAACAAATGCGCAGATGAAGGCATTGGCATCAACTGACAGCGCGATCCCGAAACAGACAATCGGAAGGACCAGAACGGCGACCGCTCGACCGGCTGGTGAGCTCCACCGACGGGCCGCCGACACGTCAACGAAGGCAGCGCCGATCAGCGCGACGACGATTGCGATGACGATTGCCGATACCACCGGACCAACCGCCATCGAAAGTAGCTGCTCGTGGACTGCGCCCTCCTCTGAAGCCAACGCCGCCAAGGCAAACAGGACTACTGGCGTTGCCAGGCCATCATTGAGCCCACTTTCCACATTGAGCGCTCGGCGGATACGAATTGGCACCCGCGGATTGAGGATCGTCGGAGCACCCAGGCCCGCGTCGGTAGGAGTGACGGCACCGGCGATCAGAAGCGCACCGGCAACACCCAAAGCCGGTAGGAGCCATCCAACAAATGCGAAGGTCATGCCCAGCGCTAGTGGAAAGCCGATGGCCAACAGTCGCAGTGCAATGCCGGAATCATCTCTGAGCGCACCAAGGCGCACAGTCGAGGCATCGTGGAAGAGAATGACGACGAGGGTGACTTCGGCGAGAACGTGGACTGCCTCGCTGGTGACGACGAGTTCGCCAGTGAACGCGTTAAGCAGCGCACCGGCCACCAGAAACAACATCGGTGCGGTGACGTTCCAGCGCGACAAGGGCTTGGCTACCAACACATAGAGCGCTGCTAGTCCCGCGACGAGGCCGACCTCCACACCACCAATCTAGTTGCGTCGCGGTGTCGGCGGGAGTTGCGAGTACGGGATTGCTGCTGCAACGATCGAAGACGTCGCGGAGGTCCTATTCAGATGAGCACAACTACCACCCAGGTGAGTTGGTTTCATCGAACATTCCCTGGCCTCTCGCTGTTCACGAAATATCGCCGAAGGTGGCTGCGTGGGGATGTCCTCGCAGGGATCACAGTCGCGGCGTACCTGGTCCCTCAGGTCATGGCGTACGCGACCATCGCCGGTCTACCCCCAGTCACTGGACTTTGGACAATCATCCCGGCGTTCGCCGTCTACGGCTTGCTTGGTTCGTCACGCCAACTATCAATCGGGCCGGAATCCACGACCGCACTGATGACGGCGGCCACGATCGGACCGCTGGCCGGTGGTGATCCCGTCCGATACGCCGCACTCGCCGCGGCGCTCGCACTAGTCGTCGGGCTGCTGTGCATCGTGTGCTGGATCGCCAGGCTGGGATTCATCGCCGACCTGTTCTCTCGACCGATTCTTGTGGGTTACATGGCGGGAATCGCGCTGATCATGATCGTCGGTCAGCTGGACAAAGTAACCGGCGTCCCGGTCGAGGGTGACGAGTTCCTGGCAGAGTTGTCGTCCTTCTTCACCAACATCACCAAGTTCGAGGTCCCGACGCTGATCTTCGGGGTCTTCCTCCTGGCGCTGCTCTTGCTCATCCAGCTTCGCTGGCCCCGAGTTCCCGGGCCGCTTCTCGTGGTCCTGCTGGCAACCGCGATGGTGCATTTCTTCGACTTAGGTGCGCGTGGAATCGAA
>ERZ795062.1912-NODE-1912-length-14214-cov-5.359842_pt1 | contig 14214 bp, 13 predicted proteins | sample MGYA00375146_ERZ795062 | MGnify/ENA primary metagenome ERZ795062 (study PRJEB30191, sample SAMN05720281) | activated sludge metagenome | isolation source: Anaerobic digester | place: USA | collected 2015-07-16 ... | reverse complement strand
CGGCACCGGATCAACGAGCTGTCCGTAGGGGTCGAACCCGGCCGGCTCCTGCTCGCCCAACTGGTGGATGGCTTCGAGTTGGCGGGCATCGGCCCAGGCTTTGACCTTCTCAGCCGCCCGGACGAGCTCCAGCGGATCCCCGGCCGGGGATTCCAGAAGAGTCAAAGCACGGGGAAGGTCCATACCCAAAGCCTAGAACGGACGTACGACAAACACACGCAAACACGCACAAACGAATGCAAACATGATGTAAGACAGGCGATGGTGCTTTGGCGGATATGGAACTTCCGTCACTGTAGGAGCCGTCCCAGGGTTTCGAGCTCCCGTTTCGTGGAGGTCGGATGGTGCCGTCCTTGGGGACGCAGTCGAGATGCACGTAGACAGGCCGCCCGACCACGAGCTGGCGCACTTCCTCCGGCCGTCGGCGGCCCTACTTTGACGACCGCCACGATTCCGGCGTCGATGGCCTTCTGTTCTGCTGGGTCAGTGCCGTGCATGCCACCAAGACTCCATTGCGGGTGGCAAGGCCAGCATCACGACCCGAGTCCCGCAGGCCCAGCGGTCCGCTGACAGCAAGATTCGAAAGTTGTTGAGACGCTCAACTGCGCTCAGCACGGCCAAGTCAGACCAGCTCGCCGAGCCGCCGCTTCAGGTAGGTGCGCTCGGCGACATTCTCAGTGGCGGCAATAGCGGCGTCATATGCCTGCCGTGCCTCCGCCGTCCGGCCAAGCCTGCGAAGCAGATCCGCGCGGGCCGCATGCCACGCGTGATAGCCCGTGAGGGGCAGTGGGTCGACCAGCGCGAGTGCGACCTCAGGCCCGTCCAGTTCCGCCACGGCGATCGCTCGATTCAGGGCGACGATCGGCGAGGGGTCGATTCGGCTGAGCCGGTCGTACAGCGCGACCACCTGCGACCAATCCGTGTCCGATGCTGCGAGAGCGTCGACATAAACCGCGTTGATCGCAGCGAGAAGCTGGTAGCGGCCCGGTCGGTCGATGGCCAGGCACTGGCGCACCAGGGCGTGACCCTCCGCGATCAGTGCCCGATCCCAGCCGGCTCGGTCCTGTTGGTCAAGCGGGACCAACTGGCCATCTCGCACCCGAGCCTCACGGCGGGCCTCCGTGAGCAGCATCAGGGCAAGCACCCCCGCCGCTTCAGGTTCATCGGGAAGCAGTTCGCGCAGCATGCGCGCCAACCGGATGGCTTCCGCCGTGAGTTCCGGCCGCACGGGATCGCCCGCTCCGGAGGCGAGGTAGCCCTCGTTGAAGATGAGAAAGAGGACCGCAAGTACACCACTGAGACGGTCGGGCAGATCGACGGCCTCGGGCACCCGATACGGGACCTTTGCCGCAGCGATCTTCCGCTTCGCCCGAGTGATCCGCTGGGCCATGGTGGTCTCGGGGACCAGAAACGCGTGGGCGATCTCAGCAACGGTCAGCCCGCCCAGCAGGCGAAGCGTCAAAGCGATCCGGGCCTGCGTCGCAAGTGCGGGGTGGCAGCAGGTGAACAACAGCCGCAAGCGGTCGTCCTCGACTGGTCCGGTGCGGGCGTGGGTCGTGTGGTCGGGAAGCATGGAGGCCGCCTGGTGCTTGGCATCGCGCTTGCTATCGCGGCGGATCCGGTCGATCGCGCGGTTGCCCGCCGTAGTGGTGAGCCACGCGCCAGGGTTGGGCGGCACACCGGACTCCGGCCACTTCTCCAGGGCCGCCAGAAGCGCCTCGCCCGCCGCCTCTTCGGCGAGGTCGATGTCACCGAAGCGGCGGACGAGCGAGGCGATCAGACGGCCGTACTCCTGGCGGAAAACCCGCTCGACGGCAGCAGTTCCAGGGTGCATTCTCTGGTCGTCAGAGTGGCGACTCAAGCAAGGCCCTGGAACGGACGCACCTCGACTTTGCCGCGGCATGCCTCGGACCCCTGCGCCGCGAGCCGGAGCGCCACGTCGAGGTCGGGTGCGTCGATGACCCAGAAGCCGCCGATGATCTCCTTGGTCTCCAGGTACGGGCCATCGGTGAGGACCGGCGTGTCACCCTGCCCGTCCACGACGGTCGCCGTCGATGCCGGCTCGAGCCCGCCGGCGAAGACCCAATAGCCATCGGCACGCAGTTGGTCGTTGAACACGCCCGTCGCGGCGAACGCCTCATCCATCTCCTCTTTGGAGCTGTAGTTGCCAAATTCGCCCATCTCGGCGGGGCCGTGCACGGCCAGCAAGTAGTGCGTCATCTCAGATCTCCTTAGGTTCGGGCGGCCATTGTGACCCGCCTCTACCTCCACTACGAACAGCATCCCGCCGATACGACACACTGCTCAACAACCGTCTTTCCAGGCCCAGATACCGAATGCTTCACCGTTCGGACGATCCTGCACCGTTCGGAACGGTGCAGTTTGCGCCAAACGGTGAACCGAGGTGGGACGGCCGGTCTCTAGAGACCCCCGGCGAAGAAGCCAGCCAGCGCTGGCCCCGGATTCGCGGCAGTGCTGACGTTGGCCAGTGTCACGAGCCCGAAGAACCCGACGAGCAACAGTGCACATCCCGCACCCGCCAGCAACACGCGTCGCGGTCGCCGTTCAGCGCGCGCCAGGCGAGCCCGTTGGCGCAACAGTTGCACACCCCAGCCGATCAGCAGCACAGTGACCAGAGCGCTCAGGCCAGCCATCACGGCGTGGTAGCGAACAAAGTCCGTTTGCAGAGTCTCCAAGGCCGGCGCGGTGGCACCCGCCGCGAGATCGGCCTGCACCTGCTGCGCCACTTTGCTGAGGGCGCGATTCCCGCCACCCAGCGGCATCAGTCCGAGCGCGGAAGAAAGCGGAGCGATGGCGCCCTGAATATTCGCAACCAGGATCAGCACTGTCAGCAGAGTGATCGCAGCATGAACCAGACCCGCGGCGCCGATCGCCAGTCGCCGCGTCAGGCGTCCGGCGTTCGCATAGGCGGACCACAGCCGGCCGCCGAGAGGAATCAGAATGACCAGCAAGACCAAGGCGAGTGCCGCTTTGATGAGGTGGAAGCGTGCCCAGTAGTCCACCGCCGCCGACAATCCCGCGTTCAGCGAGGCGTCGCTGGAGTGCCAGAACACGACGAAGTTGGACGTGATCGATTCGCTCAGCTGGCCAACGTTGGGGTAGCCGCCGGTCAGCGTGGTGGTCAGCGGGAAGATGCCGAACAGCACGAGGAGTAGCAGCAGGCCGGCTGCCAAGGAACGACCCAGCAAACTCGTACGAATCGTGGTCACGGTTTCTCCTTGGGTTTAGTCGATGTCCATCCGGCGCGACGTCTGCGCGCGATGCCGTCGATTATCGTGTCGAGCCCGAATGCGAACTCGAAATCCTCGTCGCACCCGGCTCCCGGCCGCCGGGTCTGCGCGTCCGCGGTGATCGCCAGAATGCCAGGGTAATTCGCGGGATCAGGCGTGCCGCCTTTGCCCGGCTTGCGATCGGCTGAACCGGCCGACTCGTTGAAGAGCTCCGGGCTGAAGCCCCAGATCCGGTTGCCTAACAGGTGCATGACGTGATGAGTCAAGTCCGCTGAGAAGCCGGCCCGCAGGAAGATCTGGGTCACGCGCTCCATGTGGTCGAGAACAGCGGGGGTGCGAGACGTGCGCGTCTCGATGACGCGGCGGGCCCACGCATGCGAGATCACCACGCTGCGCGCTCCGAGCAGCATCACGCGCAGGCCCTCCTGCCACTGTCTGGGCGGCAGCGGGGGAGTGGCCGGCATCTCCGCGATGAGCGCGTCCACCATGCCATCGAGGAGGTCCTCCTTGTCGGCCACGTGCTTGTAGAGGGCCATGGGAACGACACCGAGGTCCTCTGCAAGTCCACGCATGCTCACCGCGTCGATTCCCTCGTCATCCGCAAGGGCCACGGCAGCCGCGACCACCCGGGCGCGGTTCAGCGGCTTCCGAGGTGCCTCAGTTCCCCTCACGAACCCTCCGCTTGCTTGACAGGTATACACCGTATACCTATTGTCAGGTGTACGCCGTACACCAACCTTGGAGAACGCAATGACCACCGATCGACGCCTGGCCGTTACGGCCGCGCTTCTGTATCTCGTCACCTGGATCACGTCGGTCGCGGCGCTTCCTCTGTATGCACAGGGAGGACGGACCCAGGTGCTCGGGGGAGGGCTCCTCGAAGTCATCCTGGCAGCGGCAGTGGTCGGCACTTCAGTCGCGTTGTACCCGCTTTTGCGACAGCACGGTTCCGCTGGCGCGATTGGCTACGTCGCTCTGCGCCTGCTGGAAGCTGCCGTGATCCTCATCGGAGTCACGGCCATTCTGACGACCGTCGCACAACCGGCGTCGACGGCAAGCCCATCGTTCGCAGCGACGTCAGGATTTCAGCTCCTGCACGATTGGACGTTCCTCGTCGGTCCCGGCCTGATCAACCCCATCAACGCAACAGTGCTGGCCGTCCTGCTGCTGCGTTGCCGACTGGTGCCGAGATTCATCCCGCTTCTCGGAATCGTCGGCGCTGTTCTCGTGGGGGGTATGAACCTGGCCGTGATGTTCGGGCTCATGTCGGCTCAGCCAGTATTGGCACTGCCGCTGTTCGCCTGGGAGATCTGCCTCGCGACGACACTGGCGTTGCGGGGCATTGCGTCCACGACGAGCACGCGTGTTGCGCAACTCGCAACGGTCTGATCAGGCCGCGCCGAACTCCAGCAGGAACAGCGCCTCCGCGACGATCGACTCCTGCAACTCCTCGAGCTGAATGCTTTCGTTCGGGGCGTGGATGCGAGCCAGCGGATCCTGGGCACCGACGCCCAGCACCTCCAGGTCGCCGAAGGCCTCGATCAGGTTGGCGACGAACGGAACCGCACCGCCGGCACCCTGCTCGGTCGGCGCGCGCCCGTACGCGAACTCCATGGCTGCGTTGTACGCGGTGTAAGCAGGTCCGCCGACCCGCACCGCGGATCCATTGGCCGGGGGACCGGGTTCGAACTCGACGCTGACCCCGAACGGAGCGTGGTTATGGACATGTGCGGCCAGAAGTTCCGTGGCCTCCTCGGCGTCCACGCCGGCAGGAATCCGGACGCTGATCTTGGCCCGTGCCGAAGGGATGATGGCGTTGGGGGCGGTCGCCACCTCGGGCGCATCCAAACCGACGACGCTAACCGCGGGCTTGGAGAACAGCCGGGAGGCAACGCTGCCGGTACCTATCAAGGGCTGCCCGGGCAGCACCTCGGCCAGCTCGCGGAAAGCGGCCTCGGGGTATTCCGCGCCGTCCCACTCCGAGCCCGTGATGCCGTCGATCGTGGCATCCCCGCGATCGTCCATCAGGCTGTTCAGCAGCTTGATCAATACCATCAGGGCGTCGGGGGAGGGGCCACCGAACATCCCACTGTGGCGAGGCTCGGCCATGGTAGTCACGGTCACGACGCCTTCGATGATTCCCCGCAGCTGCGTCGTGAACGTCGGTTGGCCGAGTTCCACGTTGCCCATGTCGCAGATGACGGCGGCGTCGAGATCACCGAATACGTCGGGGCGGGTCGAAGGCCACTCCTCGAAGTCGCCTCCGTACTCTTCCTCGCCTTCCAGCAGGATCCGCAGGTTCACCGGAGGTTTGCCATCGAAGGCCCGCAGGACGGCGATGTGCGACACCACGCCGCTCTTGTCGTCGGCGGCACCGCGACCGTAGAGCCGGCCGTCGCGTTCCACGGCCTCGAACGCGGGGGAGTGCCACCTGCTCTCGTCACCTGCGGGCTGCACGTCGTAGTGGGAATACAGCAGCACGGTTGGAGCGTCCTCCGGCCCCGCGACGTCCGCTCGCACTGTTGGCACACCACTGGAGCTCGGGATCAACTGCGGCTGCGCGCCAGCCTTCCGCAGCAGCTCAGCCACGGCTTCGGCGCACCGCACCACCTCAGACATCTCGTAGCCGGGGAAGTTGATTGAAGGAATGGCCACCAGTGCCTCGAGGTCGGCTCGGACCTGTGGCATGAGGTCAGCGATCTTGTCCCGCAACGCTTCAGCCTGGTCGATGGGAGTGGTCAGCGGCATGTCTGCACGATATGGGAATCGGGAGCGCACGGCCACGCCACCAAGCCGCCACCCGCACTAGGCTCACGGCATGGCCCAATTGAGTTCGTTGGCCCCCGTCCTGTCCGTTCGCGATGTGCTGACGTCACTGGACATCTACGCGCGGCTCGGCTTCCGCGCCAAGCCCTACCAGCGCGCCGAGATCGTCGAAGGACGCGGTCCGGCACAAGTCCTGTACGGCTTCCTGTTCCGCGATGGGCTGCAGATTCATCTGTGCCAAGTCGCTGACATCGATCCGCACAACAACCTCAGTGAGATCTACCTGTACGTCGACGACGCCCCCGCATTGCACGAGCAATGGTCTGCGGCCGGCGCGCCGGGGGAGTTCATCGAACCGGCTGAAACTGAATACGGACTGTGTGAAGGCGCCTACGTCGACCCCGACGGCAACTCCATAAGGTACGGCTCGTGGCTACCCGGTTACCCGAAGCCGGCCCAGACGTGAGCTCGCAGAAGGAGGTTCTGCAGCGCTATCTGCAGACCGGTCGCGAGGCCCTGCTGTGGAAGCTCGACGGTGTCCGTGAGTTCGACGCCCGGCGCCCTCTGACTCCGACCGGGTCCAACCTGCTCGGCATCGTCAAGCACACGGCCAGCGTGGAGGCTGGCTACCTCGGTGACTGCTTCGGACGGCCGTTCGAACAAACGTTCCCCTGGTTCGCCGACGATGCGGAAGCGAACGCCGACATGTGGGCCCCAGCCGACGAGAGCCTCGAATCCATCGTTGATCTTTATCACCGGGTGTGGCGAAACTCCGACGCGACGATCGCGGCCCTTGATCTGGACACCGCCGGACACGTGCCGTGGTGGCAAACGCCAGAGGTGACGCTGCAGCAGATTCTCGTGCACGTCATCGCCGAGACCCTTCGGCACGCGGGTCACATGGACATCCTGCGGGAGATGGTCGATGGAACCGCTGGGCTGCGGGCTGACAACGATAACCTGCCGCCGGACGTTGACTGGGATGACTACCGGCAGCGGTTGCAGGAGACGGCCGAACAGTTCCGCTGAAGGCACGTTACTTCAAAGTGTCATAATATTGATTATCGGTCATTCAGGGACATGGATGCCCGGAATGCTCACTGATGGGCTGATTCGGCCACGTCATTGCACGTAGGCCGCGAGATGCTCGCCCGTCAACGTGCTCTTCGCTGCCACAAGCTCGGCCGGCGTCCCCTCGAACACCACGCGACCGCCGTCGTGACCCGCGCCCGGTCCGATGTCGATGATCCAGTCAGCGTGCGCCATGACGGCCTGATGGTGCTCGATCACGATGACTGACGTGCCGGCATCGACCAGCCGGTCCAACAGACCGAGCAACTGGTCGACGTCGGCAAGGTGCAGTCCCGTTGTCGGCTCGTCGAGAATGACCACGCTGGCCTTGCCGCCCATGTGCGTGGCGAGCTTCAAGCGCTGTCGTTCACCGCCGGACAGCGTCGTCAGCGGCTGCCCGAGCCGCAGATAGCCCAGCCCCACATCGGCCATCCGCGCCAGGATGGTGTGCGCCGCGGGCGTCCGGGCATCGCCCTCACCGAAGAACGCGACGGCCTCATCGACCGGCATGTCCAGCACATCGGCGATGTTGCGCCCACCGAGCGTGTACTCCAGAACGGCCGCCTGGAAGCGTCGCCCTTCGCACTCCTCGCACACCGTGGTGACACCGGCCATCATCGCCAGATCGGTGTAGATGACCCCGGCTCCGTTACATGCAGGGCAGGCGCCCTCGGAGTTCGCGCTGAACAGCGCCGGCTTGACCCCATTGGCTTTGGCGAAGGCCTTGCGGATCGGGTCGAGCAGCCCCGTGTAGGTCGCAGGGTTGCTGCGACGGGAGCCGCGAATCGCGGTCTGGTCGACGGTCACGATCCCTTCCAGCGGGCTCACCGATCCGTCGATCAAGGAGCTCTTGCCCGAACCCGCGACGCCGGTGATCACAACCAGGACGCCCAGCGGGATGTCGACGTCGACGTCCTGCAGGTTGTTCGTGTTCGCGCCCCGGACCGGCAGCTCTCCGGTCGGTTCCCGGAACGTGTCCTTCAATCGGGCTCGGTCGTCCAGGTGCCGCCCGGTGAGCGTGTCCGTTCCACGTAGATCCTCAACTGATCCCTCGAACACCACCTCCCCGCCACCGGTACCGGCCAGCGGACCGAGGTCGACCACGTGGTCGGCGATGGCGATGACCTCGGGCTTGTGCTCCACCACGAGCACCGTGTTGCCCTTGTCACGCAGGCGCAGCAACAGGCTGTTCATGCGCGCGATGTCGTGCGGGTGCAGGCCGATCGTCGGCTCGTCGAACACGTAGGTCACGTCGGTCAGCGACGATCCGAGGTGCCGGATCATCTTGGCCCGTTGCGCCTCTCCCCCGGACAGCGTTCCCGATGGCCGGTTGAGGCTCAGGTAGCCCAAGCCGATCTCGACGAACGAGTCCAGGACGTGCTGCAGGCCCGCCAGCAGCGGCGCCACGGACGTGTCCTCGATGCCGCGCAGCCAGACAGCCAGATCGCTGATCTGCATCGCACAGGCATCGGCGATGTTGATCCCCTCGATCTTCGAGGACCGGGCGGCTTCGCTCAGCCGGCTCCCGTCGCACTCCGGACAGGTCTGGAACGTGACGGCCCGTTCCACGAAGGCTCTAATGTGCGGCTGCATCGAGTCGACATCCTTGGACAGGAACGACTTCTGGATCCGCGGGATCAGGCCCTCGTAGGTGACGTTGATGCCTTCGACTTTGATCCGGACAGGTTCCTTGTACAGCAGGTCGTGCAACTGCCGCTTGGTGAACTTCGCGATCGGCTTGTCAGGGTCGAAGAAGCCGCACCCTCGGTAGATGCGCCCGTACCAGCCCTCCATCGTGATGCCGGGAACCGTGATCGCGCCTTCGTTGAGGGACTTGCTGTCGTCGAACAGCGCGCTGTGGTCGAAATCGGTGACTGAGCCCATCCCCTCGCAGCGCGGACACATGCCGCCGACCCGGTTGAACGTGGCCTTCTCCGTCTTGGTCTTGTTGCCGCGCGCCACCGTGATCGCGCCGGATGCACTGACGGAAGGCACGTTGAACGAGAAAGCGTTGGACGGGCCGATGTGCGGTTTGCCGAGTCGGCTGAACAAGATCCGCAGCAGCGCGTTGGCATCAGTCAATGTCCCGACGGTGGATCGCACGTTCGCCCCGATCCGTTCCTGATCCACGATGATCGCCGTCGTCAGACCATCGAGAACATCTACCTCCGGGCGGCCCACATTGGGCATGAAGCCCTGCACGAACGCGCTGTACGTCTCGTTGATCAGTCGCTGTGACTCTGCCGCGATCGTCCCGAACACCAGGGAACTCTTGCCCGATCCGGACACGCCCGTGAAGACGCTCAAACGGCGCTTCGGAATGTCGACGCTGACATCCTTCAGATTGTTCACACGGGCACCCTGCACCCGGATGAGGTCGTGGGTGTCGGCTGGATGTGGGGGCATCGCTGCTCCGTTTCGACGTCGAAAGACTCATGCTGTCATGACCCGCCGCCGTAGGCTGTGCAGCATGCGCCACGACGAATACGTGCAGTACGACGCCACTGGTCTCGCCGAACTCATCGCCCGCGGTGACGTCACCGCCCGAGAGGTTCTGCAGGCCGCTATCGATCGTCGGCACACAGTGAACCCGCGGCTCAACGCTGTGGTCGAATCGTGGGATTCCGAGGCGTTGGCAGTTGCGGACAGTCTCGCGGGCCCGTTCGGCGGGGTCCCCTTCTTGATCAAAGACATGGACGGCATGTACGGCGGGCACCGCTGCACGCACTCCAGCAGAGCCCTGGCCGACTGGGTGCCCGAGCGCTCCAGCGAGATCATGAACCGCTTCCAGGCGGCCGGTCTGAACATCTTCGGTGCCACGAACTGTCCCGAGTTCGGGATCATGGGCATTACCGAACCGGAACTCCGCGGACCGGCCAGGAACCCGTGGAATCCCGACCACTCCCCCGGCGGGTCCAGTGGTGGCTCGGCGGCCGCGGTCGCCTCCGGCATCGTCCCGATCGCCCACGGTGGGGACGGCGGTGGCTCCTTGCGGATTCCGGCATCGAACTGCGGGCTCTTCGGGCTCAAGACCACTCGCGGCCTGGTGCCGCTGGGACCCGATGAGGGCGAAGCGTGGGACGGCCTGGTCGTGCGCGGGGTGATGTCGCGCAGCGTCCGCGACTCCGCGACGGCGCTGGACGCGATCAAGGGCTGGGAGCCCGGCAGCCCATATGCCGTGCCGCCGGGTCCGGACTCCTATCTGGCCGCCAGCAACCAGTCCCCCGGCCGGCTGCGGATTGCCTACTCCACGCGCAGCCTGTTCGGGGACACGCTCACGGCCGACGCGGTCGAAGCCGTCGACAAGGCCGCGTCGCTGCTGGAGAGCCTGGGCCACGACGTCTTCGAGTACGACCTGCCGGTCGCGCCGCAGGAGGGCGCCAAGGCCTACCTGACCATCGTGGCTGCCAACGTCGCCCGGGAAGTCGCGTGGACCCAGACCGCGACGGGGCGCAAGCCCGAGTCCGGCAACTTCGAGCGAACCACCTGGTTCCTCAATCAGGTGGGGCAGGTCCTGTCCGCGGCGGAGTTGTCGATGGCCAAGGAATGGGCTGCTCACATGGGACGCCGACTTTCCGGACTTTTCGGCACAGAGTTCGACCTACACCTCACGTCCACAGTTGCCCGGGAGCCGGTGCGGATCGGTGAACTGGAGCCCTCGTCGGCTGAGAAGGCCGCCCTGTCCGTCCTGCAGCGGGTGGGGCCCGCCCCCGTAGTGCGCAGGGTGCTGGACCAACTCGCCGCCGACTCCCTGAACGCCACGCCGCAGACCCAGCTCTACAACCTCACCGGTCAGCCGGCGGCCAACATCCCCATGCACGTCACCCGCGGGGGTCTGCCGATCGGAGCGCAACTGGCCGCAGGTTTCGGGCAGGACGCGTTGCTGTTGCAGGTCGCGGCCCAGGTCGAGCAGGCGCAGCCCTGGGACGGTCTACTTCCCACCTCGGCGTGACGCACCCTTATCTCGACTTCCACACCCCCGTGGTCCTGGCTCACCGCGGGGGCGCACGCGAGGCGCCGGAGAACTCGCTACGCGCGTTTCGGCACGCCGTGTCACTGGGATTCACCTACATAGAGACCGATATCCGGGCTACAGCCGACGGTGTGCCGGTGATCTTCCACGACGAGCGCTTGAACCGGGTCACCGACCGCGTCGGCCGCATCCGCGATCTGCCATTCGCCGAGGTTCGTAAGGCTCGCGTCGGCAACGCCGATCGGATCCACTCCCTGGCCGAGATCATGGACCACTTCCCAGACGTGCGGTTCAACATCGACGTTAAGGAGGACAACGCGGTCGAACCGGTGATCGACTTCTTGCGTCGGGGAGATCACCTCGATCGGCTGTGTGTGGCCTCATTCGCGTGGTCGCGGTTGCGCCGGATCCGGGCGGAGTACGGCTCCGCAGTCTGCACAGCCCTGGCACCACAAGAAGTCGCTGCACTGGTCAGCCGCAGTCGGCTCGGCCGCCTGAGTTTCGCGTCCCGATTCGCCCTGCCGCAGGGCTCGATGTGCGTCCAGGTGCCACCGCGCAGCGCGGGCATGAAAGTCGTGACGCGATCGCTGATCTCGCTCGCCCACGACCGGGAGTGGCCGGTACACGTCTGGACCGTCAACGACCCCCAGCAGATGAACGACCTGCTCGACTTGGGCGTCGACGGGATCATCACCGACCGGCCCACGGTTGCACGTAAGGTGCTGGCCGAACGGGTGAATCGCGGTGCATAGCGAACTTCTTTCCTCACGACTATGTAAAGGGTGTGTCAGACACCCGTGCCGGAGTGGCAGTCTGGGGTCCGACTTCGCCACTGTGGGGGTGGAGCTGGTGTGAAACCCCCGGGAACGGGGAATACCACACGTCACAAAGGCGTTGAGCCAGTGAGCACAGATGCACCGGCGGTGCTCATACGGAAGGAAAGAAGGCAGCATGAGTGAGGCCCTGCGTGGCACCCGTCTCGGAGCGACCAGTCTGGAGAACGACCGCGACGTGGAGTTCGCGCCCCGGATGACCGTGACCTACAACTGCCCGGCGGGACATGTGATCAGTCTTCCCTTCGCAGCGGAGGCCGAGGTACCGATCGAGTGGGAGTGCGAGTGCGGGGAACTCGCATTGCTGACCGACGCTACCAAGCCTGAGCCGAAGCCCACGAAGCCGGTACGCACCCACTGGGACATGTTGCTCGAGCGCCGCTCCATCGCGGAACTCGAGGAGCTCCTGCAGGAGCGGCTGGCCCTGCTCGAGGACAGCAGCGCGAGCCGGCGTAGCGCTTAAGACCTATCGACAACCCCGCGACCTCCGTAGGTGGCGGGGTTGTCGTGTCTCCGGCCCCGGACCTGCCCATCCGTGAGTGCTCACGGATTGCGAATTCCGCGCACATCGGTGGCCCTAGCCCTGCCGGCGTTGCGCGACTGCTTTCTTCACCGTCGCCACCCGCTCCCGGGCGCCCCACACAGTGACCCGCCACAGCGCCTCACTGACGATCTTCCGGTTCATCTTGCTGTCGCCGATCTCTCGCTCCACGAATTCGATCGGCACTTCCCGTACCCGTAGCCCGCGCACCAGCACCCGGTGCACGAGATCCACCTGGAATATGTAACCGGCACTGCCCACTCCGTCCAGGTCGATGGCCCGCAACGTCGAGGCCCGGAACGCGCGGTAGCCGCCGGTCGCATCCATCAGTGGGATCTTCAGGGCCTTGCGCGTGTACCAATTGCCGCCGCGGGACAGGATTTCCCGCGAACGCGGCCAGTTGACCACCGATCCACCGGGGACGTAGCGCGATCCGAGCACGAGGTCGGCGTCCTCGAGCGCTTCGAGCAGCAGCGGGAGTTGTTCGGGCTGGTGGCTGCCGTCCGCGTCCATCTCCACGACCACGTCGAAGTCGTTCTCCAGCGCCCAGGCGAAGCCTGCCAGATAGGCCGCGCCCAGACCCTCCTTGCCCAACCGGTGCATCACGTGGATCTGCGGGTCGGAGGCGGCCAGTTCGTCGGCGATCTTGGCAGTGCCGTCCGGGCTGTTGTCGTCCGCCACGAGAATGTGCGCCTCCGGCACGCTGGAACGCACGCGGGACACGATGCGGGGAAGGTTCTCGACCTCGTTGTAGGTCGGGATCACCACGAGGATGCGGCCCAGTTCAGTCACTCTGTCAACGGTATCGGCTCGTGACGCCGAATCCGCCTACGACCCCGTAGCGCCAAACCGAGCGCTAACAGCCCCGTGATGCTCAGGAGAGCATCCACCCAGCCACCGAACCGCACCGCCGGCGTCCAGGTGTCCTTCAGGTCGACTGTGGTGTTCAGCCAGCCCGACTGCAACTGCGGAATCGCCCGGTACTGCCCGTCCGGGGTGACCACCCCGGTCACGCCCGTGGTGGCCGCGATCAGCACCGTGCGCCCGGTCTCCCGAGCCCGCAGCCGGCTGATATCGAACTGCTGCTCGGGTTGCGCGCTGGTGGCGTACGTCGCATTGTTCGTCTGCACAACCAGCGCCCGGCCGCCTTCGCGGATCCCGGTTCGCACTATCTCGTCGTTGGAGACCTCGAAGCAGATGACGTCGGCGATGCGTGCGGGCCCGAGTTGCAGGACGCCCGGCTCAGTGCCGGCGATGAAGTCCCGCGGCACCCGGTCGAAGCGCGAGATGAAGCGGGTGAGCAACGACCGGAAGGGCAGGAACTCGCCGAATGGCACCGGGTGCTGCTTGACATAAGCGTCCGTCGGGCCGAGTTGGGGATCCCAGACCAGACCGACGTTGGCGACGCGATCCGGCCGGCCCGGCACTTGCTGCACCGTCCCCACGAGAATCGGCGCACCGATTGCGTCGGCCGCAGCAGCCACCAACTCGCGGGCCGTGTCGTCCGACGTGGGGTCGATGTCGGCGGAGTTCTCCGGCCAGATGACCGCCTCCGGCGCGGGCTCCTCCCCCGCCGTCACTTTCTGCGCCAATTCCATGGTCGTCCGGCTGTGATTGCTGAGCACTGCCAGCGGCCGACCCAGGAAATCGATGCCCGGCTGTGGTGTGTTGCCCTGCACCACCGCCAATTGACTGCCGCTTGGTTGACTCAGCGCTTGCGTGACCGGGGCGACCAGCATTCCGACAAGAACCAATCCCGCGGCGGCCGCGACCGAGACC
>ERZ795062.1911-NODE-1911-length-14217-cov-7.414207_pt1 | contig 14217 bp, 13 predicted proteins | sample MGYA00375146_ERZ795062 | MGnify/ENA primary metagenome ERZ795062 (study PRJEB30191, sample SAMN05720281) | activated sludge metagenome | isolation source: Anaerobic digester | place: USA | collected 2015-07-16 ... | reverse complement strand
GATCAGGTCGGCGCGGCCCATCGCCTTCAGCGCCTCGCGCAGCAGCGGCCAGTTGGCGGGATCGTGGTAGCGCAGGAAGGCCTTGTGCAGGCGGCGGCGCTTCTCGCCACGCACGACGTCCACCTTCTCGCCGCGCTCATCGCGGTGCACGCCCTTGAGCGGGTTCAGGCCCGTGTGGTACATCGCCGTGGCGGTGGCCATGGGGCTGGGGTAGAAGGTCTGGACCTGGTCGGCGCGAAAGCCATTCTTCTTCAGCCAGACCGCCAGGTTCATCATGTCTTCATCGGTGGTGCCGGGGTGGGCGGCGATGAAATACGGGATCAGGAACTGTTTCTTGCCGGCCTCAAGGCTGAACTTGTCGAACAGCGTCTTGAACTTGTCGTAGGTGCCGATGCCCGGCTTCATCATCTTCGTCAGCGGGCCTTGCTCGGTGTGCTCGGGCGCGATCTTCAGGTAACCGCCGACGTGGTGCTGCACCAGTTCCTTGACGTACTCGGGGCTTTGCACGGCCAGGTCGTAGCGCAGGCCGGAACCGATCAGGATCTTCTTCACGCCCTTCAAGGCGCGCGCCCGGCGGTACATGTGGATCAGCGGGCCGTGGTCGGTGGTGAGGTTCTGGCAGATGCCGGGGTAGACGCAGCTCGGCTTGCGGCAGGCGGCTTCGATCTCGGGGCTGCGGCAGCCCAGGCGGTACATGTTGGCCGTGGGGCCGCCGAGGTCGGAGATGGTGCCGGTGAAGCCCTTGACCTTGTCGCGGATCTCCTCGATCTCGTGGATCACCGAGTCTTCGCTGCGGCTCTGGATGATGCGGCCTTCGTGCTCGGTGATCGAGCAGAAGGTGCAGCCGCCGAAGCAGCCGCGCATGATGTTCACGGAAAAACGGATCATCTCCCACGCCGGGATCTTGGTCGCGCCGTCATGGCTGCCGGCCTCGTCCGCGTAGCTGGGGTGCGGGCTGCGCGCGTAGGGCAGGTCGAACACATGGTCCATCTCGGCCGTGGTCAGCGGGATCGGTGGCGGGGTGATCCACACGTCGCGCGCCGTCGTGCCCTCGCCGTGTGCCTGCACCAGCGCACGGGCGTTGCCGGGGTTGGTCTCCAGGTGCAGCACGCGGTTGGCGTGCGCGTACAGCACCGGATCCGCCTTGACCTGCTCGTAGCTCGGCAGGCGGATCACGCTGCGGTCACGTGGCGGCACCTTGACGCTGCCCTTGCCATACAAGGCCGGGTTGGGCACAAAAGTCAGCGGCTGGACAGCACTTTTTGAACCCAATTGGCCACTTCCCAGCGTCTTTTGGTCATTGTCTGCTATTGAAACAGAAGTATCCTCGCGCTCGCAAGTGCTGCCCTGCTGTGCCGCCTGCTCGCTCGTCGTCTGGTACGGGTTGATATGCGACTCGACGCGGCCGGGCTCGTCCACCTGGCTGGAGTCGATCTCGAACCAGTCATGGCGGCTTTCGTCATCCGTGCGGCGCACGAAGGCGGTGCCGCGCACATCGGTGATCTTTTGCACCGGCTCCTTGGCCGCCAGCCGGTGGGCGATCTCGACCAGCGCGCGCTCGGCGTTGCCGTAGAGCAGCAGGTCGCACTTGGCGTCCACCACGATGGAGCGACGCACCTTGTCGCTCCAGTAGTCGTAGTGTGCGATGCGGCGCAGGCTGCCTTCGATGCCACCCAGGATCAGCGGCACGTCGTTATAGGCCTCGCGGCAGCGCTGGCTGTAGACGATGGCTGCGCGATCCGGTCGCTTGCCGCCCACGTCGCCGGGCGTGTAGGCGTCGTCGCTGCGGATCTTGCGGTCCGCGGTGTAGCGGTTGATCATCGAATCCATGTTCCCGGCGGTCACGCCCCAGAACAGGTTGGGTTTGCCCAGGGCCTTGAAGGCTTCGGCGCTGTGCCAGTTGGGCTGGGCGATGATGCCGACGCGAAAGCCCTGCGCCTCCAGCACCCGGCCGATCACGGCCATGCCGAAGCTGGGGTGGTCCACATAGGCGTCGCCCGTGACCAGGATGACGTCACAGCTGTCCCAGCTGAGTCTGTCCATCTCCGCGCGGCTCATCGGCAGGAACGGGGCCGTGCCGAAGCGCTTCGCCCAGTAGGGGCGGTAGCTGCTGATCGGCTTGGCGGCGCGCGCGAAGAAGGAGACGTCGATGGGGGCGTTCATGCGGTAAGGATGCGCTGAAAACGCGGTGTCCGGAGAGAGAGAGCCCCGAATTTTACGTTTTCAGCCCTGCCGCGAGCCCTCAAAGGTCTTTGAGCGCGGCGGCGACCTGGGCCTCGAACGCAGCGACATCGCCCAGCGCATTGGCGTTCAGCAGCGCCAGCTTGACCAGGAACAGCTCGGACTTGTCGGGTCCCGCCGCGTCGATGGCCGTGGCCAATGCGTCATAGACCTGCTCCAGGTGGGGCACGGAAAGGCTAGCGGAAGTGGACATGGTCAGACGCCTTTCTGGACTGAAACGGTTGTTGAAGCAGTGCCGCCCAGCGCGGTTGTAAGCGCGGATTGCAAACGGCCAGCGTCCAGGCTCATCCAGCGGGCACAGATGTGCTGGTCCGGGCGCAGCAGGTAGGCCGCGCCGCTGGCCCGCACGCCGTAGCGGGCGCGAAAGTGGCCGTCGGCATCGGCCAGTATCAGGTCGGCACCGGCCACCGGCTCGGCAGCGCCCACGGCGACCACGCGCAGCGGCACGCCCTTCAACCGGATTTCGGCGACCACCTTCTGCAGCGCATCGGGAATGGCCGGGCCTTCCGTGAAATACAACAGGTCAAAGCCGCCGCCCAGGTGATCCAGCAGGTAGTCGTCGGCCCCCAGGCGGATGTTCTGCGGCGGTGCGCCGTGGCCGGGGCCGACCTTGAACAGGAGGTTGTCGTCGCCCGAGCTGTTCAGCGGGGACTGCGTGTACTCGTGCGGCCGCGAGGTGCGCCAATGGTAGAGCGGTCCGACGAAGGGTTGGCTCAAGGAGAGCGACAGCACCGCGTCGCGCAGCAGGCGAAAACCCCGCGTCGGCGGCGTCATGAAGCGGGTGCTCTTGCCCGCTTCGTCGATGATTTCCCAGGCCGCGGCCACGCGCTCGCTGCTGTAGCTCTGCAGCAGCGACTCGGGCGCCACGCCCCGGGCGACAAAGGCCAGGCGCCAGGCCAGGCCCTGGGCGTCCTGCCAGCCGGTGTTGGCGCCGCGCACGCCGAAGATCGGCAGCATGTGCGCCGCATCGCCGGTGAACAGCACGCGGCCGTTCACGTAGTTGGGCAGCGTCAGGGCGCGCGCGGAATAGACCGAGCACCAGTCCATCTCCCAGGGCGTGCCGCCGTGGCCGATCATCGCCAGCTGGGCGTCGATGCGCGCCTTGAGTGAACCGGGGGCGAGCGCCTGCTCGGGCGTCTCGTCGGGCGGCAGCTGGTAGTCCACGCGCCAGATGCCGTGGGGTTCACGGTGCATCAGGATGGTGTTGCCGGGGTTCCAGTCGGGGTCGAAAAAGGCCAGGCGCTCGGTGGGCAGCGGCAGGTCGATGCGGATGTCGGCGATCACGAAGCGGCCCTCGTACGAGGCGCCTTCGAGCTTCAGGTCCATCATCGCGCGAATGCCGGAGCGCGCGCCATCGGAGGCCACCAGCCAGTCGGATTCCAGCAAGTAGGAGCCTTCGGGCGTATCCACCTCGACCCGGACGAAGCTGTCTTTGGGGTCCACGCGGGTCACGCGGTTGCCCCAGCGCATATCGATCAGCGGGTGCGCCAGCACGGCCTCGGTCAGGTACTGCTCCAGGTACTGCTGCTGCAGGTTGATCATCGGGAAGAAGCGGTCGTCCGGATCGTGCGGTGCCTCCATGCGGTACACGCGCTGGCCGCGGTAGAACGAATTGCCAAAGCGCCAGGGCAGGCCGTTGGCCGTGATGGGCGCGTCCACGCCGACCTGCTGCAGGATTTCCATGGAGCGGCGCGTGAAGACGATGGCGCGGCTGCCCTCGGAGACCTGCAGCTCGGATTCGAGCAGCACGCAGGGCACGCCCAGGCGCGCCAGCTCCAGCGCGGCAAACAGGCCGATCGGGCCGGCGCCGACGATGACGACTTTCTTGCGATCCTGCGGCGGGTGCTTTGAGGCCAGCCACGGCGCGTGGACCTGGTAGCGGTAGTAGATCGAGCGCCGGGGCTCGGCATGGGGTTCGTGCATGTTTCTGTGTCTCCGAAGGGTGGGACGGGCGCTTCCGGGACCCGCTGTCAGGGATGCCCAGTGTAGGAGCGCCCTGCGGCACGCCTGTCCCCAAACAGGAACATCGGCAGTGGACGGCGGCCCCGTTGCCGTCAGGTCGATGCGTCCGGCGCGAGCAGCACGCCAAACAGCTCACGCTGGCCGGAGATGCCCAGTTTGCGATAGACGCGCTTGAGGTAGGTCTGCGCGCTGGACACTTCGATGCCCATGCGCTCGGCAATGCCTTCCGTGGCCAGACCCGCCAGCAGGCCGCGGACCACGTCAAGGTCACGCTTGGTCAACGCTGGACAGCGCGCGCGCAACCGCGCCAGCATCAGTTCGGCGAGGTCATCGTTCAAGGTCTGCCCGGCGTGGTGCAGGCGCACGGCCTGAACCAGCAACGGCGCAAAGGCTTCGATCACCGCAATGGCCGCGTCGTCGAAAGGGCCGTGCTCGACGCCCCGGTAGAAATTCACGGACATCCAACGCTCGCCCTGGTACAGCGCCAGGATCGCCAGCCGCTCGGCCACCTGAGGCAGCTCGTAGCAGATGGCGCGGTATTGCGGGTGCGCGATGTCGTTCGCCGTCTGCCGGTGCAGCAGGATATGCGGGTTGGCCGCGCCAGCGCGCCGGGCTGCCAGGGACTCGGCCGCCATCACCTGCACGCTGCCGTCCATCGGATAGAAGCGGGTCACGTAGTCCTGTGAAATGGCGGGGAGTGCGGCCGTCCTTGCGCGGTCACCGATCGCCACGATGCGCGGGCGACCGCCGCCTTCGTAAGAAAAGATCGCACACTGGGCCAGCGGAACCCGGCTGCCAACCAGGCGCAACAGCTGCTCGGCCACGGCGTGGCGGCCGGACAGGCCGAGCTTGCGCAAAAGGCCTGTGACCTGCGTCAACGGAAGATCGATCTCCGCACCCATTTGAGGCGCCAGCGCCCAGTACCTGCCCATGTCGGCCCGAATGTAACGTACAGTCGCTGCCCATGCATCGCACCATCTTCACGACCCCGGTGGTCAACACCCTGCTGCGGGGCCTGTCCCTCACGATTCTCAAGCTGACCGGATGGCGCGTGGAAGGCAGCCTGCCGCCCGACTGCCCCAAGTGCGTGGTGATCGCCGCGCCGCACACCAGCAACTGGGATCTGCCCAACACCCTCATCGCCGGCTTTGCGCTTCGGATGAACCTGTACTGGATGGGCAAGCGCAGCATCTTCGCGCCGCCGTTCGGTGCGCTCATGCATTGGCTCGGCGGCATCGCGGTCAATCGCGAAAAGTCCACCAACCTGGTGGCTGCGTCGGTCGATGCCATCCGGGCCGCCGATGGCCCGCTGCAGCTGGTGGTGCCGCCCGAGGGCACGCGCAGCAAGGTGCGCTACTGGAAGACGGGCTTCTATCACATCGCCCACGGCGCCGGCGTGCCGATCGTGCTGTCCTACATGGACTACGCCCGCAAGATCTCGGGCCTGGGCCCGGTGTTCCACCCGACCGGCGACATCGATCGTGACATGGAGACCATCAAGGCCTTCTACGCGCCGTTCAAGGGCAAGAACCCCGACCAGTCCGGCCATTGAACCAGGCCTCTCGCAGCAGCGAGCAGGAATCAGGGCGAAAGGCTCCCCCGGATGGCGATCAGGCCTTGCGCTGATGCAAGAGCGACACGGCCCCGTTGCTCAGAGAGTAGCTTACGGTGGGCGCGGTGAAGTCGGTGAACGGTGCGCCCATTGAGATTTCACCCTTTTCCAGCAGCACGCAGGCACTGCGGCGCAAGGTCAGGTCGCCGCTGCCTCCTGCAAACCGAACCCAGGTGCCGTAGCTGCTCAGGTCGGTCAGCACAAAGTTGTTGTCCACCCAGTCGATGCGCGCATGGCGGCGCGAGACGCGCGGGTCGTTCACGGCGAACTCGGCATCCGACAGGCGCCCGAGGTGGATCGGCAGCTGGGATGCAGGAAAAGCCGCGTTCACATCCAGCTAGGTCAGGTTGATCCGGCTCAGAGCCTTTTCTGGCGCCTCGGGTCCGCCCAAGGGCGCCGGCAAGGTCAGCAGATCGGTGTTTTCGGCCCCGTCCCAGTGGATCTGGCACACCTCGCGCGCCTCGGCCATGCCGCGGATGGCGACGGGCCCCAGTGCCCGCACCCGTACGCCCGAGGCCTGGGGCGCTGCATCGGTCACCTGCGCGGTGGCCCAGATCTCGCTGGGCGCGGCCATGTCGCACAGGCGCGCGGCCAGGTTGACCGCTTCGCCATAACAATCGCCGTCCACCCGTACGATGTTGCCGCTGGCCATGCCAACCTTGATCTGCATCACCAGCTTGGGGGGCCACTGGGCAATCCGCTCGCGATGCTCGCGCTGCAGAGCCACCATCGCCGCGATCGCATCGGACACCTGTTCGAACACCGCCAGCACCCCGTCTCCCAGCGTCTTCACCACGTCTCCGTGGTGGGACTCACAGGCCTGCGCCATCAACTGGGTGAGTCGAGTGACCGCCAGTGTCGCCTTCTGGTTGCCAAGGGCTTCGAAGACGCCCGTGCTGCCGGTGAGATCCGCAAAGATGACGGTGTGAAAGGTGCCCATGAAGAAGTATTGCCGGCTCGAAGCCCTCTGCCACAACCGGCAAGCTCACGGCCGGTTGAAATGAGAGTATGCAGCATGGATCAGAAAGAGTCCGCGCGGGTTCCCGGGCCGCGACGCGGGCGGCGCACACCGGCTCTGCTTCATGCTCCCGTTGCGATAGCGCCACGAATAGCTTGTCTTTGCACGGCAGCCCGCATATGGTGCAGGCAGGTCAACAGCGTGAAGCCCAGCTTCATCTCCATGCGCAACGGCAAACTGAACCTGAAAAGTACGTTCTTCAACCTGCTCGGCTACGTCGGCGGGGCGAAGGCCACGCACACGCCCCTTCAGCTCGAACACCTGCGCCTGGCCATGCTCGAAACCCTGGGTGAATCCGGTTCGGCAGCCCACGCGCGGGTCGCGCGTCAGTTGCGTTTTGCCGATGATGTGCAAGCCCTCTGGTACGCCCGCAGCGAACTGATGGCCGCCTTGGCCGAGCAACACGGTGAAGCCCGTGCGCGCCAGGAACTGGAACGCCTGGGTGCCTTGTTCACCGGGCTCCTGCCTGCCGGCATGACGGCCGGAGCGACACGCACGGGGCTGAACGGCACCTCAATGGGCGATTGACCCGGTGGCAGGCTGGTGGTGCGCCTGACCTACAGATGCCCCCACACCACCAGCGCGTCGCGTCCTTCCACCAGCAGATCCACTTTCCCGCCGACCGGCAGCAGCACCTTGGTCGGCACATGGCCAAACGGCAAGCCGGTGAGCACCGGCACCTTGAGCTGGCTGCGCAGCCAGGCGACCACGGTGGCCAGCTTGTAGCCCTTGTCGTGCGGCGCCAGCCGGATGCCGGTGAACTGGCCGAACACGATGGCTTTCTGCCGCGCCAGCACGCCGGCCTGCAGCAGCTGCGTCAGCATGCGCTCGATGCGAAACGGGTGCTCGTTGACGTCCTCGATGAACAGCACCCCGCCTTTGACCTCGGGCCAGTACGGCGTGCCCAGCAGGGCGACCAGCACCGAAAGGTTGCCACCCCACAAAACCGCATTCTTCATGACCAATTGGCCATTCCCCATCGTCTCTCGGTCTTTTTTCGCTACTATTTCAGGAGTATTTGGCACTCGCTCCAGCGGCAGACGCCAGCCGGCGCCCTCCCCCTGGTCCTGCACCAGATCGTCAAAGCAGGCTTCCATGATGTCGTCCGGCTCGCCCTCGACGCCGAAATCCTCGCCCAGCGCCGGCCCCGCCCAGCTGATGGCGCCCGTCTTCGCCAGCAAGGCCAGCTGAAAGGCGGTGAAGTCGCTCAGCCCGACAAACTGGGTGCCGCCCTCGATCGCCTTGGCAACCTTCTTGTAGGCAATGCCTGGCAGGATGCGGGTGAGGCCGTAGCCGCCGCGCGAGATCAGCGCCACATCGGCGCCGCTGGCCGCCGCGCGGTGAATCGCCGCGATCCGCGTCACGTCATCGCCCGCAAAGCGCATATGTACCGCCAGCGCGGCCTCGTCCACCTCCACCTCATGGCCCAGCGCCGCCAGCCGCTTCACACCGCGGCGGAACGCCGCCTTGTCGCGCACCGCGCTGGAGGGGGAAAAAATGTAGATGTGGGCCATAAATGGGGGTCAGATTCCAATTACCGGATTGCGAAATGGGCGAGCGCCGCCGTCGCGATGGTCTCGCCGTGCTCCTGCACGAAATGTCCCGCCTGCGGAAGGATCATTGGCTCGGGGCAACCCCGGATCACCTGCTGCAGAGCGCGCATCACCGGCTCGCCAAGCACAGGGTCCTGGGCGCCGACCGCCATCAGGGTCTGGCCGGACCACTCGTCGCGCCAGAAATCCCGCGCGGCGCGCGAGATCGCGGCGCCATCGGCGTCCATCGCGTCCGGCACCATCGGCGGGAAGGCCCGCAGCGCGGCGCGATAGCCCCGGTCCGGGAAGGGCGCGTTGTAAGCAGCGCACTCGTTGACGCTCATCTGCGGGTTGCCACGCCCGAACAAGCGGCCGACGTCGAACTCCGGATTCCTGGCACACATGTCGCGCCAGGCGATGAAGCCCGGCGAGAGCGGCGCATCGCCCATGGCCAAGGTAGTGTTCATGACCAGCAAGCCGCTGTAGCGCTGCGGTGCCGCCATCGGCAGGGTCAGCCCCAGCAGGCCGCCCCAATCCTGCACGACCAGCACCACGTTCTTCAGGTCGAGCCGCTCGATGAACTCCAGCAGCACCTGGCGGTGCCAGGAGAAGATGTGGAAACTGTCCTTCTTCGGCTTGTCGCTTTTGCCGAAGCCGATCAGGTCGGGCGCAACCACGCGGTCGCCCTGCGCGGCAAACACGGGAATCATCTTGCGGTACAGGTAGCTCCAGGCCGGGTTGCCATGCAGGCAGAGCCAGGTCACCGGGGCGTCGGCCGGGCCTTCATCAAGGTAGTGCAGGCGCAATCCAGCGAGGCTGGGCAAGTCGTTGAGGTAGTGCGGCGCCCAGGGGTATCCAGGCAGACTGGCAAAGCAGTCCTCGGGCGTGCGCAGGGCGTCGTCGCGCAGGGGATGGGCAGGTGTCACACGTCGCTCCTTGAAGAAGGTGGTCAACAAAGCGCCGCACGCTGCGGCCAGATCAGCATCCGCAAGTACGTCCACCCGGGTCTGGTGGTTCAACTTCGGCTCGCCAAACAGGTTGAGCACCGAACCCGCCGCGCCGGTCTTGGGATCAGGTGCCCCAAAGACCACCCGCTCCAGGCGCGCGTGCAACATGGCACCGCTGCACATCGCACAGGGCTCCAGAGTGACATACAGCGTGCAGCCCTCCAGCCGGTAGTTGCCCAGGTGGCGGGCTGCCGCCCGCAGTGCGACGATCTCGGCGTGTGCACTGGGATCGTGCAAACCAATCGGTGCATTGCGACCGGTGCCGATCACCACTCCGTCCTTGACCACCACGGCCCCTACCGGCACCTCGCCGGCCGTTGCGGCGGCGAGCGCCTCGGCCAGCGCCAGGCGCATCCAGCGTGCATCGGCGCCCGCAGAAACCGGCCGCAGCGCTTCAATGGGATCCATCTGCAGCCCTTGCGACATCGTCGTCACCGTCTTCTTCCACGTGAAAGGTGTGCATGAATCGGTGGACGACCGGCGCCGCCAGGACACCCACGCCGATCAGCGCCACGAATCCGCTGAACAGCGCGTACAAGCCGGCAAAAAGCTTGCCTGGATCGGTCTGCGGCGCGCTGACCGGCCCCATGCCAGAGAGGATCATCGATGCACTGAGGAAGGCGTCAAGCCATGGCTGGCGTTCCAGCAGGTGATAGCCCGCCATGCCCATCGCAAGCGAGAAGGCAATCATGCACAACGCCAGCAACCCGGCACCCAGCAGACGGTGCTGGTAAGCGCGCCGAGAGATCAGTGGCTGGCGGAAATGCTCAAACATCAATTTTTCCAGCACTTCTTCGCAGGAAGACAGCCGCCCAGAAACCATGGACGGCGGGGCGAACGGTTCTTGCTTTGAACTCTCGCGCAGCGCGGGTCATTTTTCGTCCGGCATGGGCCGGGGTTGCTGCATGAGCCCTTCGACGGCCTGCTTGTATTGCTGCTGCACCTGCTGGCTTTGTTCACGCACCGTGGCCGCCGACGCGGGCGCCGCGCTGCCGGGAACGGCTGGCGTCAGGGCGGGCACACGCTGCGAAGTGCTGTCGAGCTGCTTTTTCACCACCACGCCCACGATGGCCAGCGCCAGCAGCAGCCCCACCAGACCGAAAACGCCCTTCATGTCGAACCTCCTTTGTCGGCCGGCGGCACCATGCCCAGCCGGTCCATCCACCGTCCGAGCGCCTGCTCTTGCTCGCCGCCGCCGGCATAGGCTTCGCGCATGCCCGCGTAGGCCTCCGGGCGGTGCTGGTTCAGCTTGAGCTTGCACTGCAGCCGTGTCACCGCGAGCTCGAAAGCCACGATGCCGGCCAGCATCTTGTGGGCAAAGTCCTCACCCAGCGCGCGCCACTGCGCCGAATAGGGCGGCTCATGGTCGCCGATGAGCTTTTTCAGCAGCGCGTCCTTGGCCGCGGGCTGCTCGATCAGCGTCGCCTGCACCGTGCAGTGCACAGCCAGGTAGTTCCAGGTGGGCACCCGGGCCAGGTCCGGGTACACCTGGGGGGACATATAGGCATGCGGCCCGAGAAACGTGACCACGGCCTGGGGCCGCGCCTGCAGGTAGCGCCAGTGGGGATTGGGCCTGGCGCAATGGCCGAGCAGCACCCACTGCTCGCCCCGTTCCTCAAGATGCAAGGGCAAATGGGTGACGAACGGCAGGCCCTCGTCGTCGGCACTGATCAGGCTGGCGAAGGGGTACTCGCAGATCAGATCGGCGGCGGCGCGGTCGTCCTTGGCAGCAAACTGCGGGGGCAGGTACATGGGATTCAGCCTGGGATGATGGTGAAAGCGCAGAGCTTGTTGCCGTCGAGGTCGCGAAAGTACGCCGCGTAGAAATTGCCTTCTCGCAGGCCCGGCGCGCCCTCGTCGCGCCCGCCCAGCGCGATCGCCTTGGCGTGCATCGCATTCACCGCCTCGCGGGTGCCGAAGGTCAACGCCACCATGCTGCCGTTGCCCACCGTCGCGCTCTGGCCGTCATAGGGCCTGAGCACCGCGAAACTGGGTTTGTCCCAGGACGGGCCCCAGGCCATGCCCCGCTCGCCGAAATCGATGAGACGCTGCACGCCCACTTCCTTGAAGAGTTCGTCATAGAAGGCGACGGCTTGCGCCATTTGGTTGGTTCCGACCGTGGTGTATCCGATCATGGTGCTGCTCCCGAAAACGTGTCTCACCGAACGCCGCATTCTGCCAGTGGAACCGCCAGAGGCCGCACAGATGTCTCGCGATGCGGCACCCGTGCGCCGGCCACGTGCGCCCGGCTGCCGCGCGACACCACGGCATCAACTGGTGGACGCATCCCCTGGCAGGGCCGTCCTCGCACCCTGGCTGGCCCCGAGTACGGCAGTGACCTGATCATCCTCCACCTGATCGAAATGGCGATAAAACTGCCCGACCGCTTGAAATTTTTCCGGCGTGTGCAGGCACACCACCTCGTCGGCGTAGGCGCCAATCTTTTCCACCACATCGGAGGGCGCCACAGGAACGGCGCAGATCAGCCTTGCAGGATGGCGCCCACGCAGCGAGTGCAGCGCGGCGATCATGGTCGATCCGGTGGCCAGGCCATCGTCCACCACGATGACGACGCGCCCTGCCGGATTGACCGGTTCGCGGCCGGGCGTATAACAGGCACAATGGCAGCTCAGATCGGCATCATTCCCACTCGATCATCAACGAGCCTTCTAAGCTATTGATTCGTAAGGCACTCTCTGCTGCTCCGCAGACTTTTACCGTCATTTTTACCGTCAAAGTGCGGAGCACCAGCATTGGCGCGGGTTTGCGGGCGATTCGGCCAAATCTGACCTTTCGAGATCTATCGACATCTATCGACTCCCGCGAACGTCGCGGACACCATCGGCGCGCGTCGGTGTCGGTCAGGGCGGCGCCCAAGAAGCGCTGGCATCGAACATCTTAAGTTATTGTCCGGACTCACTTTTTCGCCGATATTTTTACCGTCACGATGCCACATGGCGGTGCAGTTGAAAGTCGCCATCGAGATCGATCGATCTCGGACAGATCTCGGCGAATATTCTGGCAGAGCGCTTCACCCACGGACAGTGTTGACCGCTCACTGCGAAATTGGCCGACAGTGCGTTCGATCGCGTGGATCCCAGACAGCCTCCGTCTCGATCACCTCAATGAAGCGCTCTGCACTGAACCCGTCGGGATACAGAGTCCAGGCAGATGGGCTCGCAACGTCCTCAGGCGACTGGTCTGCTACGTAGTTCCCGGCGAGCAAACCATTGGGGTCGTTCAAGAGGTGACGATCATCGCGAAGCGCGATCAACAGTTCTTCGACTGAGACTTTCAGAAAGCCGGCGAAGCGCTGGTGGTCGTACTCGATGGATGTGTCGGCGATCCAACCATGTTGGCGAGTTGGGACCCGATCCTCGGTCAAGTCGAGCAACGCGCGCAGCTCGGGATTCGAGGCGATTGCCAGCGACACCGCTTCGACCTTGCGGCGAAGCTGATCGCCTGCTTTGCGAAGCGTGGTGGTGGCGTGCAGCCACGCGTCCCGCTGAGATCGGCGCATAAACGTCGACTTCACCTCGATGACGAACAGATGCCCATCGAGGGTGGCGATCAGGTCCACCTCGCCAGGATCGTCCACGTCGCGCAAGGGCTTCCAATTCAGCAGCGTCTTGAATCCGCGCGTCTCCAGAAGCCGGGCCAGACCGGCCTCGATCCGTTGCGCCTCGTCCCGAGCTTGCCCGCGTCGAGCGCCGAGTCGCCTCAGATTGTTGATCGCAGCCGAGCTGTTGTTCTGCAGGCCGACTATCCATGGCAACTGAACCAGCGTCGCTCCGAACTTGAGAACCGGTCGCTCGAACAGATGGGGCTGAAGACCTGGCTCGTTGCGCTGGAGGCGTTCTGCCATCGCGACCATGTCGTAGGTCCAGAAGTCCAGGATCGCGGATGCCATTCTGGGGTTGCCTTTGGGCTCGGATGCCGTGACGGTCCACCCGGTGATGTTGACCACCTTCGAGTCTCGATCCGACCAGGTGAGCGGCAGCCGGTTCTGAAACCCTTCGCGCAGGCCGTCCATGGTCAGACGCCGCAAAGCGACGATCCAGTTACCCGACGCATCAAGGCGCTCCGCAAAGGCTGCCAGGAAGTCCCGTTGGAAGAATACCGACATCAAGTTGAGCGACAGCAGCCCTCGGAAGAGATCGACGGAGTCTCCGGACGCGGAAGTCACTTCGTCGGCGACACCGTACGCCTCACGCAAGCGAAGCTGCGCTTGCAGAGCCCGTATCCAGGCCAACCGGTTGCCCTCGGAATTCTCCGGTCGACCGATCGCCCACTTGGCCGGGTCGGAGGCGACCTGCTCGACGTATGTGTCCATCGCGCGGTGAAACCAGTAGCCATGGAGGCGCTCAAGCTTCCGCCCGTCGTTCTGCCACGCAGCCCGTGCGGCCAGATCCACCTCGACGATCTCGAGCCGATCGCCCCGCCGCTCAAACCGAATGCCGTTGTCGTAGCAGAACGCATCCGCCGACCTGGCGGTGAACTCGTTCAACTCGATCTGTGCGTCCATCAGCGCGTGAAGAGCACGAAGATTCCTAACGGCCTCGCTGGAGTTCGCCGTACCGGATTCGAACAGGAGCGGGCGAAGATGCCGTGCGACCGACCTCCCAATGATGTCGTCAGTCAGCTTCAGAGACGAGATGCTGGCGCCCGCGAGCTTCCACGCGAGCAGATCGCTGAGTGCATCCCAGGCGAGCTCGAGATCAACCCTCGAAGGCAGTGCAAGCGCCTTTACCTTGAAGTCCCTTGGAACCAGAAGCTCGAAGGCGTAAAGGCTCGCGTAGATCAAGAGGTCGAAGACCGACAGCTCCGCCAGCCGCGCCTTCTGCG
>ERZ795062.1910-NODE-1910-length-14217-cov-9.344372_pt1 | contig 14217 bp, 11 predicted proteins | sample MGYA00375146_ERZ795062 | MGnify/ENA primary metagenome ERZ795062 (study PRJEB30191, sample SAMN05720281) | activated sludge metagenome | isolation source: Anaerobic digester | place: USA | collected 2015-07-16 ... | reverse complement strand
CTGAACGGGCGCACGCTGCGCTACCCGCGCGGCAAGACGCTGGGTGGGTGCAGCAGCATCAACGGCATGATCTACATGCGCGGGCAGGCCCGCGATTACGACCAGTGGGCGCAGCTGACCGGCGACGAGACCTGGTCCTGGCGCAACACGCTGCCGTGGTTCAAGCTGCACGAGGACCATTACAAGGGCGCCAACGCGGCGCACGGCGCCCGGGGCACGCGCTCCGAGCTGCTGGAAGCGCCGGGCGAGCCGGCAGACGCCGTCTGGCGAGAGGTGCTGCGCCACCACCAGGCCGGTGGCGAATGGCGCATCGAGAAGCAGCGCCTGCGCTGGGACGTGCTGGACGCCTTTGCCCAGGCGGCCCAAGAGGCCGGCATTCCCCCCACCGACGATTTCAACCGGGGCGACAACGAGGGTGTGGGCTATTTCGAGGTCAACCAGCGTGCCGGCTGGCGCTGGAACACGGCCAAGGCCTTTTTGCGCCCGACCTGCTACGGGCGCCCCAACTTCGAGCTCTGGACCTCCGCGCAGGTGGCAAAGCTGGTGCTGGAAACCACAGCCGACGGCCGCAAGCGCTGCACCGGCGCGCAGGTCTGGGACGGACAGGAGATGGTGACGGCCACGGCCACGCGCGAGGTGATCCTGTGCGCAGGCAGCATCGGCACGCCGCAGATCCTGCAGCTCTCGGGCATCGGGCCGGGGGCACTGCTGCAGCAGCACGGCATCCGGACCGAACACGAGCTGCCCGGCGTGGGCGCCAACCTGCAGGACCACCTGCAGATCCGGGCCGTCTACAAGGTACAAGGGGTCAAGACGCTCAACGTGCTGGCCAACTCGCTCTGGGGCAAGGCCATGATCGGGCTGGAATACGCCCTGAAGCAGAGCGGCCCGATGAGCATGGCGCCCAGCCAGCTCGGGGCCTTCACCCGCAGTTCACCCGGGCGGCCCTATCCGAACATCGAATACCACGTCCAGCCGCTGAGCCTGGATGCCTTCGGCGAGCCGCTGCACGCCTTCCCGGCGTTCACCGCCAGCGTCTGCAACCTGAACCCCACCAGCCGGGGCACGGTGAGCATCAAGTCGGGCCGCTTCGAGGACGCGCCGGCAATTGCGCCCAACTACCTCAGCACCGACGAAGACCGCCAGGTCGCCGCCGAGAGCCTGCGGCTGACGCGCAAGATCATTGCCCAGCCGGCCCTGGCAAAGTACCAGCCCGAGGAGTTCAAGCCTGGCGTGCAGTTCCAGACCGACGAGGAGCTGGCGCGCCTGGCCGGTGACATTGCCAGCACCATCTTCCACCCCGTGGGCACCACCAGGATGGGCCGCGACGACGACCCGATGGCGGTGGTGGACAGCCACCTGCGCGTGCGGGGCCTGGCCGGGCTGCGCATTGTGGACGCGGGCGTGATGCCGACCATCACCAGCGGCAACACCAACAGCCCGGTGCTGATGATGGCCGAGAAAGCCGCGCGCTGGATCATGGCCGACGCGGCCTGAACCGCAACCCGGTCGCGCCCGGCCCGGCGTCAGCGCAGGCCGCCCACGTAGCGGCCGGTGTCGCCGTCGGGCGGCTCGCGCGGGGCCAGCGGGCGGCTGTCCGCAAACAATGATTCACCCCCGCTGGGCGCCGTTGCATCGCGATCGCTGGCCGGTGCCCGCGCGGCGGGGGGGGCCGTGGCAGGGGCGCGGGCCTGCGTCACCGTGCCCAGCAAGGTCTTGCGCGGGGGCGGCACGGCGGTCATGGCCTGCTCCAGCCGGTCGGCCCATTCGGCCACGTCTTCCATGCCGGGCTCCCGTGCCCGCTCCCGGGCGAAGCGCACGATTTCGGCGGCGTACTCGGCATTGACCGCCAGCCATTCGGTGTCGGTGACCCGCCCGGTCTTGCGGCGCAGGATCACATGCAGGCGGGCAGCGATGGCAAGTCTTTCACTGGGCAGCATGGGGTTCTCCTGGGCGGCGGTCGGCGAAGGGGGTCAGGTGCCAATGCGTTCGCGGTGCTGCGAGATGTCCAGGCCGGTCTGCTCCGAGGCCTCGTCCACCCGCAGCCCGATGAGCTTGCCCACCACGATCAGCAGCACGGCGCTCATCACGGCGCCATAGAGCAGGACCGCCACGGTCGCCAGCGCCTGGGTCGCGAAGCTGCCGTGCTGGCCGGAAACCGCCGGGCTCGCCAGCACCCCGGTCAGCAGCGAGCCCACAATGCCGCCGACGCCGTGCACGCCGAACACGTCCAGCGAGTCATCGGCCTGCAGCAAGCGTTTCAGGCCGGTGGCGCCCCAGTAGCAGGCCAGCCCGGCAATGCCGCCGATGAGCACCGCCGAGCCTGGCGTTACAAAGCCGGCCGCCGGCGTGATGGCGACCAGGCCGGCGACCAGGCCCGAGCACAGACCCAGCAGCGAGGGCCGCTGGCGCACCACCCATTCGGCCAGCATCCAGGTGACGGCACCCGCCGCCGCCGCAATGTGGGTCACGGCCATCGCCAGGCCGGCACGGCCGTCTGCCGCCACCGCCGAGCCGGCATTGAAGCCAAACCAGCCGACCCACAGCAGCCCGGCGCCGGCCATGGTCAGGCCGAGGTTGAAGGGCTCGAACGCCTCGCGGCCGTAGCCGCGCCGGGGCCCGACGAAGTAGGCGCACATCAGGCCCGCAATGCCGGCGTTGACGTGCACCACCGTGCCCCCGGCGAAGTCCAGCGCACCCATCTGGGCGATCCAGCCGCCCGGCTCCCAGACCCAGTGCGCCACCGGGGCGTACACCAGCAGCGACCACAGGATGATGAAGCACACCATGGCCGAGAATTTCATGCGCTCGACGAACGCCCCGACAATCAGCGCCGGCGTGATGATCGCAAAGGTCAGCTGGAACATCGCAAACACCGATTCCGGAATGTTCGGCGCGATGTGGCTGACCGACACCTTGCCCGCTTCCTTCAGGTATGCAATGCCGTCGAACCAGAGCCGGCTGGTGCCGCCGATCCAGCCGTTGCCGGGTGTGAAGGCAAGCGAATAGCCCACGCCGAACCAGAGCAGGGTGACCACCGCTGTGATCGCCACGACACTGGCCATGGTGTTGATCACGCTCTTCTTGCGCACCAGGCCGCCATAAAAGAGCGCGATGCCCGGCAGGGTCATGAGCAGCACCAGCGCCGTGGCCGTCATCATCCAGGCCGTGTCGGCACCGCTGATGCTGGCCTGCGGCACCAGGCCCGGCCGCGTGAGGGGCGCCGCCACGGCCGGTGCCGAGGCCGGCGCCGAGGGCGCCTGAGCGGCCGCCGGCGATGCATTGGGCGCCGAGGCGCCCGTGTCAGGCACTGCGGGGACGGACACAGAGCTGGCAGCGGGTGCGGTGGCAGCGGCCGGCGCCTCGGTTTGGGCCCATGCGGCGGTCCCCAGAATTGCCGCCCCCACCCAGATGGCCACCTTCACGCTCCATGCCTGTTTCATTCTGAGTCCTGTTCGGCTGTTAAATAAGGGCTCTCACCGCAAAGCCCATGCCAGGCCGAAACCGCCACCGAATCGGCTTGACCAAGGTCAAACGCCCGTTTATGGAACGTTGCCGTACCAAAGCGGCACGGGAAATCCCTGATGCACAGAACCGGTGCATGCCGTTACAGTTCGCGCACTCGCAAACGGGCCCCGGCCCGACCTGCAGGGGACCGAGGAGACAGGCTCAAGCATCAATAAAATGGTTCACGCGTCCGTTCGAGACGCACTCCAAGGCGCCGCAACCCGGCGCCTTTTCTTTTTTCCGGGTCAAATTGGCATCATCCCGGCGCCGTCCGGTCATTACATGCTATCACTGCTATAGCAAACTCGGATGCGACAATCCCCGCCATGGAACTCCTGATCATCTCGCTGGCCTCGCTGCTGGCCGGGCTGGTGGATTCGATCGTGGGCGGTGGCGGGCTGATTCTGGTGCCCGCGCTGTTCGCCACCTTCCCCACCGCGCATCCGGCCACGCTGTTCGGCACCAACAAGAGCGCCTCGGTCTGGGGAACCGCCATCGCCACGGCGCAATACAGCCGGCGCGTGCAGATGCGCTGGGCGGCCCTCATGCCGGCCACGGCGGCCGGCTTTGCCGGCGCCTTTGCCGGTGCGTGGGTCGTCACGGTGATCGACCCGGGCTTCTTGCGCAAGCTGCTGCCGCTCATCCTGCTGGCTGTGCTGGTTTACACGTTGGCGCGCAAAGACCTCGGGCGCACGCACGCCCCGCGCTTTGCGGGCGCCCGTGAACAGCTGCTGGCGGTGGTGATCGGCACCGTGATCGGCTTTTATGACGGCTTCTTCGGGCCCGGCACCGGCAGTTTCCTGGTGTTCCTGTTCGTGCGCCTGCTGGGCTACGACTTCCTGAACGCGTCCGCGTCGGCCAAGCTGGTGAACACGGCCACGAACCTGGCGGCGTTGATCCTGTTCGCCCTCAAGGGCCACGTCTGGTGGCATTTCATGGTGGCGATGGCCCTGGCGAACGTGGCCGGCAGCCTGCTGGGCACGCGGCTGGCGCTGAAACATGGCGCCGGCTTCGTGCGCGGGGTGTTCATCGTCGTCGTGAGCGCGCTGATCCTGAAGACGGGCTACGACGCGTTCCTGAAGACCTGAGCGTCACGTGGCCCGGAGCAGCCGCAAAACCTCAGGCAGCGAGTGCGCTTGAGGCACGAAATAGTCCAGCATGGCGCCAAGCAGCACGCCGGCCAGTACCGCCCCCAGCATGGGCTTCCAGGTCAGGCGCACGGCCGCGAAGAACCAGCCCTCCCTGGCCAGGCGGCCGGTGGCATTGGCAGCCGCGCAGGCAAACGACACCTCCACCGCCACGGCCAGCAAGGCCTCCCAGCCAAAATACAGCACAGCCAGTGCGCCCGCACTGGCCACCACGGCGGCCAGAATCATGAAAATTGCGAGCACGGGAATCACCACCACCACGCCCTCGTCGGCGTCCGCAGCACCACTCAGAGCTTGACCGGCCGCGTCCACCACGCCTGAGATGACGCCGCCACCCTGATCAGCATTTGCCAGGGCGCTATCAGCGGAAAAATCACCGGAAGCGCCCGCGCCCGCGAAATCGCCCCCTCCGCCGAGGTGAATGGACGGCGGGCGCTCGCCAGTACCGCCGGGCAAGGACAGAACCCCATCCGGCAGGTCCGGCAAGTCGGGAAAGTCAGCCCCCGCCCCCTGGCGCGACAGCAGCCGACCGGCCCACCACCGCAGCAGCCCCAAATAGGCCAGATAGCCCAGGCCCAGCGACACCAGATAACGCACGGCCAGGGATTCCACCCCCAGCACCATCTGGACGTGGGACAGGCCCCAGGTCAGCAGCAACATGCTCGTCCCCATCACCACCCCGTGAAGGCGCAGGCTGTGGCGCTGGTGCAGCTCTCGCTCAATGTGGCGCTCCATAGCGCGTACCGGGCGCCAGTTGACCCCGCGCTTCAAGCGCACAGCACGGGCACCCGGGGCGCCAGCGCGCACATGAGTTCGTACCCCACCGTGCCGGCGGCGTGCGCCACCTCGTCGATGGGCAACAGGCCGCCATGTTGGGAGCGCCCCCACAACGTGACCTCGCTGCCGAAGCCGGCTTCGACCCCGGCCTGCTGCAGCGGTGCCAGGTCGACGGTGATCATGTCCATGCTGACTCGGCCCACCGTGCGGGTGCGCACGCCGTTGACCAGCACCGGGGTGCCGGTCGGCGCCACCCTCGGGTAGCCGTCGGCATAACCGCAAGCCACGACGCCGATGCGCATCGGCGCGGGCGCCTGAAAGCCCGAGCCATAGCCCACGCAATCGCCGGCTGCGAGGTCCTGCGTGCCGATGATCCGGGATGACAGCGTCATGGCGGGCTGCAGATTCCAGTGCGCCAGGTCGTGCACGGGAAAGTCCGGGGAGCTGCCATACAAGGCAATGCCTGGGCGGATCCAGTCCGCGCTGACCGGCAGGCTGCCCTGGCCGGTGCGGATGGACTCCCCGGCATACCGCAGGGTCGCCGCGCTGTTGGACAGGCTTCGTTCGCCCGGCAGGTCCTGGGTCACGGCAGAAAAAACAGCCATCTGCGCCGCGATGCCGGCCGGGCCATCGGCGTCGCTGAAGTGCGTCATCAGCGAGATCTCGTCCACCTGGGGCAGCGCGTTCAACCGGGTCCACGCGGCGCGAAAACTCTGCGCCGTGAAACCCAGGCGGTTCATGCCCGAGTTCATCTTGAGGAACACCCGGTGCGGCTGGTGGGTCTTGTGCACCGCGAGCATGTCGATCTGCTCCTCGCAGTGCACCGCGTGCCACAGATTCAGGCGCGAGCACAGCTCCAGGTCACGCGCCTCGAAGACGCCTTCCAGCAGCAGGATGGGGCCCCGCCACCCGAGCAAGCGCACCCGCTCGGCCTCGGCAAGGTCCAGCAGGGCAAAGCCATCGGCGCCGCGAAACGCGTCGAAGACATGGCCAATCCCGTGCCCGTAGGCGTTGGCTTTCACCACCGCCCAGACCCGCGCATCCGGCGCGGCGGCGCGCGCGCGCACCAGGTTGTGACGAAGGGATTCGGTGTGGATCGTGGCCTGAATCGGGCGGGGCATGCGGACAGCCTGAAATCGCGTTGCCTCTGATTGTGGCACTGCCCACGAGGGGCGGCCCCGGTGTCGCGTGATATAACCCGCTCTCCTCAGGAGACAACCCTCATCCCACCGGCCCTCCCCGCAGCGGGCACCCCATCAGCATGAGTTCATGAAGCGCGGATTCTTCACCATCATGTCAGCGCAGTTTTTCAGCTCGCTGGCTGACCAGGCCCTGTTCGTGGCCGCCGTGCAGTTGCTCAAGACCGGCGGTGCGCCCGTGTGGCAGCAGGCGGCACTGGTGCCGATGTTCGCGCTCTTCTATGTGTTGCTGGCACCCTATGTGGGTGCCTTTGCCGACGCCTTGCCCAAAGGGCGGGTCATGCTGATCAGCAACACCATCAAGATCATCGGCTGCCTGCTGATGCTGTTCGGCACCCATCCCTTGATGTCCTACGCCATCGTGGGCCTGGGCGCGGCAGCCTATTCGCCCGCCAAATACGGCATCCTGACCGAGCTGCTGCCCGCCTCGCAACTGGTCAAGGCCAATGGCTGGATCGAGGGGCTGACCATCGCCTCCATCATCCTGGGCGTGCTGCTGGGCGGCCAGCTGGTTGGCTCCATGGTGTCCAACCGGCTCCTGTCGCTGGACATTCCGCTCATCGACACCTCGATCGACACCCCGGCCGAGGCCGCCATCGCTGTGCTGATCTTCATCTACGTGCTGGCGGCCTGGTTCAACACCCGCATTCCGGATACCGGCGTCGAGATGCGCCCGATGCCGCGCAACAAGCTGGAGCTGCTGCCGGACTTCTGGCGCTGCAACATCCGCCTGTGGCAGGACAAGCTGGGGCAGATCTCACTCGCCACGACGACCCTCTTCTGGGGCGTGCTGGGCAACCTCAAGTACATCGTGCTGGGATGGGCCGCCGTGGCCTTGGGCTACAACGTGACGCAGGCCTCGGCCCTGGTGGGCGTGGTGGCCATCGGCACGGCGGTGGGCGCCGTGGTGGCGTCGGTGCGCATGCGCCTGGACCAGGCCACCAGCGTGATGCCGCTGGGCATTGCGATGGGCGTGCTGGTGCTGCTGCTGAACTTCATCACCAACGTCTGGCTGGCCGCGCCGTTCCTGATCTTCCTGGGTGCGCTGGGCGGCTTCCTGGTGGTGCCGATGAACGCCCTGCTGCAGCACCGCGGCCACAACCTGATGGGCGCCGGCCGCTCGATCGCGGTGCAGAACTTCAACGAGCAGGCCTGCATCCTGCTGCTGGGCGGCGTCTACAGCCTGTCCACCGGCATGGGGCTGTCGGCCTTCGGCGCGATCACCGTGTTTGGCCTGCTGGTGGCCGGCTGCATGTGGCTGATCCGGATCTGGCACGCGCGCAACCTGGTCCACCACCGCGACGAGGTCGAGCACCTGCTCGAGATCGCGCGCAACGACAACCACCACGGCTGAGCCCGTCTTCACGCACCCGAGGGTGCGTGAGGTTCTTCCCATGCAACACCGCCTGCCCGCCCTTGCCGTGCTGCTGAACGCGCTGGTCTGGGGCCTGACCTGGTGGCCCTTCAGGCAGCTGGCGGCCCTTGGCCTGCACCCGCTGTGGACCACGGTGCTGGTGTATGGCGTGGCCCTGCTTGGCCTGTTGCTCTGGAGCCCCGGTGAGTGGCGAACGGTGGTGGCGCAACCCGGGCTGTGGGCGCTGATGCTGGCCTCGGGCCTGACCAATGTGGGTTTCAACTGGGCGGTGACGGTGGGCGACGTGGTCCGCGTCGTCCTGCTGTTCTACCTGATGCCGGCCTGGTCGGTGCTGCTGGCCTGGTGCTTGCTCGATGAAAAGCCCACAGGGGCGTCGCTGGCTCGCCTGGCCCTGGCGCTGACGGGTGTGCTGCTGGTGCTCCAGCGACCGGGATCGTCCTGGCCGGTTCCGGAATCCCTCGCCGACGGCCTGGCGCTGATGGCGGGCTTCTGTTTCGCGCTGACCAGCACGCTGCTGCGCAAGCTTCATCACGCACGCGGCGACGCCCGGGCGGTGGCCATGTTTGCCGGAGGGGTGATCACCGCGGGGGCCGTCGCGTTGGCCGGCTGGGCCAGCCAGGCCATCGCCGTCCCCACCGGCCTCTCGTGGGCTGCACTGGCAGTGGCCCTGCCCCTGGCCGGCGCCATCCTGGCGGGCAATCTGACCCTGCAATATGGCGCAGCCCGGCTGGCCGCGCACCAGACGGCGCTGATCATGCTGTCGGAAATCGTGTTTGCCGGCGTGTCGGCCATCGCCGCGGGTGCCGCTGACTTGAATGCCCGCACCGTGGCGGGTGCCAGCCTGATCGGCCTGGCCGCGATCCTGGCGACCCGGCGTTCAGGCCCCAGGCGCGGTGCCTGAGCCGCCCAGAAGGTACCGCGCCAGCCGCTTTCGTTCCAGCGGCAGCCGCATCCAGGTGTCGCAACCGGCCCAACGCGCCAGCAGGCGGCGCACCGGGCCCTCATCACGCGCCATCACCACGATGTTCAAACTCAACCCCAGCGCGCGCGCGCGCCGCCGCAGGGCGCGACAGATGGCACGCGTCTGTCGCCCGAGCGAGCGGTCGTCCAGAAAGGCAAAGCCATAGATCTGACCCGCCAGCCGCGCCAGCGCAGCGGGGGCGTCCTGAACATGGTCGACCTGACAGCCCAGTCCCCGCAACTCCCGGATCAGCGAACTGCTGCCAAGGCGGGATTCACCCACCAGCAAAATGGCCGGCGAACGCGCCAAAGCCGCCAGCGCCGCCGGTGATGTGGGGTGATCCGAGGGGTCGGCAAAGCTGCTGCTGTACGGTTCGGCTTCCGGCGGCTCGGTCCGACGGCGCCGCTCCTCGTCGCGCTGGCGCGCCAGTTCCCGCCAGTTCATCGGCACACGGCCGGGTCCGGTCGGATCGGCATCGCGGGTCGGCTCGAAGCCGGCCACGGCCGGCACCGCGGTGTCGGGCGCGGTGCGCGGCACGGCGGCGACCGAAACCGGGTTCGGGGTCGGCGCCGCGCTCGGCACCGTCCCGGAGGGCTCGGCCGGGACATCGGCCGGGCCGGCCTTCGCATCCCGCCACAGCAGGACACTCTGGGCGTTGATCGAATCGTGCACCGGGCGGGACGCGGCAAGCGGACGTTTTGGCACGGTGGCCGCGGCCACCGGACGCTCGAACGGGCGCGTTTCCTCGAATCCGTGGCCGGCCCGGGGTCGGCCCATGGGCTCCAGGGGCGCGAAGGGTTCCGTGGCCGCGAACTCGGGCACCGGGGCCTTCAGGGCGGCTTTGGCGGGATTCGCACCCGGGCCTGGCAAGCGCCGCGTCACCTCGGTCAGCAGGGTGTCCGTCTCGATGGGTCGGGGCATCACCGGCCAGCCCGTGCCTGCGTCGTGCTCGCCGATCAGCAGCACCGGCGCGGTCACGCCGCGCTGGCGCAGCTGGCGGGCCGACCAGCGGTCATCGGCATTGATGAGGATCAGGTCGGCCTGCTCAGGGTCGTTGACCAGCTCATGGCGACTGCCGTCCGGGCGCGCGGGCTGGAAGACCGACTCGACGAACGAGTGCTCGGCGGGCGCAAAGCCGATCAGGGCAATACGGAACAGGGCAGACATCGTCGTTCAAAGCAGAAAAAAAGAGGAGCCGGCAGGTGGCTTGCAGACCGGCCAGGCCACCCGGGCAACCCGACCGGCGCGCCCGCCTTCACACCGCATGCGCCCGCACCGAGCGGTGGTCGCGCAGGTACTGCAGCAACCGGGACTGGTTCAGCGGGATCGGCAGCCAGGCATGGCAGCCCGCAAACCAGGCGCGCATGCGGGCGATGAGCCCGCCGTGGCTCGCCACGATCAAGAGGCGCAGGTCCGCGGACGAGCGCCCGGGGTTGCGCTGGATGTGGCGGCACAAGCGGATCGCCTGCGGGCCCAGGGAGACCTCGATCAGCACGACGTACTGGTAGACATTCTTGGCGAGAAACTCGGTCATGGCCACGGGACTGCCCGCGAAATCCACCGGAAAGCCCGCCCCCTCCACGATCCGGATCAGGCCGGCCGGCGCCGTGCCCGGCAACCCCACGATCAGAATGCGGTCGACAGCCGGCAGGGTTCCTGGCACGGTGTCGGCTTCCGCGTCCGGTGGACTGGGCTCGGCGACGGGCGGCGTCCCGACAGCCACGGAGGGGGTCTGCGGCGGTGGTTGCACACCCGCCAGGCGCTGCGGCTTGGCCTGCTCCCACTCGGCCACTTCGGCTTCCCAGTCGGACGGCGCGACCGAGGGCACGCTGTGCGCGAAATGCTGAGTGGACTCGAATCCGTCGTGGCCCGCCTCAGCCGCGGGCGGCGGTTCAGCGGCCGGCCTGAACCGCGGCCGCTCGGGCGCAAACTGCCGTGTCTGGGCAAATTCGTCGTCGGCATCGAGCGGGAAGGGCTGGGTGTCGGAAAATCCGGCGCGCTCGCGCCCGATCCGGCTCAACCAGGTGCCTTCGCGGGCAGGGGACTTGGGTGCCACGGCGCCAGCATCCGGCTCTTGCATCAGCGCAAGCTGGCGGCGCGCGGCCTCCATCAGCGCCTGCAGGCGCAAGGGGCGCGCCACCAACGGCCAGCCGGTGCCCTGGTCGGAATTGCCCAGCAGGATCACGCGGCCAGCCGGGGCGCGGCTCTTGATGTCTTTCAGCGCGGCGGCATCGTCAGCATTCGCAATGATGAGCGCGGCACGGGCGGGATCGGCCTCGATGAACGCGCCGGGGAGGAGGGCCGAGGCGGCATGGGCCAGGGCGCCTTCGATCAGGGCGCGTTCAGTGGGTGGCAGGCCAGCCAGGGCAATGGCACAAGAACGGGGCATGGATGGATCGAACCTGATTGTTGCGCAATGCCTCAAGGCGGGACGTGGATGCAAAATTATTCACCTGAATGGCCCTTGCCACGCACCGGCCTTGCGTCAGCGACCATACTTGGGCGGTTTGGGACCTTATGTGTTGCAAAGTCGCTGCATCCGGGGCCCTCGACACCCCCACAGGACCCGCGATGAGCTCGATCTACCAATTCTCCGCCCAGCCGATGAGTGGCAAGCCCGTGCCCCTGAAAAAGTTTGAGGGCAAGGTGCTGCTGATCGTCAACACGGCCAGCGCCTGCGGCTTCACCCCGCAATTCGCCGGCCTGCAGACGCTGCACGACACCTGGGGCCCCAAGGGCCTCGTGGTGCTGGGCTTCCCCTGCAACCAGTTCGGCGCGCAGGACCCCGGCAGCAACGAAGACATCGCCAGCTTCTGCCAGCTCAACTACGGCGTGAGCTTCCCGATGATGGCCAAGATCGAAGTCAACGGCCCGCAGGCCGACCCGCTGTACCAGTGGCTGAGTGCCGAAGCGCCCGGCATCCTCGGCAGCAAGGCCATCAAGTGGAACTTCACCAAGTTCCTGGTTGGCAAGGACGGCCAGGTGATCCGCCGCTACGCGCCCACCGACGCGCCCAAGGACCTGGAAAAGGACATCGAGCAGGCGCTGGCCGCCTGACGGGCTCGCCGGGGCCGGTTTTCAGGTCTTTTTTGCGAAAACCCGGCGCAAAATGGTCATTGATTGCTACCAAACCAGTAGCGACCACCCGCAGAACCCGACCGCTTCAGCCGGCCACGACGAGCGCTCGCCGCTGGCGCGCGCGCTCCAGCGTCAACGCCGCCGCCCGTGGATCCATGCCGTACATGCCGGCAAACACCTCCACCGTCTGGCCGCCGTTCTCAAACGCCCGCAGCAGGGCCTCGTCCTTCGCGCGGCGGGCCGCCGCTTCGGCCATGGCTTCGTCCAGCAGGGCGTTGGCCGCCTCGTCACGGCCGCGCACGCGCTCCTCATAGGCTTCGCGGCTCAGGCCCGAGGCCTCGAAAGCCTGCACCAGGCGCTGCAGCAACTTGGGGCGCAGGTCGTCACCGCGCGACTGCCGGCGGCGGAACACCTCCAGCAAGGCGTGGTGCACATGCTCGGGCGCCATCGCCTCCACCGCCTGTCCGGACAGGTCGTGGCGCTGCAGCCCGGCGGCCACACTTTGCAGGTAGCGCGTGGAACGGGTGTGGATCGCCAGCCCGGCCTTCAGCGCCTCGCGGTCCAGCACCTCCGGATGGGCTTGCAGCAGGTCCTGGAAGATGCCGCGCTTGAGCGGCAGGAAGACCGCGCCGAACAGGCCCGGATACAGCTCGGCCAGCTGCTCCAGCACCGGCGGCGTGGCGCGTGGTGCCCGCGCGGCGCCCTGCGGTGCCTCGGCTGCGCCCGGGGCAGCCGGCGGCTGGCGACGGCCACGCCCGTGGCGCCGCGAAGGGGAACCGGACCGCGCGCCACGAGCGGCGGCGGCTGGCGGCTGCGCGCTGGGCGCCGCCTCGGCGGATGCAGTCGGCTCGCCGCTCGCGGGCGCGGCCCCGGATGGCACGGAGGCGGCGCTCGGCGTTGCGAGGGAATGTTCTTGTTCGGTCGGGATGTCGGTCATGGCGTCGGCACAGCGGGCTGGGGAAAGCCCGCCATCATGCCAGTCTTCGCAGCGGCGCGCGCCCGGCCCGCTCAGCGCAGGTGCTCGTCCAGCACCTCGACCCAGTGCCGCACGGGCGTCGGCGTGCCGCTTTGCAGATGGGTGATGCAGCCGATGTTGGCCGACACGATGACCTCCGGCTGCAGTTCGCCCAGGTGGCCGAGCTTGCGGTCACGCAGCTGGTGGCTCAGGTCGGGGTTGAGCACCGAGTAGGTGCCGGCCGAGCCACAGCACAGGTGCGATTCGTTGCGCGCCACCTGAACCTTGAACCCGAAAGCGCCGAGGTGCTGCTCGACGCCACCGCGCAGCTGCTGGCCATGCTGAAGGCTGCAGGGCGGGTGAAACGCGAGATGCCGCCCCGCATCGGCGTCGGCGGCCGGCGGCCCGGGCACCCGGTCCGGGCGGCTCTTCCGCAAAGCGGCCACGATGTCGGGGAGCAGCTCGCTCAGGTCTTTGGTCAGGTCACCGATGCGTTCGGCCTTGGCGGCGTAGGCGGGGTCGTCCTTGAGGAAGTGGCCGTACTCGCGCACCGTCACGCCGCAGCCCGACGCGTTCATGACGAGGGCCTCGACCTGGCCGGATTCGATCAGCGGCCACCAGGCGTCGATGTTGGCCCGCATCTCGGCACGGCCGCCGTCCTGGTCGTTCAAGTGGAACTTCACCGCACCACAGCAACCGGCCTTGGGCGCGATCACGGTCTGAATGCCGGCGGCATCCAGCACGCGCGCAGTGGCGGCGTTGATGTTGGGCATCATGGCCGGCTGCACGCAACCCGCCAGCATCAGCACCTTGCGCGGGTGGGCGCGCGTGGGCCAGGCGCGCGCCGCCTGCTTCGCGGGCACCTTGGCCTGCAAGGCCGCTGGCAACAGGCCACGCACGGCCTGGCCCATCTTCATGGCCGGGGCGAACAGCGGCGAGGGCAGGCCCTCCTTCAGCGCCCAGCGCAAGGCTTTTTCCGTGGCCGGTCGCGGCACTTTTGCATCGACGATCTTGCGGCCGATGTCCAGCAGGTGGCCGTACTGCACGCCGCTGGGGCAGGTGCTTTCGCAATTGCGGCACGTGAGGCAGCGGTCCAGATGCTGCTGGGTCTTGCGCGTGGGCGCCTGGCCTTCGAGCACCTGCTTCATCAGGTAGATGCGCCCGCGGGGACCGTCGAGCTCGTCTCCGAGCAGCTGGTACGTGGGGCAGGTGGCGGT
>ERZ795062.1907-NODE-1907-length-14233-cov-5.946607_pt1 | contig 14233 bp, 13 predicted proteins | sample MGYA00375146_ERZ795062 | MGnify/ENA primary metagenome ERZ795062 (study PRJEB30191, sample SAMN05720281) | activated sludge metagenome | isolation source: Anaerobic digester | place: USA | collected 2015-07-16 ... | reverse complement strand
CATTGCAGGTTGCCAAGTTCCCGAAACACCATTGGTAGATGTCGTTGGAAGAGTATTAAGATTATCGCCTTCGCAAATAGGAGCAACTTGATTAAATGTTGGCTCAAGATTAACCACGCTACTTACAATTACTGAGCTAGTTTGAGTACAAGACAAAGCATCAGTTACTGTTAAAGTATAAGTAGTTGTAGAAGTAGGTGAAGCAATCGGGTTTGCAATAGTAGCATCACTTAATCCAGTTGCTGGACTCCAAGAGTAACTGTATGGTGGAGTTCCATTTGAAGCACTTCCGTTTAGAGTAACATTGGTATTATCGCAATCAATCGTTTGATTTCCTCCAGCACTAACGATTAGATTACAAGTTGGTGTTGTAGCTGGTGAAATGGAAACATCGTCTATAAAATAACGGATAGTATTCAAAGAACCAGTTGTTGAACTTGTGGTTGTTGTGCCTGTATCCGTTATGAAATTTCCTATAGAAAAATATCTCAAGTTAGCCGTTGTTGGGGTATATTGAAATGTTAATTCTGTCCAACCTTCTTTGTCCATTATTGGCGTTCCAGTATAATTTACATCGGGAGTAGTTTGCCAAACGCACATACTACCTGTAGACTGACGAACTGTTGTAAACTTGAAACCAATGTTGTTTGTTCCCTTACTACTATAATCTGCCAATGAAACAAAAACAGAAATATTGTATGTAACACCAACTGTTAAAGTAGAAGATAATTCCCCTTGAACATATTCGCGATATGGAGTACAACCACCACCACCATAGGTTACAATATTTGTCATCGCACTTCCCGTTCTAGGAAGTTGTTGTCCTACTGCAGCACTATTTGTTGATAATGGATGACTAAAACATGTTGTCGATAAACTCATGTGATATAAATCTGTGCTTCCTTGGGTTGGATAATCCCAATTGTTTACAGCACTCATGAATTGAGCATTTGTCAAATACCACGAACATTGAAGACTTGAAAGGTTCACACTTTCAAAGCTGTTATTTAACACTAGATTTTGAGAATAACCAGAACTTTGATTTAATAAGAACAGTATAACACTACAATTTAGAAATAAATAAATCTTTTTCATAAGCTTAAAAAATCAAAATGGTTTTTTTGTTGTTTTTGGCAATTTTTTTAATAAAGTCTTTTAGTTGATTTATTGACTTGTTATCAAAATTTATATTTTGATTGTAATAAACCGAAAAAGAAATAATAGCACCTTTTTCATTTATTATTGCTTCTCCATGGTAAGGTCTTAAATTTTCATTTGTAGCAATATTCAGAGTATTATAATCGATGAAATTACGGTTTTCAATTTCTAAATTATTTTTATAGCATTTTCTGTCAACAAGAACATTATCACTGAAAGTATCTATTCGAATAACTTTTTCTTCATTATCATAATAAATCCAATCTCCTTGCTTCATTGAAGAAGCATCTGTTTTTTCTGTTAGCGGATCTCCTGATTGATTATAAGTTGTTTTAAATTGAGCTTGATTATAAGTGCTATAGAAAAGCAAAGAGAAAAGGATAATTATTTTTTTCATATGGAAATTTTAACAAATATAATTAGATTTCTTTACCAATTGTTGTTTTGCATACCTTTGTGAAAAAGAACATGAAGGAAATCCTTCTAATAACACCACCATTTACACAGTTAAACACACCATATCCTGCAACGGCTTATCTAAAAGGTTTTTTAAATACAAAAAAAATAAGTTCGTTTCAATCTGATTTGGGTATAGAAGTAATCTTAGAAATATTTTCAAAGCAAGGATTAAATGAAATTTTTGAAACAGTAGTTAAAGGAAATAAACAATCTCAATTAACAGATAATTCAAAAAGAATTTTGGCTTTGAAAGATGATTACATTAAAACTATTGATTCTGTAATTCATTTTTTACAAGGCAATAATGCCAATCTAGCAAGACAAATCAGTAATGGTAATTTTCTCCCAGAAGCTTCACGCTTTTCTCAAATTGACGATTTGGATTGGGCTTTTGGATTTATGGGGAATTACGACAAAGCAAAGCACTTAGCAACATTATATCTCGAAGATATTTCTGACTTTATAGTTGAAAACATCGATGAAAATTTTGGTTTTAGTCGCTATGCTGAACGTTTAGGTAGAAGTGCTAATTCATTTGATGAACTTTATGAAATGCTCAATAATGAATTAACTTATATAGACAGAATTACTTTAAAAATTTTAAATAAAAAAATTCAGGAAATTCAGCCAAGTTTGGTTTGTGTTTCTGTTCCTTTTCCAGGAAATCTTTATAGTGGTTTTAGATGTGCTCAATTTATCAAAAATAATTTTCCTCAAATTAAAATCGCACTTGGTGGCGGTTTTCCAAATACTGAATTGAGAGAAATCAATGACGCAAGAGTATTTGAGTTTTTTGATTATATAACACTAGACGATGGTGAATTGCCAATAGAACTTTTATACAATAATTTATCTAAAGCAGAGAACGAAAGAGTTTACAAGCGTACATTTTTACTAGAAAATAACTTAGTAACGTATAAGAACAATTCCACCGATAAAGATTATAGGCAAAGCCATGTTGGCACACCAGATTATTCAGATTTGTTTCTAGACAAATACATTTCTGTAATTGAAGTAACCAATCCAATGCATAGTCTTTGGAGTGATGGACGATGGAATAAACTAACAATGGCTCATGGATGCTATTGGGGTAAATGTACATTTTGTGATATTTCACTAGATTACATTAAAGTCTATGAACCAATACATGCCAAAATATTGGTTGATAGAATGGAAGAACTAATTGCACAAACAGGCGAAACTGGATTCCATTTTGTTGATGAAGCAGCACCACCAAGTTTGATGCGAGATGTAGCTTTAGAAATTATCAGAAGAAATTTGGTTGTAACATGGTGGACAAACATTCGTTTTGAAAAAAGTTTCACAAAAAATTTGTGTAAACTACTTCAGTTGTCAGGATGCATAGCTGTTTCGGGTGGTTTAGAAGTGGCTTCTGATAGATTGCTAGAGTTAATAAAAAAAGGTGTAACGGTAGAGCAAGTCGCACAAGTTACAAGTAATTTCACAAAATGTGGCATCATGGTTCATGCTTACTTGATGTATGGCTATCCTACTCAAACCGTTCAAGAAACTATTGATAGTTTAGAAATGGTAAGGCAAATGTTTGAATTAGGAATTTTGCAATCAGGATTTTGGCATCAGTTTGCCATGACAGCCCATAGTCCAGTAGGTATGTTTCCAGAGAATTTTCAGGTAATACCCGATTATAAACCAATTACTTTTGCAAAAAACGACATACAGTTTAAAGACAAAACTGGTATCAATCATGAAAAATTTAGCTTCGGATTAAAAAAATCACTTTTCAATTATATGCACGGAATTTGTTTTGATTATCCTCTCCAAGATTGGTTTGAATTCAAAATCCCAAAAACAACAATTTCACCGAATTATATTTATAACTGTCTTCAAAATAGTAGCAGCAAAACGCTAAAGCCTAATCACAAGGTTTTGGCTCTAGCTTCAAACCCAGAAGTTACTTTTTTTGAAAAAATAAAGAAAGGAAATAAATATGAAATGGCTACATTATTGTTTCGTGGAAAGCACAGTGATGGACAATTTGTTTTTAAAAAAAATGAAGGAATCTGGTTGTCAAATATTCTAAAAAAAATAGATATCAAAGAACCACTTTTGTATACTATTTCTGACCTCAAAAAAGATTTTGAAGACAATGTAGATGACAATTTTGAGCTATTCTGGTATTCAAAAGATTTTGTAAAACTAAAGGAAGATTTTCTATTGGTTTTATAAAATGTTCAAATATTTTATTTTTTTGGTAGGGTAATTTCTTCTCTTGCTGTTTTTCTAATAAATCAATTAGAAATGAAAGCAGGAGTTTTTCTTTTTATTAGCCTTTTATCATTTGCAAAAATAACTGCTCAAGAATCGGTTTTTGATGTTGCGCGATATGGAACCGTTCAACAAATGGAAAACCTATTCAGAAAAAACCCTGATGTTGTCAACGAAATCGATTCAAAAAAATTCAGTCCACTTATTTTAGCTTGTTACAGAGGTAATGAAGATGTAGCAATGTTTCTTATCGAAAAGGTTAAAGATATTGACTACACCAGCGGAATGGGAACGGCTTTGATGGCAGCGGTGATGAATGGAAACCTGAAACTAGTCGAGCAATTAATCGCTCGCAAAGCTAACCTTAATGTAGCTGATAAAGATGGAAAGACCGCTTTGATTTATGCCGTCTTTTTCAATAAAAATGAAATAGCAAAAATGTTGATTGCTGCTGGAGCTGATAAAATGATCAAAGACAACGACGGAAAAAAAGCTATTGATTTTGCAGAATTTAATTCAAATACTGAACTTATTATACTATTGACTAAATAAAAAAATTATGAAAAAATCTATCCTTACCTTAATGCTATTGACAGTTGGAATGTTTTCTAACGCACAAGTAAAATCAACAGGTGTTGTGACCATGGGTTCGCAGATGTCCTTAAAAATTGATTTGGATCAAACCACATCAACTGTAACGATGACAATAACTGGACCATCAGCAAAATGGTTTGCTGTAGGTTTAAATGCAACAACTATGTCAACCAATACTCCAATAGATTGTATATCATATGGTACTGCACTACTAGATAGATACCTAAATGGTGGTCACAATGCACCAGTAACCGATACAACAAATAACTTAACGTTAGTTAGCAATACAGTTAGTGGAACTACAAGAACACTTGTTGTTTCTAGACCATTTTCTACTGGAGATAACAAAGATTATACATTTACCTATGCAATGTCTTCACTGAGTGTAATTTGGGCAGTTGGACCATCAACTACTATCTCTCAAGAACATGCTACATTTGGTTCAAAAGCTTTAACATTTACGCTTGGAGCAGAAGATTTTTCTTCATTAAACACATTGGCAGTTTACCCAAATCCATCAAATGGAATATTTTCAATTTCAAAAAATAGTAATCAAAGCATTAACAAAATAAGAGTATTTGATATAAATGCTAAACTAATTGATGAAATCGACAATGGTTTTGAAACAGAAACTATACAAGTAGATTTATCAAATTGTTCCAAAGGAATGTATTTTATTGAGATTTCAAATGACAATGAAAAAGTTGTTAAAAAAGTAAATATTATTTAGACACATGAAAAAAGGAAAAAAAATAGCACTGATTATATTCATAACGTTAATTGCTATAGTTGGTTCTGCTTATTATTACATTAACAACGCCGGAAAAAGAGATATATCCGAAGAAAAAGCTGAGTTTACAGTTGCTTCTACTCAAATAATGGATGAGTTTACAAAAGATGCTACTGCTTCAACCAATAAATATTTGAATAAAGCCATTGTTATTAGTGGTACAGTTACCGATGCATCTGCAGGTGAAGTAGTCTTGGATTCAAATATTATTTGCAAACTTCATGACAAAGAATTTGTACAAGAAAAAGGTAAAAAAGTTAATGTTAAAGGAAGATTTCTTGGGTTTGATGACTTAATGGGAGAACTAAAAATGGACGAGTGTTTTATTAATAAATAATATATCTATGAACTTTAAAAAAAGGATAACAGTACTATTGTTTTTCATTGCTGGGTTAGGAGTAACTTGGGCTCAAGATGATTTACTAAAAGAATTAGACAGTGTCAATTCTGGGAAAAAAGAAATTGAAATGGCAGCTTTCAAAGGTCTCCAAATTTGTAACATGCAGTCAACTAAGTTGGCAGTAAAGAATGAATGGTATTTTGTTGTCTCGCATCGCTTTGGAGATTTGACACAAGGTATAAACAACTTTTTTGGTTTGGATAACGCGTTGACAAAGATTGGTGGAATTTATGGTTTTACAAATTGGTTAAACGTTGGTGTTTCACGACATACATACAACAAAAACTATGAGCTTGCAGTTAAATATAAATTTGCAAATCAAGAAGTTGAAGGATTTCCTTTTACAATTGTTGGCTACAACACTTTGGATGTTAATACTAAATTGACAACTGATGAATATCCAATGCTTAAAGGAGCTCAAAGATTATCCTACACGTCTCAATTATTAATTTCAAGAAAGTTCTCAGAGTCTTTTTCATTCGAAGTGAATCCAATTTATGTTCACAAAAACCTTTATGATAAAGCATTAGAAAATAAAGATGAATTTTTAGTAGCTGCTGGCGGTAGATATAAACTATCAAAAAGAATGAGTATCAACGTTGAATACGCAGCAAGATTGAATGCAAAAGAGCAAGATTATTATCATAATCCTTTGAGTGCTGGATTTGATATAGAAACAGGAGGACATATTTTTCAACTTGTTTTCTCAAATAGCCAACCAATGAATGATGTAGCTTATTTTTCAAATACTACAGGAAAATGGAATGGCGGACCTTTCTACTTTGGTTTTAACATGTATAGAGTATTTTAATTATGAAAAAGATAAGCACGATATTATTTGGATCGCTTTTTGCCACAATTACATTAGTTAGTTGCGAGTCAAAAACATATGATGAGGTTACCTTGGAAACAGATAACCCAACTTATTTGGCAAATATAAAGCCAATTATGACAACAAATTGTACTAACTGTCATAGTGCAGAAAGTGGTCAAGAACCCTATCTTGAAACGTATGACCAAGTTAAAGAATCAATTATCAATGGTACTTTAATACAAGAAATTGAAGCTCCTACTGGTCAAGGAATGCCTGAAAGTGGTAGAATGCAACAATCGAGAATAGATTTAATCAACCTTTGGGTTGCCAATGGCTTTCCTAATTAAAATAAAATTGTTATGAAAAAGTTTTTATTAATTCTTGCAATAACTTGTCAACTTTCAGGTTTTGCCCAAAAAATGTTTACACGTTCTGGTGTAATAAAATTTGAAGCTACTATGCCAGCTTTTGAAGAAATTGCTGCTACAAATAATACCGTATCCTGCGTTTTTGACAAATCAAATGGTGATATTGCTGCATTAGCACTAATGAAAGCTTTTAAATTTAAATCTCCGTTGATGGAAGAGCATTTCAATGAAAATTATGTAGAATCTTCAATCCATCCAAAAGCAACCTACAAAGGAAAAGTTATTGGTTTTGATATGTCAAAATTTTCAGGTGGTAAGGCAACATTCGATATCGAAGGAGATTTGACCATTCATGGTGTTACCAAAAAAGTCAAAACGAAAATTGTTTTTATGATTTCTGGCGATAAGTTGGTAGCAAAATGTAATTTTTCAATAAAACCACAAGATTATAACATCGAGATTCCAAGTGTCGTAAAAAGTAAAATTGCCGAAAACATTAAAATTGATGTCAATTTTACATTAGAAAATAAATAGTTGAGTTATTTATTAAGTTAATTTTTCTCTAAGCCTCGAACATTGTTCGAGGCTTTTTTTATGTATAGCAACTAACCAAAAATGAACATAAAAAAATAAAATTAAATTTATATTATTCGTAATTTTACAGGTATTAAAAATCATATATGAAAGATAAATATAAAATTTCAGTTAATAATTTGAATGTTTTTGAATTTTCTGAAAGCGACCTTTCACTACTAGATATCGTATCTGTTGGTGAAAATGAATTTCATGTCTTGAGCGACAAAAAACCATTCAAAGCAGAGATTGTATCCTTCGATTTCTTGCAAAAAAAATATCAAGTAAAAATCAACAACAACTCCTATTGGGTATCTATTTCGGGTAGATTAGAGAACTTAATTAATGAAATGGGAATTTCTGCAGGTTCTACAAAACAAATAAACTCTATCAAAGCACCAATGCCAGGATTGATTATTGAAGTTTCAGTACAAGCTGGCCAAGAGGTGAAAGAGAATGATCAATTACTCATTCTCGAAGCAATGAAAATGGAGAACAGTATTCTTTCTCCTAGAGATGGAATTATTAAATCTATATCTGTTGCTAAATCACAAGCGGTAGATAAAGGTCAACTATTAATAGAGTTTGAATAACATGAAAAAAATAAATAAAATCTTGATAGCTAATCGTGGTGAAATAGCTATCAGAGTAATGAAAACTGCCCGAAAAATGGGCATAAAGACTGTAGCTGTTTATTCTACTGCTGACAGAAATGCATTGCATGTAAAATTTGCAGATGAAGCAGTCTGCATTGGAGAAGCACTTTCTAGTCAATCCTATCTTAGAGGAGATAAAATAATAGAAGTTGCAAAACAATTGAACGTTGACGCTATTCATCCAGGTTATGGTTTTCTTAGCGAAAATGCATCATTTGCTGAACTAGCCGAAAAGAATGGTATAATTTTTATTGGACCAAAAACAAAAGCCATTGAAATGATGGGAAGTAAACTTGCTGCCAAAGAAGCGGTAATGAAATATAATATCCCAATGGTTCCTGGTGTAGATCATGCTATAGTAGATGTAGATGAAGCAAAAAATACTGCAAAAGCGATAGGTTTTCCAATTCTAATTAAAGCTTCTGCTGGTGGTGGTGGAAAAGGTATGAGAATTGTAGAAAAAGAAGAAGACTTCGTATCTCAAATGGAAAGAGCAATTAGCGAAGCCACATCTGCTTTTGGAGATGGTTCAGTCTTTATCGAAAAATATGTAACTAAGCCAAGACACATAGAAATACAAATCATGGCTGATAGTCACGGAAATGTGTTGTACATCTTTGAAAGAGAATGTAGCATTCAACGTCGTCATCAAAAAGTAGTAGAAGAAGCGCCATCATCAATTTTGACACCCGAAAAAAGAAAAGAAATGGGTGAAGCTGCTGTTCGTGTTGCAAAAGCATGCGACTATCTTGGAGCAGGAACAGTTGAGTTTTTAATGGATGATCAACACAACTTTTATTTTCTAGAAATGAATACAAGATTGCAAGTTGAACATCCAGTTTCCGAAATGATTTCTGGATTAGATTTGGTTGAACTACAGATAAAAATTGCTTCTGGAGAAAAATTAGAAATCAAACAAGAAGATTTGCAAATAAAAGGACATGCAATGGAGTTACGCGTTTATGCTGAAGATCCATTGAATGATTTCTTGCCAAATGTTGGAAAATTAACAAAATATAAATTACCAAAAGGAGAAAATATTAGAGTTGATAATGGTATCGAAGAAGGTATGGATGTACCAATTTATTACGATTCAATGCTTTCAAAATTGGTAACTTATGGTAGAACGAGAGATGAAGCCATTGCAGGAATGATTAAAGCAATAGATGAATATCATGTTGAAGGTGTAGCAACTACATTACCATTTGGAAAATTTGTAATGCAACACGAAGCTTTTCGTTCAGGAGATTTTGATACAGGATTTGTTAAAAAATATTACAACCCAGAACAGCTAAAAGAGCAACAGAATAAAGAAGCCGAAATCGCTGCTCTAGTTGCCTTAAAACAATATTTAGAGGAAAAACGAATATTACGAGTACCAACAAATTAAACCATGGAAGATAAAATAAAAATTCTCGAAGATAAAGTTGCTTTAGCCAAACTAGGTGGAGGCGAAAAAAGGATTGCAAAACAGCATGAAAAGAAAAAATTAACTGCCAGAGAAAGAGTTGAATATTTACTCGATGAAGGTTCTTTTGAAGAAATTGGGATGTTGGTTACACACAGAACTACTGATTTCGGTATGGAGAAAGAAACCTATTATGGAGATGGAGTTATCACTGGATATGGAACTATAAATGGTAGATTGGTTTACATATTTGCTCAAGATTTCACGGTATTTGGAGGTGCATTATCTGAAACTCATGCCGAAAAAATTTGTAAAGTCATGGATATGGCTGTAAAAGTTGGAGCACCAATGATTGGTCTAAACGACTCTGGTGGTGCTAGAATACAAGAAGGTGTTCGTTCACTTGGTGGTTATGCCGATATTTTTTATAGAAATGTTCAAGCAAGTGGTGTTATACCTCAAATTTCGGCTATAATGGGACCATGCGCTGGTGGAGCTGTTTATTCACCTGCAATGACAGATTTCACCATGATGGTGGAAAATAATAGTTATATGTTTGTAACTGGTCCAAATGTTGTGAAAACGGTAACCAATGAGGAAGTAACTTCTGAAGAACTTGGTGGTGCAACAACACATTCTACCAAGTCTGGTGTAGCACATATAACATCACCAAATGGAGTAGAATGTTTAGAAGATTTAAAAAAATTATTGAGTTATGTTCCGCAAAACAATAAAGAAACTACGCCAAAATTACCTTATAAAGTTTCTGATGAATACCGTGATGAATTAATGAACATCGTTCCTGAAAATGCAAATAAACCATATGATATGCATGATGTTATCAAAGGAATTATCGATGAAGATAGTTTTTTTGAAATTCATAAAAATTATGCCGAAAATATTATTGTAGGTTTTGCCAGATTAGCTGGTAGAAGTATAGGTCTCGTAGCTAATAATCCAATGTATCTGGCTGGATGTCTTGATGTTAAAAGTTCTATCAAGGCTGCTCGTTTTACTCGTTTTTGTGATTGTTTCAATATTCCATTATTGGTTTTAGAGGATGTGCCTGGTTTTCTTCCGGGAACAGACCAAGAATGGAATGGAATTATTGTGCATGGTGCCAAATTGTTGTATGCTCTAAGCGAAGCAACAGTTCCAAAAGTAACTGTAATTACCAGAAAAGCTTATGGTGGTGCTTATGACGTAATGAACTCAAAGCACATTGGAGCTGATATGAATTTTGCTTGGCCAACTGCCGAAATTGCAGTAATGGGAGCAAAAGGAGCTTCTGAAATTATATTTAAAAAAGAAATTAGCGAAGCTGAAAACCCAGAAGCAAAACTTCTTGAAAAAGAAAAAGAATATGCTGATTTATTTGCTAATCCATATACCGCTGCGCAAAGAGGTTTTATTGATGAGGTTATTTTACCAAATGAAACTCGAAGAAAGTTAATAAAAGCATTTGCAATGTTGGAAAACAAAGAAGTATCAACACCTAAACGAAAACATGGAAATATACCTTTGTAAATAAAAAAATCCGCATCAGCGGATTTTTTTTATAATTGTGGTTCACCGTATAAATCAAATTCAGTAGCATCTGTGATTTTTATATTGACAAAATCACCAGTCTTTAAATAATGTTTTGAAGCATCGACTAAAACTTCGTTATCAACGTCTGGGCTATCAAACTCTGTTCTACCAATGAAATATTGACCTTCTTTTCTGTCGATAACGCATTTAAAAGTTTGTCCAATCTTTTCCTGATTTAATTCCCATGAAATCTGAGCCTGAATATCCATTATCTCTGCTGCACGAGCTTGTTTTACTTCTTCTGGAACATCATCAACCAAATTGAAAGCATGTGTATTTTCTTCATGCGAATAAGTAAAACATCCTAATCGTTCAAAACGCATTTCTTCTACCCAATTTTTCAAAAGTTGAAAATCTTCTTCAGTTTCTCCAGGATAACCAACTATCAAAGTTGTTCTTATTGCCATTCCTGGAACTGCTTTTCTAAAATCTTTCAATAATTGGGTTGTCTTTTCATAGGTTGTACCACGACGCATCGATTTTAGAATATTATCTGATATGTGTTGAAGAGGAATATCAATATAATTACAAATTTTTGGTTCTCTTTTCATTAGTTCGAGTACATCCATTGGAAACCCAGTTGGGAATGCATAATGCAATCTAATCCACTCAATGCCTTCTACTTTTAGTAATGCTTCCAATAGCTCTGCAAGATTTCTTTTTTTGTATAAATCTAAACCATAGTAGGTCAAGTCTTGAGCTATTAGAATAAGTTCTTTTACTCCATTTTTAGCCAATTTTTCTGCTTCGATAACCAGATTTTCAATTGGTGTAGAAACGTGTTTTCCTCTCATCAAAGGAATTGCACAAAAACTACATGGTCTGTCACAACCTTCAGCAATTTTTAAATAAGCATAATTCTTGGGTGTAGTTGTTAAGCGTTCTCCTATTAATTCGTGTTTGTAGTCTGCGCCAAGTGCTTTTAACAGTAAAGGCAATTCTGTTGTGCCAAAAAATTGGTCAACATTAGGAATTTCTTTTTCTAAATCTGGTCTATATCTTTCAGAAAGACATCCAGTGACAAATACTTTGTCAACTAATCCTCTCTCTTTTTTGTCGGCATATTCGAGAATGGTATTTACAGACTCTGCTTTGGCATTATCGATAAACCCGCAAGTGTTGATGACAATAACGTTTCCTTCATCATTTTTTGGAGCTTCATGTTCGACATCTTTTCCGTTGGCCTTCAATTGTCCCATCAAGACTTCACTGTCATAAACGTTTTTTGAACAGCCAAGAGTGATTACGTTGATTTTGTTTTTTTTTAAGGATTTGGTTCTCATTGATTTAGAAAATTGGAGTGCAAAATTACGTTATTTATATCACTATAAAAAAGAAATTCTCAATAGAAATTAAAAACAAAAAAGCCGCTTTTCAAAAGCGGCTTTTGGAATTATTTAGATTTTTTAGAAATTTACAGAATAGGTGATAGTAACATTATTGTTGTAACGACTAACTCTTGCAGGATCAGTCATGCCAGATGTAACTAGCAATTGATTCATTTTTCTATGCTCATAGTTGTAAGCTAAATCTAGTTTACTTTCGCCAAAACTATAACCAATTCCACCAGAATAGCCAGTCAAATCTCCAAAGGTTACATCAGTTTTGTATGGGCTTTGATCAAAATGATATCCACCACGTAAACTGAATTGTTTGATTTTATATTCGCCGCCAAGACGAACTTCAATAGCATTATCTAGAGCATTACTCATAAATGTATTCAAATCTTGAAAATCATTTTTTGGTTTAAATCTTGTTGTACTGTAGTCTTTTGTAGAAACATCAGCACTTAGTAAACCTCTTTTGCCAAAAATTAAAGCTACACTTCCAGTCCATTTACTTGGTGTTTGAATTTTGTATGGAGCATATTGAATAGTTGGTTGATATGAAGTAGGAAACTCATTTCCATCTTGATTATTTATACTGTGCGTTGCTACTCCTTGAGTTAGTTCATCTGTAAGTCTATACCATGTTGGAGAGTCATAAGATAATCCAAATCTTAAAAAATCAGTAGCTTTTACAATAGTTCCCAAGCTAAATGAAAAACCTGAACCTATAGTAGAAAGTTGGTTTTCAAATAATAATTCAGAGATAGTTGAACCTGAGTCATATATAGGGTTTGTATTTGACTCATAAACAGAGCTTGTTTTGATAATGTCAACGAAATGAAAATTAAGATTCATACCCAAAGACAAAAAATCTTTGTAAGTAGTAGCAAAATTAGCTGTTAGTTTTCCATTATATCCTGATGTTGAAAGAGAATTTTCTTGATAATAGTTTCCTCCCAAAGGTATATTGGTATAATAACCAGTATTACTAGGGATATTATCGTTTGCTTCAAAAATGTATGTGTCATAACCAAGATAAGCTTGCTGTTCATAAAAATTTAATTGATAAAAATCATAATCAGTCAATACGTTCAATGGTATTCCTTGTGCAATATCTACAAAATAATTTCCAATCGAATTGTATGGATTAGTTCCTTTAGAAAAAATGCTGTTTCCAAAATTATTAGTGTTGTCATAATTAAATGCTAATGCAATTTTTTTCCAATCTGTTTTTCCACTGTTATCATTAAAAACAAAAACTACTCCAGCTTGATTTAAATCCAACGTAGTATCATTGTCTTTAGTTTTTGTTCCAAAATAGGTAGAACTATTTTTGGTATTGAAAACAGAACCTGTAATAGAACCGAAATTATTATTAAAAAACACTGAACCAGCAGGGTTTTGGTTTATTGCAGACAAATCTCCACCCAATGCTCCAAATGCACCACTCATACTTCTAAATCTAGCGGTTCCAGTAAGGTTTTCTACTGATAATCTCAAGGCATCTTCAGGTGTTGTTTCTTGTGCAAAAATTTGAGAAAATGAAGCGCAAAAAAACAAGCATGTTAATATTTTTTTCATGGCAATTATTTTACTATTTATAAATTTTGAATTATCTTCTTCCACCACCGCTTGATCTTCCACCACCATAACTTCCACCACCTGAGCTTCCACTACTATAACTTCCTGATGAGTAGCTAGAGCTTCTAGTTCCAGAATAGCTTCTGGTTGGAGTAGTACTATTTGAGCTAGATGAAGAACTAGGTCTCGGTTGTGAAACATTTGGTCTCGGTTGTGTAGATGAGGAATTAGATGTGTTGTTATAGTTTCTTACAGGAGTGGTTGTTG
>ERZ795062.1906-NODE-1906-length-14233-cov-18.754549_pt1 | contig 14233 bp, 15 predicted proteins | sample MGYA00375146_ERZ795062 | MGnify/ENA primary metagenome ERZ795062 (study PRJEB30191, sample SAMN05720281) | activated sludge metagenome | isolation source: Anaerobic digester | place: USA | collected 2015-07-16 ... | reverse complement strand
GTCGCCACGCTGGCGCCGATCGTGCCACTCGCACTGACCATGATGTCGCTGGAAGAACTGCTGAAAACACTTTTTGGTGTGTTGTTCTAGAAAACTTCTGCGGGCGAAGGCTTAGGCCGCACTCTGGCGCAGTTGAATGATGTTGCCCTCGGGGTCACAGGCATTGCGCACAGCGAAGCCCGGCCCGGCCCAGGCTGGACCGAAGACGAAGCCGCCGAATTGTTGGGCACGTTGCGCGGCCACGTCAAGACAAGCGACGGTGAAGAACGGCTTTATGGCTTGTTCCTCGCGTGGCTCTGGCGGTGACGCAATGATGACCTCTGCAGCAAGGTGCGCCGGCATGGCATGCAAGACCAACTGGATGTCGTTGTTCTCGGCAACGACGTGCTCATTGTCCGAAGCAAGTACCCGTAGGCCCAACAGTTCTTCGTAGAACCGCGAGAGTGTTCCAAGGTTCTTGGCGTAGATGAGTACGCCAGCTTTGGCTGGACCTGGCACTGGAGTTCACCTTTTAAGCGGCCTGAGATAAGTTCTTCGACATTCAGATGACGGAATTCCTCGTGCTGCCGCCGCCGGATTGTCGAAAGACTTTTACAGCAGCGCTTAGGGATGCCGCTTCACACTGCGGTTGTGCGGCCAACGTTTGACGTGAGGGGCGGCCGGAGCCGAAGGCGAAGGGAACCGCAAGCGCAGCTTGCGGACGTCCCTCTCGACGGAATTGTTAAGCGCTCTCGGATAAGTTCTTCGAACTTTCGAGGCCCCCGGTTCAGCAAATACCTTCCTCGAAATACGAAGGACTTTTTGCTGTCCGCTTAGGCATTGCCCGCCTCGCTCTTGAGTTGCCCTCTGAGGAATATACCAGAACCGCCTTTTAGCTCACTGCGATTGAATAGCTTACCTGTGAACTGAAAATCCTCATCAATGCGAACGATGAGCAGTTGTTCGAAGTCGCCTTGACTCTTAACAAGAACATGATCACTGGCCTTCTCTGGGGAGATGGTTTTTACTTCAACTAGTTTGCCTGCAATCGTGCCATCAGAACCTTCCTTGTGTGAACCATGCCGGCAAAGGCCAAACTTAATCTCGGCGTAAATCTCCCCGAGCTCCCCCCAAATCTGTAAATACCTGCCAGTGTTTTCAAAATGGCGCGTCGCGCAATCAATTAAATCGTAAAAAATCTCCGCTTGTTCGAGCGTGCTATACGGAAACCCTTCTCTACTCTTGAATGCTATTTTCTCTTTATCTGCCGCAGGTTCTGCAAAATTGGAATCAACCCACGCTCGATCGATTTCAATGTAGTTGTACTCCCAAGGGTTATACCCACAGGCTGCGGCATCAGCTATTTGCTCCGGGCTATAGCCTTCGTTATGCATATCGTGAAGAAAATCCCAGTCACTCATACTAATTGCCTAACGTGCAAGCTCAGGGGCGCGGAGCCGGCTTGACGGCGGAGCGCCCCACTGGAGCGATTTGTTAGCACTCAACGCTTCGGCCCTCTATTGTGCGTGGTTCGGCGATCCCGCAGGGTGTCCTCGTTGTTTCTTAGGTACTGCCCCTTTCGAGCATTACCCACATAGCGACTTGAGATTTCAGTGCTTCCGGCCTTGAGATTGATAACCTCAAACTGACCTGTGTGGTTGCCTATGGATTTGACAATCACGTCGCCCGTTTTCGTCGTAAAGAGCCGCACTTCGTGTTTGTGCAAAAGCTCCCTTATCTCCGGCTTCGGGTGATCGAATTGATTCCCATAGTTCGAAGTGGCAATAGCCAGCGTCGGCCTCACCGCCTTCAGGAACGCGGAAGTAGTGAAACCATTATCGGCGCCATGATGAGCCATAATCATGACGTCGACCTCTGAGTTAATAGTGCGCGTTCTTCTGAGGTAGGATGAAATTTGTGTTGATTCAACGTCGCCAAAACTGAGGACATTGAAGCTTCCGCTTCGAAATTGCTTCACCGTAGAATTGTCATTGGCATTCTTGGCGTCAATTGTTTTGGGCCAATACATAATGTTCCGATAGCCATAGCTCGACGCGGAATCCAAACTTTCTATGTACTCCGGTGTTACCGATATCACTCGTGCCTTGGAATTATTCGTCTTGTAAGCCTTGATGATTTCCAAGCTTTCCTTACCGCAATCAGTGTGCGGCGCGTAGCCAGGGTACTCAACTTTGCTCGGTTTAAGCTTTTCAAGAATTCGTTTGACTTGAGACGGCGAACAATGGTCTTGGTCCCAGGACGTAATGTGCAAAGTGCTAATTTGCTCAACTCCGCATATCCACAACTCTTGATTAATGCTCGGTTCATTCTCCTCGCAGTAGCGACCTTCAATGAGTACAAACTTGCCGTCACTAAAATACGAATACGAAGAACCGGCCGAGCCGAGCTGGTACGCGCGAAATCTCGTATTGATTGACTGAATGGTCACGAGGAAGCTCCACCGCTATCTTTATGGAATTCGACTCTCGCAACGATGTATTGCGTCTGCTTTCGGTACGCAAACAGAAAGAGCACAAGGAGTAATGCCAGAAGAATGTAGTGCGCATGAGGCTCGATAATCGGAAAAGCAGACAAAGTCGCAGCCCAACCGCCCGTGGCTAGGGTGCAGATTAGAAGTGCAACGACACTCCTGTAGGAGTTGCTTGTTTCTAACAGGACGCCGATCTGCTCATCCTTCGCCAAAGCAGCGACGTACCTTTTGTAATCCGTAAATGTCACAAACTGAGTTTTCTTCAGCAGTGGCTCAAGCACGACTGAGCTAACACGTGAAATAACCATTCCGCAAAAGTAATAGAGAAATGCCGCTACTACTAGATCATTCTGGATCAGGGGAATGCCGAAGAACTTGTCGGCCATAAAGCAGTAGATCACTCCAGGGAACAAGTTCGTGAATATGTTGTAAGCCGATAGTTTGTCGATGACCTTGTCCATACTTTTGCCTGTATGCGTTTCGGTTTTGAGTGCTAACGAATAGCGTTTATCTGCCGCGCTGCAAGCACGCGGGCCAAACGCAGGCGCATCCGCGGCAGATAAACCTTGTTGGACTGAACCGCCGCGAGGGCAGTGCTTATGGGGATTGTAAGGCGGGTCGGCCCAAAGTCAATCGCTTGGCATGCCGTCGCGTGTCAGGGTGACGCTTGCCGATGGGCAGCCAGGCTGGCAGAAAGCCGGTTTGCCGCGGCGTCACCAGTGAACACGGGGTTTGCGGGCGCGATTGCCCGCTGCGAAGCCGAACGACACCGCGAACGGCAGCGCCGTGCGATCGCTGCGGAAGACCGGAATCGCGATCGATCCTCAAGGAGGACCCCGCAGCCTCGGAGGGTCACGTTGTGGCAGAAGGGTCGCGACCACCCGGAACTGACCGATCCCGCAATGCGGACAGCGTGCCTGCTCGATGCACGTGACCCGCTGCATGAACTCGGCGACCGACTCGACCACCGCGGGCGCAGGTGGCGGCACGTTGAGTGCCGCACGAGCAGCCGCCAGAGCCTCCTTTTTGCGCGTCGGCGAGAGCAAACCGTAGTGACGGATCCGCTTGAAACCGGCCGGCAGGACGTGTTGCAAAAAGCGGTCGATGAACTCGGTTCCCGGCACGCGCAGTGTGCGCTTCTTGCCGCTGGTGGGATCGGTGCGGACGCGCAGGAGCACGTCGTTGCCCTCAATGCCCAGGATACGCTCGTTGGAGACGGCTATCTGCCGCGGATGCGCCTGCGTTTGGCCCGCGTGCTTGCAGTGCGGCAGATAAACGCTATTCGTTAGGCCGTTGACGCATCCACCTGGCCCGTCTGCTAGCCATGACCCTCTGAAGGCAGAAATGGAGTGACTTTTGCTTCAAGCAGCTTGACCAAGGCAGGCTCCATGAATTTGTAGTTGTCTGGGATGTTGAGGCACACGACTTTCTTGCCCAGAAGCTGCGGCCTGAACTGCGCTGATAACTTGGACTTGTACTGCTTCTCCATTACGAAGATTAGCTCAGCCCACTCAACAAGCTCTGCCGAAATGGGAACTTCTGCATCGTGGCTCAAGCCAGCAGAAGCGCACTGAATGTCTCGATGTTCTGAGAACACTTGCTCCGCGGTGGGACTACGCCACTTGTTCTTGCCGCAGATGAAGAGAACGTTGCTCACGGAATTTCAGCGACCTAACAAATAGCAATCCTACCTGACGCAAAGCCTTGCGTCAAAATGCAATCGCCATCAATGACCTCCGACAGAATCACTGATGGAACAAGACGATGGCGCATTGGCCGGTTAACTAAAATCGTCATGGCCGCGGCCGCTTCGCCTGCCGCCCGCATCGCCAGTGCAGGACCGGCGGGCGGCGATCGACGGCGCTGCGGCGGGGGACGCGGCAGCCTGTCCTTTCCCCCGCCGTGGTCCGGCACGCGGCGATCTACTTCGAAGCCTTGCTGCTGCTGCGGGCGGGCACCTTGCGCTCGGACTTTTTCTTCAGGCCCAGTGAAGCGACCTCGTCCGAATCGGCGCCGAACTGGGCGATGACCTGATCCTTGACGCCGAGAATCAGATTGTGATGTTCCCACCGCGCGGCAATCGCCGCGTCGCGTGCGGCGTCGAGGGCGTTCTGGGCACGCGGTCGACCTCCGCGACGGCGCGTATCGCGTGTCTGACCTCGCGACAGCGATCCTGAGACTTCGGGAAGGCATCCTGACTCTTCACGGAAGCATCTTGATGCCTCAGGGAAGCATCCTGGCCTGTCAGGCAGACATCCGAATGCCTCGGCAAGGCATGCGGCCGCGTCACGCGCCGCCGCTGTCGCGCATCCCGTGGCCGCTTGCCGGACGCGCCGGCGAGCTAGCGCGGCTCGGTGTCCGCATGCGCGTGCGCTGGCGAGCCGTAGCACAGCAGGATCAGCGGGCCTCCCGTCCAGCTCGGTCCTGACCCCTCCGCCAGGCGCAGGAGCCAGTAACCGAGCGAATCACTTCTCAGCCGTGTTGCTCAGCGTACGCCTTCCGTGTGCTGCCGCTCGCCCGCCAGGCGTCAACATGCTCCCGCCCGTTCGCTGCCAGTTCCACTGCCTTGCCCCTCTCCTTCTCTCTCGGGTGTTTTACAGGCGGAACCGCTGTACGCTTACGGTGTTTCTTCCGCGGCGCGGGGAATCCCTGGCCTGCGTGACCGCCGGGCTTTGCCGGTCCGGGGTACGTTTGGATTCTCTACCCTTGAACGACTGCCGGATGCGATTCGCGCAGCCGCTACCCGGTGCGGGATCACCCGATGCCGGATCGCGGCTGCGCGGTGTGGGACTATTCGGCCGATGCCCCGAGATCAAGCAAGGTCGAAGCGATCAAGGTTCATCACCTTGTTCCACGCTGCCACGAAGTCCTGCACGAACGCCTGCTGCGAGTCGCTGCACGCATGGACTTCGGCGAGGGCTCTGAGCTGCGAGTTCGAACCGAAGACGAGATCAACGACGGTGCCTGTCCATTTGAGCTCGCCCGTTGCCCGATCACGCCCCTCCAGCACGCCTTCAGAGGTGGCGGACTTTTGCCACCTGGTGTTCATGTCAAGGAGATTGACGAAGAAGTCGTTGGTCAATGTTTCGGGTCGCTGGGTGAAAACACCGTGCGTGGACTGTCCGAAGTTTGCGCCCAGGACGCGCAGGCCGCCGATGAGAACCGTCATCTCGGGAGCGGTCAGCGTCATCAGGTTGGCCCGATCCACCAGCAGTTCTGCCGCAGATTCCTCGTGTCCCTTGCGGTGGTAGTTGCGGAACCCGTCCGCGGTCGGTTCCAGCACGGCGAAAGAGGCTGCATCGGTCTGCTCCTGCGACGCGTCCATGCGTCCCGGCGAGAACGGAACCTTGATCTCAACGCCGGCCTTCCTGGCGGCGGCCTCGACGGCTGCGCAGCCGCCAAGAACGATCAGGTCGGCCAGCGAGACCTTCTTGCCACCGGACTGCGCGCCGTTGAATGCCTTCTGGATGGCCTCCAGCGATGACAGAACCTTGGCCAGTTCGGCCGGCTGGTTCACCTCCCAATCTTTCTGCGGCGCGAGGCGGATGCGTGCGCCGTTGGCGCCGCCACGCTTGTCACTGCCGCGGAAGCTGGCCGCCGACGCCCAGGCGGTGGTAACCAGTTGGGAAATGGACAGACCACAGGCGAGGATCCTGGCCTTGAGGTCCGTGATGTCCTGCTCATCAATCAGCACATGGTCGACCGCGGGGATCGGGTCCTGCCAGATCAGCGCTTCCTCTGGCACCAGTTTGCCGAGATAGCGGGCGCGCGGACCCATGTCGCGGTGAGTCAGCTTGAACCAGGCGCGAGCGAAGGCGTCGGCGAACTCCTGCGGGTTCTGCATGAAGCGGCGCGAGATCTTCTCGTAGGCGGGGTCCATACGCAGGGCCATGTCGGCTGTGGTCATCATCGGGGCATGGCGTTTGGTCGGATCATGGGCATCCGGCACGGTGGTCGCCGCAGCGGGGTCCTTGGGCTTCCACTGGTGGGCGCCAGCCGGGCTCCTCGTCAACTCCCACTCGTAGCCGAACAAAGTCTCGAAGTAGCCGTTGTCCCACTGGGTCGGGCTGGGGGTCCAGGCGCCTTCGATGCCGCTGGTGATCGCATCAACGCCCTTGCCGGAGCCGAAGCTGCTGATCCAGCCCAGGCCCTGCTCCTCAATGCCCGCACCTTCGGGTTCGCGACCGACGTGGGCGGTGTCGCCGGCGCCGTGGGCCTTGCCAAAGGTGTGACCGCCGGCGGTGAGCGCAACGGTCTCGTAGTCGTCCATCGCCATTCGCGCAAAGGTCTCCCGGATGTCGCGCGCCGAGCCGAGTGGATCAGGATTGCCGTTCGGGCCTTCCGGGTTCACGTAGATCAGGCCCATCTGCACGGCGCCAAGCGGGTTGTCAAGCTCACGGTCGCCCTGATAGCGCGCGTCGCCCAGCCAGGTGGTTTCCGGGCCCCAGTAGATTTCGTCCTCCGGTTCCCAGATGTCCGGGCGGCCACCGCCGAAACCGAAGGTCTTGAAGCCCATCGATTCCATCGCGACGTTGCCGGTAAGGACGATCAGGTCGGCCCAGGACAGCTTGCGGCCATACTTTTGCTTGATCGGCCAGAGCAGGCGGCGCGCCTTGTCGAGGTTGCCGTTGTCTGGCCAACTGTTGAGCGGGGCGAAGCGCTGTGCGCCGGTGCCCGCGCCGCCGCGGCCATCGGCGATGCGGTAGGTCCCCGCAGCATGCCAGGTCATGCGGACGAAGAACGGCCCGTAGTGACCGTAGTCCGCCGGCCACCAGTCCTGCGAATCGGTCATCAAATCATGCAGGTCCTTGATTACGGCATCCAGATCAAGGCTCTTGAACTCCTCGGCGTAATTGAACGACGCGCCCAGGGGATTGGACTTCGAGGATTGCTGGTGTAGCATTTTCAGGTTCAGTTGCTGGGGCCACCAGCCTGCGTTCTTGTGGGCCCCGGACACCGTGTGGCTTCCCACGCCGCCCGCGAACGGGCACTTTGTTTCGGTTGACATGGTTCTCTCCTTTGGTTGTTTGAGATGGACTACCCGATTCAGTCTGGCGTTCAGGCACCGTTCCACCAACGAAGTGCTTCGAATGAGACTACCTGCAGAATCACCCGTAGGTACGCCAGACAGTTCAAGTGTAGGATCGTCTGGCGCATTGTTCCAATCAATTGTAGGTATTGACCCAATTGTTAATGGCTATTGATCGGCTGGCGGTCCCGGTTCTGCCGGCCTCTACGAAGTACTGGTAACCACAACTGCTGCGCGCGTCCTGGCGGTACCCATGCTCTTTGCATGCCGGGCACCTCAATGAAGAGATGCACAATAAAACAGGAATCTCGTGTCGTTAGCGATTCGTTACCGCGCGGACAACATTCGCACCCGCACTGCCCCCCTTCCCAGATGCGCAGTGAGCAGTTTGTAGGTGTCCCGGTCGAATCGCCCCTGACCCGACTGACCCAGCAGGATTTCCTGGATCTCGGCCTCGCTGCGCGCGCTGCCCAGGTGCCGCCAGCCGTTCACGACGTGCACTTCCTCGACTTCCCGCAACTCGTCGCGCTCGACAATGCCGATCGCCCCGGGGTACGGCCAGGTGCTGAGCTTCAGCTTCAGCAGCGCCGACATCATGCGAACGTTGTGCACGCCGACGGCTTCCTTGCCTACGCAGGCACCCCGGCATTGCTTGATCTGGTGGGCGAAGCAGGGTCGTCCGGGTTGGGCGGGCTTTTCCAGCCCGAGGACTATCGGGCACAGTTCGTGCCTAGCAGCCATGTTGCGCAGGGACTCGGTGGCTTCCCTCCGGTTGGCAAAGAGGCCAAAAAGATCTTCCGAGCATACGAAATCGGCAGCCTCGCCGCTGAGCAGTTTGAGCCGGTAATCGCCAGGGGCCACTGGCACCAACTGCCAGGTGCACAGGTCCGAAGTGCGGCGCAGGCGACGATTGTGAATCGGCTGGCATTCCTTCACCAGTCGCGATTCCAGCAGCAGGGCGCCGAGTTCACCAACGGTCTCATGCCAGCAAATGCGGCGCACTTGCTGGCTGAGGCGCATCTCCTTGTACTCACGCAGGTCGGACGCGAAGTGAGCCCGTACGCGCTGACGCAGGTTGACGCTTTTCCCCACGTACAGAAGGGCGTCGTTGTCACCGTAGAAGAGGTATACCCCGGCGGCTTCGGGCAGATCGTCGAGCAGGGTGGAATCCAGGTGGGGCGGCAGGCTGGGGCGCTTGAGCTGCTGACCGATGGCCTCGGCGAGAGCCTCATCGCCGCGTTCCCGTTTCAACAAACACCAGAACTGCCAAAGCAGGTCGACGCTGGCCAGTGCGCGGTGACGGTCGCCCGTCGTCAAACCATGACGGACGATGAGGTTGTCCAGGTTGTGATTCTGGTGTTCCGGGAAGAGCTTGCGAGACAGGCGCACCGTACACAACCCTTCGGCCCGGAAGGACTTCCCCAGACGCCGGTATTCGTTCTTGACGAAACCATAGTTGAAGCGGGCATGGTGAGCAACGAACAGACGCCCGTGCAGGCGATCGGCCAGTTCTGTCGCAACCTGGGAAAAGGTAGGGGCGTCGACTAACGCCTCGTTGCGGATACCGTTGAGTCGCTGGATGAATTCAGGGATCGGCCGCTGTGGGTTGACCAGTGTGCTCCAGGTCGAGACCTGCTCACCCTCTGCTTCCAGCACGGAGATCCTTGTGATGCGGTCCCGTACCGGGTTCGCCCCGGTGGTTTCCAGGTCGATGAAGGCCAGCCGCGCGGGAATCACGAGGCCAGGCCCAGTGCCCGGCCGATCGACCCGTTGCGGGATCTCCTTGCCAGGGTAGCCAACCATCCTCCGGGCAAAAGGATCATAGGCGGTCCAGCGAGTTGCGTAGCTCGTCTGCCTGCTCCTGTAACGAACGCCGCGTCGCCTCATCCATTTTCGCCAACTGCCGATAGACCAGGCCCAGGCGCGGATTGGTCGAGAGTATTCCGGCGTTACGCGCAAAAAAGTCCCAGTAGAGCGCATTGTAGGGGCAGGCTCGCTCGCCAGTGCGCAGCTTCTTGTCGTAATGACAGCCCTTGCAGTAGTCACTCATGCGATCAATGTAGGCGGCGCTGGATACGTACGGTTTGGTGGCCAGCAGTCCGCCGTCGGCGAACTGGCTCATGCCGAGGGTGTTGGGGAGTTCGACCCATTCAAAAGCGTCGACATAGACGCCGAGATACCAAAGATGCACCCCAGCGGGGTCCAGTCCGGCCAGCAGCGCAAAGTTGCCGATCACCATCAGTCGCTGGATATGGTGGGCGTAGGCCTGTTCGAGAGACTGGCCGATGGCGTGGGCGAGACAGCGCATCCTGGTCTGACCGTTCCAGAACCATCCCGGCAGCGACCGAGCGTGGCCGAACACGTTTTGCTCGACATACTCCGGCATGTGCGCCCAGTAGAAGCCGCGAATGTACTCGCGCCAGCCGATGATCTGCCGGATGAAGCCCTCGGCAGTTGCCAGGGATACCCACCCCGCGCGACAGGCGGCGTCGGCCCTGGCAATGACCTCGCGCGGGTCGAGCATCTTGGTGTTGAGTGCAAATGACTGGAGTGAGTGAAACATTCGCCAGGCGCGATGGCTCATCGCGTCCTGGAAGTCGCCGAAGTGCGGCAGAGCCTTCTCGATGAAAGCGTCGAGTTGCTGCAAGGCCTCGGCGCGGTTGAGCGGCCAGGCCAACTGTGCTGCGTTGGGCTCACCGAAGCTGCTGACGCCCGCGCAGACGATCGTCTGCCAGAGCGCTGAATGGTCGTGAGACGCCCGGAAGTCTGCTGGTTCGGACGGTAGCCCTGGCCAGGGCTTACGGTTGTCGTGGTCGAAGTTCCATTGGCCGCCGACGGGTCGGCTGGCGTCATTGATCAGCACTCGATGTTGCACTCGCATATGGCGGTAAAAGTGCTCCATCACCCATTGTTTACGTCCCGAAAACAGCCGCGCCGCCTCGTCGCGCAGGGTATAAAAGTGCTCGCTGTCCACCATTCGGCAGTGGATGGATTGACGCCGACCATAGTTGGCCAGTTGCGCGTCGAGTCGCCATTCGTCGGGTGCCTGGTATTCGAAGGCCCGGATGTTGAACCGAACCATCAGCGCATCGAGATTGTCCGGCAGCGCTTGCCGGTTGTCCGGATCATCGATCGTCAGGTAGTGCACGCAGTGTCCGGCCGCACGCAACTGACGGGCAAACTCGCGCATCGCGGCAAAGATGGCGATGATTTTCTGCGCGTGGTGCAGCACGTAGTCGGTTTCCTGGCGCATTTCCATGAAGACGTACAGCACGTCGTCGCGCTGCTGGTCGAACCAGGTGTGCCGCGGATTGAGCTGGTCCCCGAGCACCAGCCGGAGGGTAGTGCCGGGACTCATGCGATTTTCTGGCCAAGCCCACTGCGCTGGCGTTGCGGCAAGCCGCGCCTCAGAGGGAAAGGTTTGTGGCAGGGCCGCGCCGCAATGCGGAGAGGACGCAGCGAAGTTGCCGTCACTGGGGCGTGCGCCGCTTGCGGGCCGTGCCGCAGGTCATGGGGCGTCAATATGATGAGCTGGTGATCGCCCCGGGCCGCGACTTAGCGAGTCCGGCCGTCAGCATCGCGCGAACGACCGCAACACCTGTTCGGCCAACGTCCGGCCGCTGAGCCAGGCACCCTCTACTTTGCCACCGTTGAGCCAGTCTCCGCAAAGCCCCAGCCCAATATCTGGACGCCATGCGCAACCTTCGTCGAGGGCCGGCTCGGTGTCGGCGTAACGCCAGCGGTGCGCAGTCCAGTCTTGTGGGGCCGGACCGCCCAGTTGGCCAAAGGCGTACAGCAGGGCTGCGGCGACGCTCGCGGAATCTTCTTCCAGATGCGCCTCGCTCCATTCTGCGCAGGCGTGCAGCAGCCAGGTTTCCTTGCCGCTGCGGCCCGGCTTGCTGCTATTGCGAGCGATCCACCGCAGTGGGCCCTGATTGACGAAGGCGGCATCGAAGGCCAGGTCGACCGGAGCAGAAAAGCGCAGCATCAGCGCCCAACAACCGCGCATCACGGTGCTGCTGGCCAGTGCCGCCAACTCGGGGGCCAGTTGCCGCAATAAAGGCGCTATCTGCGGCGCCGGGACGGCCAGCAGGACGGCCGCGAAGCGCGTCTCCAGCCAGCCGTGTTCAGCCGAAAAGACCTGCCAACCGTGCGTCTGGCGCCGGAGCTGCTGGATGTTCGTCGGTGCGTGCACGGTCAGCGTGCTGGCCAGATATCGGGCCGGTGCCGTCATGTCGGCCATGCCGACAAAACGCTCGACCGTCGACTCGCGCCCTTCTGACGAAGCGCCCTCAAACAGCCATAGCCTGGGATCCCACACCTCGGCGACCGCGGCCTGCTGCCAGCGTGCCACTTCGGCACGGAAGTCGGGGCGGCGAGCGGTGAAATACTGGGCACCGTGGTCGCATTGCCAGTTGTCGCCTCGACGGTTGCTCATCCGTCCACCCGGGCCGCGACTCTTGTCGAACAGACTGACTTCGAGGCCAGCCTGTTGCAGTGCCGTGGCACAGGACAGGCCAGCGATGCCGGCACCGATCAGCGCCAGATGGGGAGTTGGATTCATGGTTTATTTGTCAATCCTCGATCCGACGAGCCTGCGCGCCGATTCTTCTCGGCACCAGTCATTGCCAGCCTTGCAGCCACTGCTTGTGATCGGTCAGATTACGCCAGGACAGCGAAAACACCCGCCGAGAGTACACGGCTTCCAGTTCGATGCTCTCGATTCGAGTGGCCGGGGGCTCTGGCTGAATCACCCCGGTAACGATGAAGTGCTTCTCCTTGTCATGCGGGGTAGCCGCCGTCCACTTGCTGAACAACAACTTCTTCGGGTTCAGGCGGCGAGCAGTCTGTGGACTGAAAGCCTTGAGGCCGATTCCGTGTGTAGTGGAGGTTTTTTCAGTTTTGTTCATAATTGTCCTAGACAATATATGGTTGTGCACCTATCATAGTGTTAAATTGTACTCTGTTGACAATTATTTGCATTTTTGTCCAGAGCAAAAGCGCCTTCCGATCAATGTGCTGATTTCTATGGCGGCCAAGGAATCCATTCCTGGACAGCAGGTGAAGCTGGAGAAGATATCTCATGGAAAGAATAGCTCTTGTCACTGGAGCGGCAGGCGGGCTGGGTCAATCGGTGGCGGCCAAACTGGCAGAGGCAGGCTGGAGACTGGTCGTGAACAGCCGGGAGGGCGAGCGCCTGGCCCGCAGCTACGGCGACAACCACCTTCAGGTGGTCGCTGACTGCTCCAGCGTGGCCGGATCGCGCCATATTTTCGAGGTGGCCAAAGCGCATCAGATGCTGCCCACGGCATTCGCGCACTGCGTCGGGAACATTCGCCTGGGCGCATTGCATCGGCTGTCCGAGACCGACTTTGCGGCATGCCTCAACGCGAATCTGATCAGCGCCTTCTATACCCTGGCGGCTTTCGTCGGCGCTTTGCGCGACGCCAAGTGCCCCGGATCGGCTGTGCTGGTCTCGTCGGCTGCCGCACGGATCGGCACTCCCAATCACGAGGCGGTAGCGGCGGCGAAAGCCGGTGTCGAAGGACTTGTGCGCAGCGCGGCGGCGACCTATGCGGGCAATGGCATCCGGATCAACGCTGTCGCCCCCGGCATCATGGACACGCCGGCCTCGACCGCCATTCTGGGCACCGCGATGGGCCGCGACGCGGCGGCTCGACAGTACCCCTTGCCGGGCATTGGTTCCCCGGACGAACTGGCCGAACTGATGGTTTGGCTGCTCTCGGACAAGGCGGCCCGGGTGACCGGCCAGGTGTGGTCGATGGATGCCGGCTTTTCCACCATTCGGCCACTAGTCAGGTAAGGCGGCATGGAGCACTCGCTGCCTGAACCCATTCCGCGCAGCGTTGCCTGGCTCGGTTACGGAGGACTGCTGCCGTTTCTCGTCCTGGCACTTGCCAGCCTCGTCGACCCGCAGCACGCAAAGCTCTGGAGCAATGCGCTGTTTGTCTATGGTGCAGTGATCCTGACCTTCGTCGGCGCCCTGCATTGGGGATTCGCCATGACTTTGAGGGATCTGAGCGCGACTCGGCGGACGTGGTGTTTCGCCTGGAGTGTCGTCCCGGCACTTCTCGCCTGGTCGGCATTTCTGTTTTCGCCGATGCTGGCGAGTATTCTGCTGGTGACCGGCTTTCTGACCCACTACTGGCAGGATAGATTTCTGGTCGCGGCCAGCCATTTGCCTGCCTGGTACCTGCCATTACGCTTCCGGCTGACAATTGTGGCCTCCCTTTGCCTGATGGCAGGTGCTTTTGCTGAGACTGGGTAATTGTTCAAGACCTATCGAGCAAAGGAACAACGATGAACGCCTTCAACAGACTTCCTGGATTCGTGCAGACGCCAGCTGGGCGTGAGCGCGACGTACTGCGCCTGTTACCACGCGTGCTCGATGCCCACTGGGGGCATGGCTGGGACCGTCATTTCCGGCAGTTCTCGTTCACTCCGGTAGCGGCGTCGTCGATCGGGCAGATCCATCCCTTGCTCCTGCCTTACGAGTCGAGGCAGGCGCCGGCATGAGTCGGTCGGCATGACAGAAGCCCCTTTGAAATGGGAATGGGGTGCACTTCCGGCTTGCCAAGGGAAGAAACGGCGATTCCTGGGTTCGCGGAGGTAGACTGAATCTTTGTCCGATGAGTTGATGTTGATGGTGCGTTGTCCCTGGTGCGAAGGTTTTGACCTTTATCGTGAATACCACGATTCGGAATGGGGCGTGC
>ERZ795062.1904-NODE-1904-length-14246-cov-4.297301_pt1 | contig 14246 bp, 11 predicted proteins | sample MGYA00375146_ERZ795062 | MGnify/ENA primary metagenome ERZ795062 (study PRJEB30191, sample SAMN05720281) | activated sludge metagenome | isolation source: Anaerobic digester | place: USA | collected 2015-07-16 ... | reverse complement strand
ACGACCAGCGGCTCGAGCTTGGGTTGTCGCCATTTGCCAACCCGCGAAATGCGGCGGCGGGAAATCTTCGTCAGCGGGTCGACAAGCGCGAACGCGAACTTGCTGAGGTTCGCGCCAACCTCGAGCAGATCCCGCCCACCAACGTCAAGGCCCTCACCCGTGCCCAAGAACGCGTCGATCGACTGGCGGCTGATTTGGCACGCGCGACGGATGCGCTGGGCGCTCTGCGCCTGGTTGTGCACGGGGTTGGCGCACTGGAGGGCACGCAGTCGCACACTCAGTCGCAGGCTTATCAGCAGCTCGCGGAATGGGGCCTTCCGGTTTCAGACAGGGTTGCCGTCTATGGCGATCTCGACGGCGTCGAGGAATATGTCGCTCGCTACGGCGAGAATCGCCATGACGTTGAGCATGAGATCGACGGTGTTGTCGTCAAGGTTGATGACTTCGCGCTTCAGGGGCGGCTGGGTTCCACCTCGCGTGCCCCTCGCTGGGCCATCGCCTACAAGTACCCGCCGGAGGTAGTCCGTACCAGGCTGCTCGATATTCAGGTCAACGTTGGTCGAACGGGGCGGGTTACGCCGTTTGCCGTGATGGAGCCGGTCCAGGTTTCGGGAACGACCGTGTCCATGGCAACCCTGCACAACGCGAGCGAGGTCAAGCGCAAAGGCGTCCTGATCGGCGACATGGTCTTCCTGCGCAAGGCTGGGGAGATCATCCCTGAGGTTCTGGGGCCCGTCGTTGAGGACCGCACGGGTGCCGAGATCGCGTTTGTCATGCCGACGAACTGTCCCGATTGCGGCACCCAACTGCGCCCAGAGAAAGAGGGCGATGCCGACATTCGTTGTCCGAATGGCCGAAGTTGTCCCGCGCAGTTGCGGGAACGACTTTTCCACGTCGGATCACGCGGTGCCCTCGACATCGAGGGGCTCGGCTGGAAGGCGGCATCAGCATTGCTGTCCGACAGCCTGCTCACCGACGAATCGGGACTATTCGCCCTGACTCCTGATCAACTCCTCACCAGCGAGTTCTTCACGCGGCACACAGACGGTGTCGCTGATCTGAACGAGAATGCGCGAAAGCTCCTCAGCCAGCTCGAGATCGCGAAGACGAAGCCGTTGTGGCGGGTGTTGGTGGCTCTCTCGATCAGACATGTGGGGCCAACAGCCGCCCAGGCGTTGGCCGAACATTTCGCGAGCATCGAGGCGATTGCCGAGGCCTCAGAGCAGGAGCTCGCATCGGTTGAGGGTGTGGGAGCGATCATCGCGACTGCCGTCCGAGAGTGGTTCGAAGTCGACTGGCATCGTGAGGTTGTTGATCAGTGGACCCGCGCGGGCGTACAGATGGTCGAGCAGCGGCGCGAGAAAGGCCCGCAGCCGCTCGTTGGCCTCACTGCGGTGATCACCGGAACGCTCGATGGTTTCACCCGAGATGAAGCCAAAGCTGCTCTCGTTGAGCAGGGCGCGAAGGTGACGGGTTCGGTGTCAAAGAAGACGTCATTCCTGGTGGCAGGTGACAGCCCTGGATCGAAGTTCGACAAGGCGGAATCGCTCGGGGTGCCTGTGCTTGATGCTGCGGGCCTGCGGCGGTTGCTCGACGAAGGTCCGGGAATCCTTCCCGTTGCGTAAGTCTCAATTCACCAAAAATGGCGAGGCTTAGAGACGGATCGACAAGGCTGGTGAGAAGATGACGAACATGGCTGCGAACTCCGCTACAACGACACGCGCAACGAAGGCATCGACGTCGAGTCGCTCGTCCCGCAAAGACGCCCCGCCGCGCGTTGAGAAGCCCGAGACTCTGGAGCACCTGCTCGCGACGTACCGCAATGCACCGGATCAGGTTGGCGAACATGGCCACGCGCCGCTTCACGAGTACGACGGCAAGTTCGTCGAAGCAGGTCAGCGCATGGTGTTCCTGCGGTCCACGCCAAATGCGGGCCAGTCGGGCGTGCGTCAGGCCGTATTTGTGCACGGGCTCGGCGGATCTGCCCGCAACTGGACCGACTTGATGTACTTGTTGTCACCTGTTGTTGGTGGCATTGCACCGGACCTCCCCGGCTTCGGACGCTCCCCACTGCCAAAGGACCGTGACTACAGCCAGGCAGCTCACGCGCAGTCCGTGATCAGGCTGATCGAAGATCGCTGTGACGGCCCGATTGACTTGTTCGGTAACTCCATGGGTGGTGCGATCTCGGTTCGCATTGCGGCGCTGCGGCCCGACCTTGTGCGCAGTCTTGTGTTGGTGGCGCCTGCCCTGCCCGACTTCCGCCCGCGCCTCAGTGTCGCGCCCCTGGTTGCGATGACTGCGCCGGTCCTGGCCGACATCACTTCGAGGGTAATCAAGTCCGAGGACGCCGAGGCAACGGTCGACCGCATGCACAACCTGTGTTTCCTCGACACTGCCCGAGTCCACCCGCAGCGCCGTGAGATCCAGATCGAGGAAACCCGTTGGCGCATGAGTCGTGAAAACGCTGCCGATCCGCTGCGCCTGTCTGCGCGCGGGCTCGGCCAAGCATTCCTGCCCGGGCGCCCCGATTACCTCTGGTCACTCGCCGAGCAGGTTGAGTGCCCAACTTTGGCGATCTTCGGCTCGCACGACAAACTCGTCGATCCTCGCCTCGCCACTCGGGCGGCGCGTTCGTTCAGCAACGGTCGCGTCACGACCCTTAAGACCGGCCACGTTGCGCAGATGGAAGATCCAGTGAAGGTCGCCCAACTTGTACTTCAGATGTGGGTGGAAAGCCACATCTGACGGCCCGCTTTTATCCCGCTTCCAACGATCAAGTGCTTCGGAGACCCACATGGCTGATGCCACAATTGAAGACTTCCTGTCCCGGGTGATGGAACGACTGCCCAACATGAGCCGGGATAAATTCACCAGCCAGTCGTGGCGTTATGAAGGGCGACCGACGGGTGAGGGCCTAGGTCTGAAGCCTGGCGTCGATGTCGACCCAGCGGCTGTCATCGCTCGCATCATGGACGTGGCCGACTATCCCGGGAACGTGAAGTACGTCGACGAGACGATTGTTGCGAAGCAGACCAAGAAGGCCGTGACTTACACGCAGAAGATGAAGCTTCCTGGGATCGGTGGCGTCCAGGTTGTGCTGACGATGAAGGACCTCGGAACCCGAGACGGGTACCGCGTCGTCGCCTGGCAGCAGGACGATGCAGCCACAGAGGCTCTGGACAAGAAACATGGCGGCGCCCGCACCGAGTACAACCTCGGTGCCTGGCTGGTATCCGAGACAGAGGTCGCTTATGCCTTGTCAGCATCTCCGCTCAAAAGCGACCTGGGATCACTCAAGTACGCGCTCATGACGAAGGGTTCGGACGCGACCACGGGCACTGTGTTGGCGACGAATATCGACTCGATGATCGCGTGGTCGCAGCGCGACTAGCGCTTGAGTGAACCGAGGGTTCCTTGATGGTGAACCAGCGGGCTGCCCCAACCTGAGGCGAAGAGCGCCTGAACGTGACCCAGGATCAAGAAGTGATCGCCTTTCGGGATCACGTCGTGGACGACACATTCCAGGGAACTCAGACCGTTGTCGAGCAGCGGAACGCCACTGCGACCGGGACGCCATCGAACTCCGGCGAATCGTTCGTAGTGGTCGACCTCGCGATCGGCAAACACTGCTGCGATGCCGCCCTGTGATGACGACAAGACGCTGATCCCGAACTTCCCGGCGGCGATCAGGTGCGAGACGGTGCTAGTGGTCTGGCCAAGCGAGACCGCAACGATGGGTGGTTCGAGCGATGCCGAGAGGAACGAGCTGATCGTGCAACCGACCGGCTCGTTGTTGTTGTCTACGCTGGAAACGATGGCTACCCCAGTGGGGAAGTGACTCGCGGCGGCGCGGAGTTGGTTGCCAGTGACTGAGTCTGCTGAAGCATCAAGAATGGTCATATCAAGATCTCTCACATGGGCGCATTCCTCGTGGAAGGCGCGGCGAATCAGGACCGAAGTGGTTCGTTAGGCCTGACAGAGATCTGCATTTACGCGTCCGTGGTCGACGTAACGCCGCTTGATCAGCGGGGACGACACGAAGGCGAGCATTGGGCGAGGCTAACAGGTGCGTTCACCGAACGCCATCTTCCGTGCCCGCAGTTGGGCGTTAGGCGAGCGCGGCGAACCGTTGGGGCGCGGTTCACGACCGATCGAGGAACTCTAGGATGGCGACCATGAGTTCGCAGACGTCCCTGACCGCCGCTGAGGTTGAACACCTTGCCCGGCTGGCACGCATGTCCCTGACAGACGAAGAGTTGACTCGCTATGCCGGTCAGCTCGACCAGATCTTGCACGCGGTTGACCGAGTCGGTGAGGTGGCGGTAGACGAAGTGCCGCCGATGTCCCACCCGCAACCACTCGTGAACGTGTGGCGTGCCGACGTCGTGACGCCAGGGCTGACGGCAGATGACGTCCTGGCCGGGGCTCCCGCTGCCGAAGACGAGCGGTTCCGGGTTCCTCGCATTCTGGATGGTGAGTAGATGAGCGCCACGACAGGTGCGATGCACCTGACCAGACGAAGTGCCACAGAGTTGGCAACGGCGATTGCAGCTGGCGAAGTGACCGCTCGTGAGGTCACTGATGAACACCTAGCCCGCATCGACGCTGTGGACGGTTCGATTCACGCCTTCTTGCACGTTGATTACGAAGGTGCGCGTGCGCAGGCCGATGCTGTCGATGCGAAGCGCGCCGCAGGCGGACCGTTGGGACCTCTGGCGGGTGTGCCGGTTGCGCTCAAGGATGTCTTCACTCAGAAGGGAGTCCCCACGACGGCGGGTTCGCGAATTCTTGAGGGCTGGCGTCCGCCCTACGATTCAACCGTTGTTTCGCGATTGCGCGACGCGGACTGCGTGATCCTCGGTAAGACGAACATGGATGAGTTCGCCATGGGGTCGTCCACCGAACACTCGGGCTACGGGCCCACTCATAACCCCTGGGACACCGATCGAATTCCGGGTGGTTCCGGTGGCGGCTCAGCGGCGGCAGTCGCCGCATTTGAGGCGCCGTTGGCAATTGGCACAGATACCGGCGGCTCGATTCGCCAGCCGGCATCAGTCACCGGCACGGTCGGCGTCAAGCCGACGTATGGCGGCGTTTCCCGGTTTGGGTTGATCGCGCTAGCTTCCTCGCTCGATCAGGCCGGACCATGTGCGCGCTCTGTCATGGATGCCGCGCTGCTGCACCAAGCGCTCGCTGGGCATGACCCGAAGGACTCCACGAGCCTCGACCTTGAGGTTCCCGATGTTGTTGCGGCGGCGAAGCGGGCAGACGTGCGCGGGATGCGTATTGGCCTGGTGTCGCAGTTGTCTGGTGACGGGTATCAGCCAGGCGTTCGGCAGCGGTTCGATGAGGCCGTCGAGATCCTCACCAACCTTGGCGCCGAACCAGTTGAGGTGTCGTGCCCGAACTTCGAGTACGCACTTGCGGCGTACTACCTGATCCTGCCGAGTGAGGCTTCCAGCAATCTCGCGCGGTTCGACGGCATGCGCTTTGGAATTCGAGTCGGCGATGACGGCGACGCGAATGTCGAGGAAGTCATGAGCGCGACCCGGGCCGCGGGGTTTGGTGATGAGGTCAAGCGCCGGATCATGTTGGGAACCTATGCGTTGTCGAGCGGGTACTACGACGCGTACTACGGCCAAGCGCAGAAGGTGCGGACTTTGATCGCCCGCGACTTTGACGCAGCGTTTAGCGAGGTTGATGTGTTGCTGTCGCCGACGGCACCAACGACAGCGTTCAAACTGGGGGAGAAGCTCGACGATCCACTCGCGATGTACCTCAACGACGTGGCCACGATTCCGGTGAACCTGGCCGGCAACGCCGCGATGAGCCTGCCGATTGGGCTGGCCCCGGAGGACGGCCTGCCGGTCGGCCTCCAGATCATGGCGCCATCAATGGCCGACGACCGCCTGTACAACGTGGGAGCGGCGCTTGAAACTGCGCTGCGTGACAAGTGGGGTCACCTGCTGATCGAGGAGGCACCAGCCCTATGAGCACCGCAACAGTGAATCCGGACTTCGCGACGGCGATCTCGAACTATGACCCGGTTCTCGGGTTCGAAGTCCACGTTGAACTGTCCACGAACTCGAAGATGTTCTGCGGCTGCCCGACTGATTTCGGTGCCGCACCTAACACCCATGTCTGCCCAACGTGTGTGGGACTTCCCGGCTCGCTGCCCGTCGTGAACGAAGCTGCAGTTGAGGCAACGATCAAGATCGGGTTGGCGCTGAACTGCGACATCGCGGAATGGTGCCGGTTCGCGCGGAAGAACTACTTCTACCCAGACATGCCCAAGGACTACCAGATTTCGCAATACGACGAGCCTCTCTGCAGCAATGGCTATCTCGATGTTGATGTTGTTGACGAGGCGGGCGAGCACCGGACGGTTCGCGTCGAGATCGAGCGCGTTCACATGGAGGAGGACACCGGAAAGCTCCTGCACACCGGGGGAGACACCGGGCGCATCCACGGTGCCGATTACTCACTCGTCGACTACAACCGCGCGGGTGTTCCACTGATCGAAATCGTCACGAAGACCATCGAAGGAACCGGCGCGCTCGCTCCTGAGGTGGGTAAGGCGTACGTCACGCAACTGCGCGAGCTCGTTCGTTCGCTGAACGTCTCTGATGTCCGGATGGAACAAGGTTCGCTTCGTTGTGACGCCAACGTGTCGCTGATGCCAAAGGGTGCAAGCGAATGGGGTACGCGGACTGAGACGAAGAACGTGAACTCGCTGCGCTCGGTTGAGCGGGCGATCCGGTCGGAAATCATTCGCCAGGCAGAGGTTCTTGACGCTGGGGGAACCATCACTCAGGAGACGCGCCACTTCCATGAGACCACCGGCGACACAACGCCGGGGCGCGAGAAGTCTGACGCGGAGGATTACCGGTACTTTCCGGAACCGGATCTGATTCCAATCGCTGCAGACCCGCAGTGGGTGGAACAGTTGCGGGCCGCGTTGCCAGAGGCTCCGAGCCTGCGCCTTGGGCGGCTGCAGAAGGAGTGGGGCCTGTCCGACTTCGACATGCTCGCCGTGGTGAGTTCCGGGGCCGTCGATGTCGTGGTCGCAACTGTGGATGCGGGAGCCGATCAGGCGGCCGCCCGGAAGTGGTGGCTTGGTGAGCTGACGCGGATCGCGAACTCCGAAGGCGTGGAACTTGAGGCATTGGCGATCACGCCGACTCAGGTCGCGAGGGTGGTAGCGCTGGTCGAGGATGGTTCGCTTAACGACAAGCTTGCGCGCAAGGTCATTGAGGGTGTCCTCGCCGGTGAGGGTGAACCCGATGACGTCGTTGCGGCCCGGGGCCTTGCTGTTGTCTCCGACGATGGCCCATTGATTGCGGCCATCGACGAAGCGATCGCGGCCAACCCCGACGTGGTCGAGAAGATTGCTGGCGGAAAACCACAGGCCGCTGGTGTCATTGTCGGTTCGGTTATGAAGGCGACCCGTGGGCAGGCGGATGCCGGGCGCGTCCGCGAACTCCTCTTCGAGAAACTGGGCGTCGACGCCTAACCGCCCGTTTCCGCAAACCCCCTTCGTGTTGGGGTTACTGGCGCCGAATGGCGCCCAGTAACCCCAACACGAAGGGGGTTTGCCTTAACGGACTTGCAGTTGACGTTGGGTCAACGCCTACGTTTGTTGCATGGACGATGAACTGCTCAGCATCCACGAGGTTGTGAAGGTGTCAGGAGTGACGTCGCGAACCCTGCGCCACTACGACGCGATCGGACTGCTCAGGCCCGCCAGCGTCGGGCACGGTGGGATCCGCCTCTACAGCCAGGCGAATCTGCTGCGCCTCCAGCAGATCCTGCTCTTGCGTGAATTGGATCTTGGACTGCCGCAGATCCAGCAAGTGCTCGATGGTCAACGCGACGAGCTCACTGCTCTGCGCGAGCACCGCGTTCGCATCCGGGATGCCGCGGCACGACTCGAAGAGCTTCAACGCACCGTTGAATCAACCATTGCCGCACTTGAGGAAGGCAGGAACATGTCCGCAGCAGAGATTTTCGCCGGGTTCGATCCTTCGCGCCAAGCCGCGTATGAGTCAGAGCTCCTTGAGCGCTTTGGCGCCGGAGTCCTTGAGCACATCGATGCAAGCTGGGCACGGATCGCCGAAATGTCGACTGACGATGCTGCAGCGATTTCGCAGGGCTACGCCGACGTCGAAGTGGCGCTCACCCAGTTGCTTCGTGGCGGTGCGAGTCCGGGCGATGAGATTGTCCAAGAGTTGATCGCGCTTCACTACGCCATCGTCTGCAAGTTCTGGACTCCGGATGCTCAAGCCTATGCGGGACTCGCAGAGCTGTACGTGACACATCCGGACTTCAAGGCTCGCTACGACGCCCACGATGAGAGCCTCGCGGAGTTTCTGCGCGACGCGATGGTTGTCTACGCGACGCGAAATCTGGCGGTTGCCGAGAGTTAGCAAGATCTGCAGTCAGGAAATCAAGCAGGTATCGCGGGTACCGTGTTTCGATGATCATCCGACGCTTGTGGCGGCAACGAATCGCGATCGCGGCAGTGTGCGCCGTTGCCACGGTTGGTACTGCCATTCCGGGCGCCGTTGCCGACGACAACGTGACGACGCTCGATGAGCCGGCCACGGAGCGAACCGCCGCGAAGCCTGGATGGATCACCAACAAGTCGCCAATGAAGGACCTGTCGGCGGGAACCTGGGCTGAGTTTGTTGGTCCTACTCAAGACCCCTGGCGTCCGACCGGAAAGGTGCTCGCTTCCACCGGATTTGAACCTGGCCGCGATGGATTCTTCTTCTTCAACTACTCAAATGTCGGGTCGAGTCTTCCCAATCGGATGAACAAGTACGTCTTTGGTGGCAACTACTCGAATGTGAAGAATCTCGGGTCGCAGCAGATGATCAACTTGTTCGGACGTCGCAATGTGTGTGCCGGCCACAAGAAGGGCAAGTCCAACAGTTGCGTTCTGACCCTCGGCGCGAAGGCGTGGATGGAGTCAGTCAATAGAGTCTCCTCGGGTGGGCATTGCTTCGGCATCGCCACTAATGCGGCCCAGTTGTTCAATCGGCAGCTGTCGCAGGCTCAATTTGGTGGGCGATCGACGACTCACTCGATTCCTTTCAAGCCTGCCTCGACTAGGCCAATCGCCCAGGCGTTCTCGCTCCAGACGCTGGCAACCTCACCGACTCTGCAACCGCGCAGCGCGGTCAAGTTGCTCAAGCGCAACCTGCGGCCTGGTCATGTCCCCTTCACGCTTTCGATGCGAGCCAGCGGTGGCGGCGGCCATGCGGTCACCCCGATTGCTCTGTCGAAGACCGGAAAGGGCACCTACGACATCTCGATCTACGACAACAACTACCCAGGTCGTGTCCGCGCGATTCACGCAAACACGAACTACGTTCCCGGCACCAAGAAGCAAGTTGGTTACGACTATGAGTTGTTCAGCCTGCCGGGAAGGCCACCGGAGAAGCTGGTCGGTTCGATCAATCTTTGGGACGTCACGAAATTGAGTGGAAAGTTCGCGTGTCCGTTCTGCGCGGGTGCAAAGAAGACCACTGTCCACCTGCAGCCGGTCGTCACCGAGACCCCCGTGAAGGTGACCTTGCGGTCCCCGAGCGGGAAGAAGATCAAGGGACTACGGACCATTGCGCCGTCCAATCCGTGGCTGCCGGGAACGCCCCAACCATTGCCGTCGTTCCAGGTTCCGCGTGGCAAGGCCTTCAAGGTTGTCATTGACAACGGCGCGAATACCCAACCGGCGAAAACGACGCTGACCGCGACGACGGGCGAACTCACGTGGGAGTTGGGGTACTACCAGTTGCCCGCTGGAAGCGTGGACTCGATCTCAATCACACCGAAGAGCGGGAAGTTGACGTTTGCCACGTCACAAGGATCCTCGCCTGCGCTCGCGATGGTGGATCACAGCACGATGTTCAATCCGCGGGAAATCTTGGTCGGCCCCAACGAAATGAATCCCGGTGCCACCTTCACGACGAAGACGAATATGCGGCGTGGCACGTTCACCTTCACTCCCGGTCCTGGCGCATCCGCGGGCGGGGCGATTCAACTCGCTCAACAGCGCAATGACGGAGGCTTGGTCAAGCTCGCCTCAAGTGGTGAGCCGTTGCCGCTCAACGTTCCCGTCGGAAGTCACCTGGCCTGGGACTACCTGAAGTGGAAAGTCTCGGCACCGCGCGTGAAGCTGGATGTCGTGGGTCCGACTGGTGCCGCTGTTGGGCAGTGGATTCCGTTGCAGACGGCAACCGAGTAGACGCAGGCCACAGATGACCCCACCTGGTTGGTACCGAGACCCATGGGAGCCGTCAGCCAACTCCGGGCAGCTCCGGTGGTGGGACGGTCTGGGTTGGACAAGTGCGATCGCGAACCCTGCGTCGGCTCTCAGTAACCCGGATCCGCGCAAGGATTTCGAGAACGAAGTTAAGTACGGTCGGTGGGCGAGAGTAGGGCTCATTGTTGGTGCCGCCAGTTACCTGCTCCTTTACCCTTCGTCTGTGTTCCTGGCTTCGATGTTTCGTGAGTCCGTTGACCAGTTAGGCCTGGACAGACAGTCCGGTTTGGCCGCCAACAAGGCCCGAACGGCGGAAGTATTCCAAGACCTGAACATCTTTTCGATGGCGGTCAACTTGATCAACGTTGGGCTATTGGTCGCCGGCGTGCTGTTTGTCTTGTGGTTCTACCACGCGGCAACAGTTGCCAGGCGGCTCGGCATGCGTGCGCGTCACAGCCCTGCATGGGCGGTGGGAGGGTTCATCGTCCCGATCATCTCGTTTTGGTGGCCGTACCAATCGGCGATGGATTGTCTTCCGAGCGATGATGTTGCGCGCGGACGAGTCAAGTGGTGGTGGGGACTTTGGATCGCCATGGGTGTGGTTGGCCTTGCGACCTACATTGCCAGCTTCTTCTCCCTGACACTTGGGATTGGGATGGCAATTGTCGCCATGGTTATCGCCGTGCTCGCGGCTCTGGCGGCACGCGATGTAATTCGGGCAATAGAACGGGCTCACCGTGCGGCTCTCGCTGCCATGGACTTGCCCTAGCGGGGTCTATCGGTGGGTGCACCGAGCAGGCCGACCTAGCCCGCGTCGCTCTCAAACGCAGATGCCTGATGTTCGTAGTATGTCTGACCGTCGTAGGTGCGGATATCGACGACAGCTGTGCGTTCCTCGACGATCTGCTCGTTGGCAAGTTCCGATCGAAGCAGAACGCCATCGAGCATTGACATGATCTCGTCTGGAAACTCGAGCGGGATGAAGTGCGTCCCGTGCAGGACGTGGATCTCGGCATGATCAATCTGCTCTGCGAAGGCCACAACGTCGCGCATGGAGGTCAGAGCGTCGAGTCCACCGGCGGCGACGGTGATGGGGACCTCGACGAACGACGGATCAATCGGCTCGTGCTCGCCGGCCGCGGGGAACATGTGGAAGTACCAGCCGAAGTCATGCTTGCCGAAGGCTTCCATCCAGGGAACGATGTCCTCCGGTTTGGCGCTCGGCATGATCATTCCGGTGTGCCGCATGATTTCGGCGGTCATTCGGTTCTTCGGCAGCATTCGAGCGAACGTATTGATCTGTGGTGCGAAGAATTCGCCGGTTCGAACCACGGCGAGGCTCAGTGGCTTGCGCAGCGGCTTGGGAACGAGGAAAGGGGCGAACGCGGCATCGAGCGTTCCACCCGGAACGCCAGCGCACATCACGAGGCCGGCGACTCGCTCTGGGTAGCGCTTCGTGATCTCGAAGCTGATGTTGACGCCGTATGACCAAGCGACGAAGATTGCTTGGTCGATCTCGCACTCTTCCAACAGTGCGAACGCGTCCGCGACGTGATCATCGATTCGAATGCGGTCGAGATCCTTCGGACGCTCCGATCCCAAGGTGCCGCGATGGTTGTATCCGAACACCTGATACCCGCAATCGGGCTCAAGCAGGCGGGGCCACGCTTCCGGGGGAACACCTAGGCCGTTGCACACGACAACGACGGGCCCGTCACCGTTGTTCGTCCAGCCCTCGAGCTTGGTGCCGTCCGCTGAGTGGTACTCGAAAGTCGAATACATGGCTACAAGGGTGACACGCGATCCATCTTCGTGTGGCAAAGGTGCCGAAATCAATGCCTGTGAGTCGAAGCCTGCCGGTGGCGTAGGCTTGCCGCCATGGCGAATCCGACTGACATGAAGCCCCGCAGTAAAGAGGTCACGGACGGTCTGGAGCGCGCTCCAGCACGCGGAATGTTGCGTGCCGTAGGTATGGAGACAGAAGACTTCAGCAAGCCGCAGATCGGGATTGCCTCGTCGTGGAACGAGATCACGCCGTGCAACCTGTCGCTGGATCGCCTCGCGACGAACGCTAAAGAGGGCGTGCACGCGGCCGGCGGTTTCCCGATGCAGTTCGGAACGATTTCGGTGTCCGACGGCATCTCGATGGGCCACGAAGGTATGCACTTTTCGTTGGTCAGCCGCGAGATCATCGCGGACTCCGTCGAAGCCGTTATGCAGGCTGAGCGGCTCGATGGAATGGTCACCTTTGCTGGTTGCGATAAGAGTCTTCCCGGCATGCTCATGGCCGCCGCGCGAATCGACGTCGCGAGTGTGTTTGTCTACGCCGGTTCGATCCTGCCTGGTCGCGTTGGCGACAAGCAGGTGACGATCATTGACGCATTCGAGGCCGTCGGCGCCTGTTCTCGCGGCCTCATCACGCGTGCCGAGGTCGACGAGATCGAACGCGCGATCTGTCCAGGCGAGGGCGCCTGCGGCGGTATGTACACCGCGAACACGATGGCCAGCGCGGCCGAAGCAATGGGAATGTCGCTGCCAGGATCTGCCGCGCCACCCGCGGTTGACCGTCGCCGAGACGGATTTGCGCGCCGCTCGGGCGAGGCCGTCGTTGAGCTCATTCGCCAGGGAATCACGACACGAGACATCATCACTCGCAAGTCCCTTGAGAACGCCATTGCTGTTGTCATGGCATTCGGTGGTTCAACGAACGCTGTGCTGCATCTGCTCGCGTTGGCCCATGAGGCGGACATCGACCTTGAGCTAGCTGACTTCCAACGCATCTCCGAGCGCGTGCCGTTGCTCGCCGACGTGAAGCCATTCGGTCGCTACGTGATGAGCGACGTCGATCGCGTCGGGGGAGTGCCCGTCGTCATGCGTGCGCTGCTCGACGCGGGTCTGATTCACGGCGACTGCCTGACTGTGACTGGCAAGACCGTTGCCGAGAACCTTGCCGACATCACGCCCCCGGATCCCGATGGCGACATCTTGCGGGCGATGCAGACGCCGCTCGATACCCACGGCGGACTCACGATTCTCCACGGGTCGTTGGCACCTGAAGGCGCTGTCACCAAGAACGCCGGAATCGGCGTCGACGAGTTTGTCGGAACGGCCCGGGTGTTCGAGCGCGAACAGTCCGCGATGGCCGCGCTTGAGGACGGCACGATCCAGGCTGGCGATGCGGTTGTGATCCGCTACGAAGGCCCAGTGGGTGGTCCGGGTATGCGCGAGATGCTGATGATCACCGGCGCCATCAAGGGTGCGGGTCTCGGCAAGGACGTGCTGTTGCTTACCGATGGTCGTTTCAGCGGAGGCACCACTGGCCTATGCGTGGGTCATATCGCGCCGGAAGCCGCCAACGGTGGGCCGATCGGGCTGGTTCGTGACGGTGACCAGATTCGGATCAACGTCAAGGAACAGACGTTGGATGTGTTGGTCGATCCGTCCGAACTCGACAGACGGCGGCAGGAGTGGGCTCCGCTGCCCGCTCGTTACACCCGCGGCGTGCTGCACAAGTACGCGCGACTCGTGGGATCCGCGTCTCACGGAGCGGTGTGCGACTGACATGTCCATCGATAGCAACCTCGCGGACCTGCGCAAAGCCGATGTCGTCGTCACGGATGGCGGCATCGAGACGTGGATCGATTTCAACTCCGACTATGACCTGGGCGATCTTGGCACGATCGGCATGTTGGATGACGGACCCGGACGCGCGGTTCTGGTTGACCTCGAGACTCGCTACATCAAGGCCGCCCGGAAGCACGATCTCGAGATCGTGATCGGCACTCCAAGCTGGCACGGGTCCGTCAACCGCCTAGTGGCAGCGGGGCATCCCGAGGAGGACGTCGAGCGCCTGAATCGCAGCGCCGTATGGCTGGTTCGCGCTTTGCGACGCGAGGTTGCCCACGGCCGGGGATTCGTCGCCGCAGTGATGGGCCCGTTCGGTGATGGATACCGTCCAGAGGATTCACTCAATGTTGAG
>ERZ795062.1900-NODE-1900-length-14260-cov-11.439986_pt1 | contig 14260 bp, 11 predicted proteins | sample MGYA00375146_ERZ795062 | MGnify/ENA primary metagenome ERZ795062 (study PRJEB30191, sample SAMN05720281) | activated sludge metagenome | isolation source: Anaerobic digester | place: USA | collected 2015-07-16 ... | reverse complement strand
GCAGGCCCATCCATTCCACCGCGCGGTAGAAGGCGCCGAAGTCGCTGTGCCAGTCTTCGAAGTCCATCAGACCCGCCTTTCGCGCCTTTTCCCAGTAGCGAATGGTCACGTCGAGCACGAAGTCCTCCTCCCAGCTCAGAAAGGCGTCGCGCATCAGGCTGGCGATGTCGTAGGTGACGGGACCGTACACCGCATCCTGGAAATCCAGCACCCCGATACCGGCGCCAAGACGTCCCGCCGCCGGGCCGCCCCAAGGCGGGACAGCCCCCTCGGGGGGCAGCGAATCACGCGCAGCGGGGAGCGTGGGGGCGATCAGGTTCCGGGGCATGAAGTCCCGGTGCACGTACACCGACGGCGCCGCGAGGGTGCGGGCGACAATCACGTCGAAGGCCTTGTCCAGCGTCTCGCGGGTCTTGCCCTCGACCGCCACCCCTTTGTGCCGGGCCAGGTACCAGTCGGGAAACAGCGCCAGCTCGCGGCGCAGCAGCGCCTCGTCATAGGGCGGCAGCACCCCGGGCGCCGACGCCCGTTGCCAGGCGATCAGCGCGTCAGTGGCTTGCAGGTAACGCGGCAGATTGGCCTGGGGGTGCTCGCGGTCGATGAGCTCCATCAGGGTCTGCGGGCCCAGGTCGCTCATCAGCATGAAGCCCTGCGCCTCGTCCCAGGCCAGGATGCGTGGCACGTTCAGGCCGGCGGCCTGCATCAGGCCGGCGACGTGCACGAAGGGCGCGCAGTTCTCCTGCGCCGGCGGTGCATCCATGATGACCAGGCTGCCCGCACCGTCGTGGCGATCGATGCGGATATACCGCCGAAAGCTGGCGTCGGCGGACGCGATGCGCAGGCTGGCGGGGGCCAGTCCGTGAACCGGGGCCTCACGGGCCAGCCAGGCCTGAAAGGCCAGGCCACGGGAAGGATCGGCCCAGACGGGTGCGATGGGTGACGACGGCAGGGCCGCACCCGGGGGAAGTCGATGGTCGCTCATGGATAATCCATTCTACAAATCCAGCCCAGCCACGCCCGGCCGGACCGATCCATCCACCGGCCCGGAGCCGGCCCTCCCGATTGAACACGGCGCTCCTTGCCCCTCTCGATGAAGCCTGAAAAGCCGATCCTGCCCAGTCGCCGGACGCCCGTGGCCGTCGTGGTGGCGGGCTTGCTGCATGGCCTGACCTGGGGACAGGGGATCGATGCCGACGCGCTGAAGCTGCGGCGCACGCCGCTGCTGGAGGACAAGATTCCCGGCGTGGTGCGCAAGGACATGCCGAACTTCCTCTCAGGCAACCGCCTGTACGGCCAGGTGGACGAGCGCATGGTGGTCGAAGGCGAGGCCGAACTGCGCAACCGCGCCACCGTGCTGCGCGGTGACTGGCTGCAGTACACGACACCGGACGACACCGCCCGCGCGCGCGGCCACGTGCACATCAACCGCGAAGGCAACGTCTACGAGGCGCCAGAAGCCGAGCTGGAGGTGGAGGCGTTTCGCGGCTTCCTGACCCGCCCCACCTTCGACTTGCTGAAGAACGGCGCGCAGGGCGACGCCGAGCGCATGGATTTCGTCGACGACAAGCACTCCATCCTGCACAACGCCCGCTACAGCACCTGCCGGCGCGATGGCGGTCCGGAGTGGCTGCCCGACTGGATGCTCAAGGCCCGGCGCATCGACATCGACAACGAGGACGAGACGGGCATTGCCGAAGGCGCCACGCTGCGCTTCATGGATGTCCCGATCCTGCCGATCCCCGAGATCAGCTTTCCGCTGAGCAGCAAGCGCAAGTCCGGCTTCCTGACACCGATCATCGGGTTGGGCAACGTGAACGGCGTGGAAGTCTCCCAGCCGTACTACCTGAACCTCGCGCCAAACCGGGACGCCACGGTGTGGGGCACGCTGATGTCCAAGCGCGGGGTCGACCTCGCTGGCGAATACCGCTACCTCGAAGTGCCTTACAAGGGCCTGATCTGGGGCAACTACATGCCTTGGGACCGGTTGCGCGATGAAAAGCGCTGGGGCTTTGCCGCCGTGCACAACGGCACACTGCCCGGCGGCGCGGCCCTGAACCTGAACGCGAACCGGGTCAGCGATGACAATTACTGGAAGGACTTCACCCGGGTCAGCACATCGCTGACGACCCGCCTCTTGCCCACCGATGCCAGCCTGACCTGGAGCGAGGGTGGCTTTTCAACCGCCGCGCGCGCGCTGTACTGGCAGACCCTGCAGGACCCCACGGCGCCCATTACGCCCCCGTACAACCGCATGCCGCAGCTGACGGCCCGCTACGGGGGCAGTGCCGCAGCCGGTTTCGAATACAGTGCCAACGTCGACTACACCAAATTCGAGTCGATCCCGGCGCTCACTGGCCAGCCGAACGCCCAGCGCAGCTTTGTCGCCGCCGAAGTCAGCAGGCCCTGGGTTCTTCCCGGGGTGTTCGTCACGCCCAAGCTGATGGTGCATGCGACGAACTACGCCTTCGATGGCACCCTGAGCAACGGCGACACCCGCGCCAACGTGACGGTACCGACCTTCAGCCTGGACAGCGGCCTGATTTTCGAGCGCGACACCAGCTATTTCGGGCGCGACCTGCGCCAGACGCTGGAACCCCGCGCCTTTTACGTCTACACGCCGTACCGCAACCAGAACTTCCTGCCGAACTACGACACGGCCAGCTTCGACTACAACTTCACCACCATCTACCAGGAAAACTCCTTCGCCGGCAACGACCGCATCGCCGACAACAACCTGCTGACGCTCGGCCTGTCGACCCGGCTGCTGGACCCGGTGACCGGGGCCCAGGCGGCGCAGTTCGGCATCGCCAACCGGTTGCGGTTTGCCGATCAGCTGGTCACGCTGCCCGGGCAGGCCCCGGTGCCGCGCGGCTGGAGTGACATGCTGGTTGGTGGACTGGTCAACTGGGATCCGACCTGGAGTGCGCGGGCCACGATCGAGTTCGACGCAAAAACCGCCAGCTCGGTGCGCACCACGGTGGGCGGCACCTACAATCCCGGCAACTACCGGGTTTTCAATGCAGCGTACCGCTTGCAGGCGGGCACCAGTGAAACGGTCGATGTTGGCTGGCAATGGCCCATCAACGATCTGTGGGGCGACAAGGGCCAGGAGCTGGGAGCCGGCAAGGGCCAGGGGCCCGGTCGCTGGTACACCGTCGGGCGCCTGAGTTACAGCCTGATGAATCGCCAGCTGTCGGATGCGCTGCTCGGATTTGAATACGATGCCGGTTGCTGGCTCGCGCGGATCGTGGTCAGCCGCCTGCAGACCAGCACCACATCTGCGAACACGAACATCACCATGCAGCTAGAACTTGTCGGTTTTTCGCGCCTGGGAACCAGCCCGCTGAAAACCCTTCGTGACCACATCTCGCGCTACCAGTACCTGCGGGACCAGAGCACCCCCCCTCCCAGCCGCTTCAGCAACTATGACTAAGAACCCTGCGTGCCGTCCTGCCCCGTCTGTGGCGGGCAACCTGACCGGACCGATGCGCCTCGTCGGTGCCCTGCTGCTGAGTGCGCTGCTGCCGCTGGGCACGACGGCCCAGGGCCTGCGCCCTTCGAGCAGCCTGGGAGCCAGTGGACTGGGCGGCAGCAGCCTCAGCGCCCGGCCGGCCAACACCGGACCGCGCCAGGCTGACTTCATCGTGGTGGTGGTCAACAGCGAGCCGATCACCAACAACGAAGTTCTGGCCAAACTGGTCAGGGCCGAGCAGCAGCTGGCGCAGCAGGGCGGCGCGATCCCGCCGCGCGACGTGCTGGCGCGCCAGGTCCTGGAGCGCATGATCAACGAAAAGGCTCAGGTCCAGCTGGCACGCGAAGCCGGCATCAAGGTGGATGACACCACCGTGGACCAGGCCGAGCTCGGCATCGCGAGCCAGAACCAGATCACCGTCGCCGAACTGCGCCGGCGCCTGAACCAGGACGGCTTGTCGGTCAGCCAGTTCCGTGAAGATCTGCGCGACCAGATCCTGCTGACCAAGGTTCGCGAGCGCGAACTGGAGGTGAAGGCCAAGGTCAGTGAGATCGACATTGACCAGTTCATTCAGGAAAAGCAAGGCGCCGAAGCGTCCAACGCGGAACTCAGCCTGGGCATGGTGCTGGTGGCGGTTCCCGAAAGCGCCGACCCGGCGCGGGTGGCCGCGTTGCAAGCGCGCGCGGAGGGCGTGACGAAACGCGCACGCGCCGGCGAGGACTTCACGGCGCTGGTGAAAGAGTTTTCCGATGCTCCGGACCGTGAGCGCAACAATGGCCAGCTGGGCATGCGCACCGTTGACCGCTATCCGGCCTTGTTCGTGGACGCAACCCGAGGGCTCCCCAAGGGCGGCGTGTCGGACCCCGTGCGCTCCGGCGCCGGTTTTCATGTGTTGAAGGTTCTGGAACGCCGCCAGGGCAGCCTGCCGACCATGACCGTGACGCAGAGTCACGCCCGCCACATCCTGCTGCGCCCCAGTCCCCAGCTGACCGAGTCGGCGGCCACCGAACGCCTGGCGGACTTCCGTCGCCGCATCGTCGCCGGCCAGGCCGACTTCGCGACACTGGCACGCGAAAACTCGCAGGATGGCAGCGCTCGCGAAGGTGGCGATCTGGGCTGGGTCAGCCCCGGCCAATTCGTGCCCGAGTTTGAAGATGCCATGAACAAGCTGGCTCCGGGCCAGATCAGCCAGCCTGTGGTGTCGCGGTTCGGGGTCCACCTGATCCAGCTGATCGAGCGCAAGGATACCCAGCTCACGCCCCGCGAACAGCGGGAAATCGTGCGCGGCCTGGTGCGGGAAAAGAAGATGGAAGAAGCCTACCTGACCTGGGCGCAGGACGTGCGCAGCCGCGCCTACGTCGAGTACCGCGAGCCGCCGCAGTGAAGTTCATCGCCCCCGCGCTTGGCACTGCGTGTCCGCGCTGCCCCTCGAGGCGGCCCTCGCGCCTTGGGGCGGCCCGGCGGCGCTCGATGACCCCCACGCTCGCCACTGCGTGTGCTTCGCGCCTTGCAGGCCGAGGAGCCGCCAGAGGCAGCTCCTCTTCAGGCTGTCCATGCCCGCGCGGGCGAGCTTGGAGCTGCAGCCTTCAGCCCCTCGAGGGGGCTCGCGTTGCTTGGGGCGGGCGGGCGGCATCCTGATGAAGCACATTCCCCGCAAACGGTTTGGCCAGCATTTCCTGACAGACGGCGGCATCATCGATGCCATCGTGAACGCCATCAATCCCCGGCCGGGGCAGTCGGTCGTCGAAATCGGCCCGGGTCTGGCTGCCCTGACCCAGCCACTGGTCGAGCGCCTGGGGCATCTGACGGTGATCGAGCTCGACCGGGACCTGGCGGCAAGGCTGCGCGCCCACCCCCAGCTCACGGTGATCGAGTCCGACGTGCTGAAAGTGGACTTCTCCAGCATCGAACGGCCATCACCAGCTACGAAATTGAGAGTGGTCGGGAACCTGCCCTACAACATTTCCACCCCCATCCTGTTCCACTTGCTGCAACACGTCGAGGCCATCGAAGACCAGCACTTCATGCTGCAGAAAGAGGTCATTGACCGCATGGTGGCCCGACCCTCCACGGGCGACTACAGCCGGCTGTCTGTCATGCTGCAATGGCGCTACGCGATGGAAGACGTGCTGTTCGTGCCGCCGGAAAGCTTCGACCCGCCGCCGCGGGTGGACAGTGCCGTGGTGCGGATGGTGCCACACGCCCATCCGGCCCCGGTCAATGTGGCGCGGCTGAGCGAGATCGTCCAGGTCGCATTCAGCCAGCGGCGCAAGCTGCTGCGCCACACCCTGGGGCGTTGGCTGGAGGAACAAGGCCTCGGCGGCCGGTTTGACGTGCAGCGGCGCGCAGAAGAAGTGCCGGTGGCCGAGTATGTGGCCCTGGCACAGGCGTCCACCACACCCTGACCCTGCAGCATCGGGTGGCAACGGGCAACAAAAAGCCCGCCATTCAGGCGGGCTTCGCAGACCGGCCCGCCCGGGGGCAAACCGACAAAAGGACCGAATGCCGCCGCCGTTCAGGCAGCCGTCAGCCAGTACCCCGCGTTGAAGGGACTGCTCATGCGCAGCGCCTGCGGCGAAATGTCGACCAACAGGTTGGTGGGCATTTTTTCCCCGGTTTCGGTGACCGTCTCGATGCTTTCTGCTGCACCGGTGGTGGGCTCACCCTTTGCCTCGTTAGCCCGTTCCGCTTGGCTGGTGTGTGCGGAACGGGCTACAGAAAAGAATAGAAACACCTGAAGGGGACTTTTCGATCCCCCCAGTAATCAGCGGCGTCGCGGAAGATATCGAGCAACTGCTCGCGGGCTTCCTTGTCGAACTTCCCGTTGGCCGGCACCTGCTCCAGCACGACGATGAAGCCAGGCTGCGGACCCGACTTGTGCAAGGGGTCCGTCATGGAGTCGTACAGGGCGTCGAAATTCTTCCCGAATTGCGCCGGGAAGGTGAACTGCTGGGCGATCAGGTCCAGCACATCCTGCTTGCTCTGGGCAGACGCCAGGTTGGCATACAAAAAGTGATGCCCCAATGCCTGTGCGGCCTCCTGCAGGTCGCTCACGCGGAAGGCGCGAATCGACTGCACGATGTTGGTTCTCACGTTACGAAGTGGCGTGTCCATCTCCGCTGCTCTTTCTTAATAGTCAAAAAAACTGGTTGCGGCCTTGGGGGCCAGACAGATCAGGGCTCTTCGGTTTCACTCGGCAATCCGGCTGAAACTGGTGTAATGGTCGGCGGTGTAATAACAGGCATCTGGCATGCGTGGCGGGCCCCCACAGACAATGCGACGCGCCCCCCGGTCATGCGATCCCGGCGTTTTCACCGTGTATTCCAGGTAGTAGCCCCGCTGCCTGGCAGGCAACTGGCGTTCGCGGTTGCCGAACACCGTGCCGTCCTTGCTGTAGGGAAACGGACCTCCGTCACGAATCAGCTGAAGCGTGTGGCGGCCCTGCGCGGGCAACTCCGCCACCGCAATCGCTGCCGGGGTGTCGGCTGGAGCGGACTGCCGGGCATGCACCAAAACAGGGCTTGCCAGACTGGCCAACAGCAGAACACCTGCGAGCAAAGGCTTGTTCTTCTTCAGGAATGCGGCTCGCAACATGGAAATACACCTTGTGAAAAATCCGGGTTAACCCCGAAATTTCAGGCTGTAGTGTGACCGAACTGAGCCAAAAATGCAAGCGATTGCCCAAAAATTGGGCAAAGAGGCGGGGGTCAGCCCACCTGTAAGTTAGCGCTTCCTAAGCGTCTAGCCCTCAACGCGCCACATTGGCATCCGCGACGGTCAGCGCCGTCATGTTCACGATGCGCCGCACCGTGGTGCTCGCGGTCAGAATATGCACCGGCTTGGCCGCACCCAGCAGCACCGGGCCGATCGCAATGTTGCCGCCGGCCGCCGTCTTGAGCAGGTTGTAGGAGATATTGGCGGCGTCGATATTGGGCAACACCAGCAGATTGGCGTCCCCGATCAGGGTGCTGTGCGGCATCAGCGCCTGGCGCGCCGCGCCGTCCAGTGCCACATCGCCATGCATTTCCCCGTCCACCTCGAGCCAGGGCGCCTGGGTTTTCAGCAGCTCCAGCACCCGCCGCATCTTCAAGGCGCTGGGCTGGCTGGACGAACCAAAGTTGGAATGCGACAGCAGGGCGGCCTTGGGCCGCAGGCCGAAACGCATCATTTCCTCGGCCGCCATCATCGTGATCTCGGCGAGCTGCTCGGCGCTCGGGTCGTAATTGATGTGGGTGTCCACCAGGAACACCTGGCGGCCGGGCAGCATCAGGCCGTTCATGGCGGCATAGGTGTTCACGCCCGGGCGCTTGCCAATGACCTGGTCCATGTATTCCAGGTGCAAGCCGGTGCTGCCCCAGGTGCCGCAGATCAATCCATCCACCTCGCCCTTGTGCAGCAGCATGGCCCCGATCAGGGACAGGCGACGACGCATTTCGATCTTGGCCATCTGCTCGGTGATGCCCTTGCGCGCGGTCATGCGGTGGTAGGTCTGCCAGAAGTCGCGGTAGCGCGGATCCAGCTCGACATTGACCACGTCGTAGTCCAGCTCTTCCTTCAGACGCAGGCCGAACTTGTCGATGCGCTTGGCAATCACCGCGGGGCGGCCGATCAGCGTGGGGCGGGCGACGCCTTCGTCCACCACGATCTGGGCCGCGCGCAGCACGCGCTCTTCCTCGCCTTCGCTGTAGGCCACGCGCTTCTTCTGGGCTCGCTTGGCCGCCAGGAAGATCGGCTTCATGATCGTGCCCGACGCGTAGACAAAACTCTGCAGCCGCTGCCGGTAGGCCTCCATGTCCTGGATCGGGCGTGTGGCCACGCCACTGTCCGCCGCGGCCTGGGCCACGGCGGGCGCGATCTTCATCATCAGGCGCGGATCGAAGGGCTTCGGAATCAGGTATTCCGGACCGAACGCCAGCTGCTGGCCCGCATAGGCCACCGCCACCACCTCGCTCTGCTCGGCCTGCGCCAGCTCGGCAATCGCGTGCACGGCCGCCAGTTCCATCTCCAGCGTGATGGTGGAGGCCCCGGCGTCCAGCGCGCCGCGGAAGATGTAGGGGAAACACAGGACGTTGTTGACCTGGTTCGGGAAGTCGGTTCGACCGGTGGCCATGATGGCGTCATCGCGCACGGCCTTGACGAGGTCGGGCATGATTTCCGGCGTGGGATTGGCCAGCGCAAAGATCAGCGGCCGCTCGGCCATGGTGCGCACCATGTCCTGTTTGAGCACGCCACCGGCGGACAGCCCCAGGAAGACATCGGCACCCTGGATCACCTCGGCCAGCGTGCGGGCCTCGGTCTTTTGGGCGAACTGGATCTTGTCCTCGTCCATCAGCTCGGTGCGGCCCTCATAGACCACGCCGGCCAGGTCGGTCACCCAGATGGATTCGCGCGGGATGCCCAGCTTGACCAGCAGGCCCAGGCAGGCCAGCGCGGCGGCGCCAGCACCCGAGGTCACCAGCTTGATCTTTTTCGGGTCCTTGCCGGCCACCTTCAGGCCGTTGAGGATGGCCGCGCCCACGACGATGGCGGTGCCGTGCTGGTCGTCATGGAAGACGGGAATCTTCATGCGCTCGCGCAGCTTTCGCTCGATGTAGAAGCAGTCCGGCGCCTTGATGTCTTCCAGGTTGATGCCGCCGAAGGTAGGCTCCAGCGCGGCGATGATTTCGACCAGCTTGTCCGGGTCTTTCTCGTTGATCTCGATGTCGAACACGTCGATGCCCGAGAACTTCTTGAACAGGACGCCCTTGCCCTCCATCACCGGCTTGCTGGCCAGCGGGCCGATATCGCCGAGCCCCAGCACGGCCGTGCCGTTGGTCACCACGCCGACCAGATTGCCCCGGCTGGTGTACTTGAAGGCCGTGGCCGGGTCGCGGACGATTTCTTCGCAGGGGGCGGCCACGCCCGGCGAGTAGGCCAGCGCCAGGTCATGCTGGTTGACCAGCTGCTTGGTGGCGGCGATCGAAATCTTGCCCGGAGTGGGAAACTCGTGGTATTCGAGGGCGGCGCGGCGCAAGGGGGTGCTCTTTTCTTCGTCTTGTTGGTGTCTGGCGGGCATGGTTTGTCTCCTGCGCGGGCGGCGTCCGGGGTGGCCGGGCCGTCCGTCTTGTCGGGTTGGGGTGGTCGATTGTAGTGGCCGTCAGGGGAAAACCCTAGTAAGTGAATCTGCGTAAGCGGGTGCGCCGCTTTTGACTTTTTTCGCTGGAATGCCAGCCAACCGGTGCTCCGACCGGATTCGGACCGGCTCGACACCCACTATGTTATCAATAGCTGAAAGTGACCATTTCACGCCGGGATGCGGCAAAAATGATCAGTTTTTCGGCGCCAGCACGGCCATGGTGATGCGGGAGACGCAGGTCAGCTCGCCGGCGTCGTTGCTGAGCTCGATCTGCCAGACCTGCGTGGTGCGCCCGACATGGACCGGCCGCGCCACCCCCGTGACCCAGCCGCTGGTGGCACCGCGCAGGTGGTTGGCGTTGATGTCCAGACCGACGGCGCGGTAGCCCTCGGGCAAGGTGAAGGCGGCGCCGCACGAACCCAGGGTTTCGGCCAGCACCACGCTCACGCCGCCGTGCAGCAGGCCATAGGGCTGGCGGGTATGGGGGTTGACCGGCACCCGGGCGCGAATGAAGTCGTCGCCGACTTCCAGGAATTCGATGCCGAGGCGGGCCACCGCCGTGTCAACGTGAATGGCGGTGAGGGTCTCGACCGAGACCGCTTGTTTCCAGAGGGACATGGGAGCGCTTTCCAGTTGCCAAGAAAAGCGCCATTGTCTCCGCCCGCCATCCGGCCGGTAGAGCCCGCTGTGCAGCAGCCCGTCAGGCGGCGCGCATGGTGCCGGTTTTCAGATAGCCCGAATGCCAGCCCAGGGCATCGTCCAGCAGGTGCGGGGTGTGCTGGCCGGAGGACTCGCGTTGCGCGCGCTCCATGTAGTCCAGCAGCGCGGGCCGGAAGTCCGGGTGCGCACAGCGCTCCACGATCAGCCGCGCACGCTGGGTGGGCGACAGGCCGCGCAGGTCGGCCAGCCCCTGCTCGGTCACGATCACCTGCACATCGTGCTCGGTGTGGTCCACGTGCGAGACCATGGGCACGATGCACGAGATCGAACCGCCCTTGGCCACCGAGGGCGTCATGAAGATCGACAGGTAGGCGTTGCGCGCGAAGTCGCCCGAGCCGCCGATGCCGTTCATCATGCTGGAGCCCATGACATGGGTGGAATTGACGTTGCCGTAGATGTCGGCCTCGATCATCGCGTTCATGGCGATCAGCCCCAGCCGTCGGATCAGCTCGGGGTGGTTGCTCATTTCCTGTGAGCGCAGCACGATGCGGTCCCGGTAGAAGCCGATGTTGGCGTTGAATTCGTCCATCGCATCGTCGCTGAGCGACAGCGCCGTGGCCGACGCCATGGCCAGCGTGCCCGAGCGCAGCATGTCCAGCATGCCGTCCTGCAACACCTCGGTGAAGGCGGTCAGGTTCTTGAAGGGGCCGTCGTTCAGGCCGGCCAGCACGGCGTTGGCGATGTTGCCCACGCCGGATTGAAGCGGCAGCAGGTCCTTGGGCAGGCGGCCGTGCTTCACTTCGTGCTGCAGGAACTCGATGATGTGGCCGGCGATGCGCTCGGAGTTCTCGTCCGGCGGCGCAAACAGGTTGCTGCGGTCGGGCAGGTCGGTCTGCACCACGGCGATCACCTTGTCCGGGTCGCAGCGCAGGTAGGGCTCACCGATGCGGTCACCGGGTTGCAGCAAGGGGATCGGCACCCGGTGCGGCGGCAGCTCGGTGCCGTAATAAATGTCGTGCATGCCCTCCAAGGCCAGGTTTTGGCTGGTGTTGACCTCCAGGATGATGCGGTCGGCCTGGTCCAGCCAGGTCTTGTTGTTGCCCACGGAAGACGACGGAATCAGCCGGCCATCGGGCAGGATGCCCGCCACCTCGATCACCGCCACGTCCAGATGCCCCAGAAAGCCGAACCACACGAACTGCGCGACGTGTGACAGGTGGATGTCCGTGTATTGCATCTGTCCGCTGTTGATCTGGCGGCGCACCGCCGGGTCGGACTGGTAGGGCAGGCGCATCTCGATGCCGTGCACCTTGGCGAGTGCGCCGTCGAGCTCGGGCGCGGTGGAGGCGCCGGTCCACAGGCCGATGCGGAAATCCTCGCCGGAGCCATGCAGCATCTCGATGCGCCGCGCCAGGGCCTTGGGCACGGCTTTCGGGTAGCCGGCGCCGGTGAACCCGCTGGTGCCCACATTGGCACCGGCCGGGATCAGGGCGGCAGCGTCCTCGGCGGACATGATTTTCTGGCGAAGGCCGGTGTGGCGGACGCGATCGGACAGGGGCATGGCTGAGAGACCTTTGCTGTGACAGCGGACCCGGTTCGCGCCGGGCTCCAACAAAGTGTCATCCTAGCATGATGCACGTCAAAAATTAGGGTAAACCCTCAGATGCAGCGCCCTTCCGCACCGCTGTTGATGCAGTGCAACAAATCGGATCGTGGCTTGCCAGGCTTGTCCGGGCAAAAATAGATAAAAAAATACCCACTTCCCCGCGTCAAATGGCCATTTTCAGCTACGCTTTTTGAAGCTCGCTGGCGCCTGAAGGATTGGCTGGCCTGCCGGGCATCACCCAGCTGGGTGGCAGTTCACGAAGAACCTTCCGGGCATTCAGCGAGCCGATCGGCACGCTCAGGTCCATCGGAATGCGCTGGCGTGCCTGCAAGGCCTGATAGCGAAGCGCGCTGACCCGCAGAAACGAGGCAAAGTTGCCGACTTCGCCGCGCGCCTCGACCAGCTCGTCGTAGAGCTTTTCGATCAGCTGCACCACGCCCATGCCGTCGCGCTGGCCAATTTCCGCCAGCACTTCCCAGTACAGGTTTTCCAGCCGGATGCTGGTGACCACGCCATGCAGGCGCACCGAGCGCGTGCGGCTCGCGTAGCTCTCGGGGTGGGCGCTGATGAAAATTTCGCACATGCTGGTCTCCCCATCGCCCGGTGGCGGGCGCCATGGCTCCAAGTGTAGGCAGGCGCACCCCGCCATTCAAGGTGCGCCGGCCCCGCGCCGGTTCAATGCGTGATCGTCGTGCCCAGCACCGCCAGGAACTGGGCAATCCACGCCGGGTGCGCGGGCCAGGCGGGTGCGGTGACGAAGGGGCCGTCGGTCACGGCCTGGTCCACCGCGATGTTGGCATAGGTGGCGCCTGCCAGCTCCACCTCGACCTGGCAGGCGGGGTAGGCCGAGATGGTTCGGCCCTTGATGTCGCCGGTAGCGGCCAGCAGCTGCGCGCCGTGGCAGACAGCGGCCACGGGCTTGCCGGTGCCAGTGAAGTGCTTGACCATCGCCACGACGCTGGCGTACATGCGAAGGTATTCCGGCCCGCGGCCGCCGGGGATCACCAGGCCGTCGTAGCTTTCGGGTTTCACGTCGGCAAAATTGAAGTTCAGCGTGAACCGGTGGCCGGGTTTCTCGCTGTAAGTCTGCGCCCCCTCAAAGTCGTGGATGGCGGTGAAGATGAAGTCACCCGCCTTTTTGTCCGGCGCCACCGCATGCACCGAGTGGCCCACCGCCTGCAGCGCCTGGAACGGCACCATGGTTTCGTAGTCTTCGCAGTAGTCGCCGCAGATCATCAACAGTTTCTTGCCCATGCTTGTCTCCTGAGGGTTGGTTCTGGAGCAGGCATTCTTGGCCCGGAGCGCGCCGGCCGGGTAACAGCCGATTACTTCAGCGTCACGATGTGCGGATCACCCCGCAGGCCACGCGCGGGCCGGAGTTGCCGGTGGGCTGGGTCTTGTAGTCATCCGGGTCGCGGTGCACGATCAGGCCTTTGTCCAGGATGCTGGTGGCACCCGGCTTCAGCGTCAGGCTGGGGGACGTGAAGTCGATCTTGGCCACGCCCTGGGCATCGGCCTTCAGGGAAGGCAGATCGCCCACATGGTGCGCGCCCTGGCCATGCTGGCCGTGGGCACTGGCCACCGGGTTGAAGTGGCCACCGGTGCTCATGCCGTCGCCGCTGGAGCAGTCACCTTTTTCATGGATGTGAAACCCGTGTTCGGCGCCCGGCTTCAGACCCGTGACCTCACCGGTGACGCGCATCTGGTCGCCGTTCTGCACAAAGCGCACCGTGCCGCTGGCGGTGTTGCCACGCGTGGGCTGCAGGTTGGCCGTGGCGGCGGCGTCCGGCCGAGGGCCGGCGCAGGCCACCAGGCCGAGCACCAGCGCGGCAGACGCCAGCGGGCGCACAAACGGGAAAGAAAAGGAAACGTGAGCGTTCATGGAGAAGTCCTGTCGAGTGAAGCAGTGAGAAGAAAAAGAAACAGCCCGCGTCACGCCTTGCGGTTGAGCAAGGCATACAGCAGGATGGCACCGAAGGTGGCCGTGCCGATGCCGCCCAGTGCGAACTGGCCGAACTTCAGCGTGAAGTCGCCCGTGCCCAGCACCAGTGTGATCGCGGCGACGATCAGGTTCTTGTTCTGGGAGAAATCGACCTGGTTGTCGACCCAGATCTTGGCGCCGGCCACCGCGATCAGGCCGAACACCACGATCGAGACGCCGCCCATCACCGGCAGCGGAATCACCTGGATCACCGCGCCGAACTTCGGCGAGAAGCCCAGCCCCACCGCGATCAACGCCGCCACCAGGAACACCGCGGTGGAATAGATCTTGGTGGCGGCCATCACGCCGATGTTCTCGGCGTAGGTGGTCACGCCAGTGCCGCCGGCGCTGCCCGACACCATGGTGGCCAGGCCGTCGCCGATGAAGGCGCGGCCCATGTAGACGTCCAGGTTCTTGCCGGTCATC
>ERZ795062.1894-NODE-1894-length-14289-cov-6.727765_pt1 | contig 14289 bp, 17 predicted proteins | sample MGYA00375146_ERZ795062 | MGnify/ENA primary metagenome ERZ795062 (study PRJEB30191, sample SAMN05720281) | activated sludge metagenome | isolation source: Anaerobic digester | place: USA | collected 2015-07-16 ... | reverse complement strand
GGTGCGCTGGGAACAGGCTCTCCAAAAAGCGCTGCTTTTACCATCAGAGAAGCGGGCATATTTTGTCAAATTTAATGTTGACGGCTTGCTGCGCGGCGACTACCAAAGCAGGATGAACGGCTATGCCGTAGCGCGTCAAAACGGCTGGCTGAGCGCAAACGATATTCGCGAGCTTGAAGACATGAACCGCATACCTGCCGAGGAGGGCGGAGACCTTTACCTTGTCAATGGCAACATGCTCCCGCTCTCACAGGCGGGTAATTTTTATGGAAAGGAGGACAGCAGCCAGTGAATAAGTTTTGGAACTGGGTACGAGATGAAACCGGCGAGGATCGCACGCTGTTCCTAAACGGAGTTATCTCAGACGAAACATGGTGGGGCGACGAAGTCACGCCTAAACTGTTCAAAGATGAGCTTTTGTCAGGCTCGGGCAATGTCACGGTATGGATCAACTCGCCCGGCGGCGATGTGTTTGCCGCTGCGCAGATTTACAATATGCTCAAAGACTACCCCGGCAAAGTCACAGTAAAGATCGACGGGTTGGCGGCAAGCGCGGCTTCCGTTATCGCCATGGCAGGCAGCGAGGTATATATGTCGCCGGTGTCAATGATGATGATCCACAACCCTTTGACCATAGCCATCGGCGACAGCGAAGAAATGCTTCGGGCAAAGGCACTGCTCGATGAAGTCAAAGAAAGCATCGTCAATGCTTATGAGCTAAAAACCGGGTTGTCTCGCACAAGGATATCTCATCTGATGGATGCCGAGACATGGATGAACGCCAACAAAGCTATCGAGCTTGGATTTGCCGACAAGATCTTGTTCCGCGATGAAGAACCGATAACTACTGATAGTATGATATTTTCTCGCATGGCGGTAACCGCTTCGCTTATTGACCGTATACCGAAAAAGAAAAAGGAAGGCATACCGATAGAGGCACTTGAAAAGCGATTGTCTCTTCTTAACCACTAAACAAAACAGGAGGAAAAACTTATGAATACAATTCTTGAGCTGCGCGAAAAGCGCGCCAAAGCATGGGACGCGGCAAAAGCGTTCCTCGAATCAAAACGCGGCGGTGATGGGCTTCTGTCCCCGGAAGATGCCGCCACATACGAGAAAATGGAAAACGACGTAATAGCGCTAGGCAAAGAGATTGAACGTCTTGAGCGGCAGGCTGTAATTGACCTCGAACTCTCCCGCGCTACAAGCACGCCAATCACAAATACACCGTCCAAACAAGGCGAAGAAAAGACCGGGCGTGCATCTGCAGAGTACACTAAAGCGTTCTGGAACGCGATGCGTACCCGCGCCGGTGAGGGTCTAGACCTCAATGTCAAAAACGCACTTCAAATCGGTACCGATAGCGAAGGCGGGTACCTTGTCCCGGACGAGTACGAACGCACGCTGGTAGAAGCACTTGAAGAGGAGAACATCTTCCGCAGGATTGCCAATGTCATCACTACCGCTTCCGGTGACCGCAAGATACCTGTCGTCGCTACCAAAGGAACCGCCTCGTGGGTCGATGAAGAAGGCACTATTCCGGAAAGCGACGACAGCTTCACTCAGGTATCGATTGGGGCATATAAACTTGCGACATTGATAAAAGTCTCTGAAGAGCTTCTTAACGATTCAGTGTTCGACCTCGAAGCCTACATATCAAGGGAGTTCGCACGCCGTATCGGAAACAAAGAGGAGGAAGCTTTCTTTACCGGCGACGGCTCCGGCAAGCCTACAGGCATACTTGCAACAACAGGCGGAGCGCAGGTAGGTGTGACGACTGCAGGCGCTGCGGCTATAACCATGGATGAAGTGCTCGACCTCTTCTACTCCCTCAAAGCGCCTTACAGGAACCGGGCTGTTTTTGTTATGAATGACTCAACTGTGAAAGCGATACGCAAGCTGAAGGACGGTCAGGGCATGTACCTCTGGCAGCCGTCCGTACAAGCCGGCACGCCCGACACGATTCTCAACCGGCCTGTATATACCTCGGCATATATGCCCGCAATAGCGGCAAGCGCTAAAACCATTGTTTTCGGCGATTTCGGCTACTATTGGGTTGCAGACCGCCAAGGCCGAGTGTTCAAACGGCTTAACGAGCTTTATGCCGTGACCGGTCAGGTCGGATTTGTCGCCACTCAGCGAGTTGACGGCAAGCTGATACTGCCTGAGGCAATCAAAGTGCTTCAGCAGCATGCTTAAGGGAGGGTTTAAACAGTGGGATACAACACAAAAAACTACATGGCGCAGGGCGGAGATAAATGGACGATAGGCGGCACTCTGGAAATCCTTCCGGGCGCCACTGTTACAGGGCTCTCCGCCGACCCGCTGCTTCCCGCAACTGAGGATTCACTAGGCGGAGTCAAAGCAGCCGCTGCAGGCGAAGGCGACACTGTTGAGATAAAGATAGGCGAGGACGGCAGGCTCTATGCTCCGGCATACCCATCAGATGCTACGGAATTGACACACGGGCTTGTAAAGGCAGCGACAAACCAAGCCGACAGCACAGCGGAAGATGTGGCCGGTCTTGTTGCCGATTTTAATGCCCTGCTTGCCAAACTCAAAGCGGCGGGGCTGATGGCAGCAGACGAAAATGAACCGGAATTATGACAACCGACAATCTGCTGCCTAAGGTTAAGGCAAACCTGATCCTTTCACATGATGCGGACGACGAACTGCTGCTGCACTATATCAAGGCTGCCGTCGCATACGCCGAAAGCTACCAGCATGTGCCGGAAGGATATTACTCCGAACATACAATGCCTCCGACCACAGAGCAGGCAGTAATAATGCTGTCGAGCCATTTCTACGAAAGCAGGGACGGCTCGACAGCCGGCTTTTTTGCCGACAATGTGCAAGCTGGACAGCAGGTATGGAACACTGTAAACATGCTGCTTCGGCTCGACAGGGACTGGAAGGTGTAATCTATGAGTTTCGGGAAGATGAACACCTTTATCGACATTATTGAATCTGTGTCTGTAAAGGACTCGGAAGGCTTTACAACTAAATCCGATAATATCATAGCATCAGTAAGAGCATACCGCGAAGGCCGGCACGGCACCGAAAAGTGGCGTAATAGAGCTTCATTTTCGGAAGCCACCGACCTTTTCCGTTTCCGAAGCATTCCGGGCGCCACCGTCACTACGGCAATGGTTATCGTCTGTGACGGAGGGCGGTTCGAAATTACCTCGGTGGAAGATGTCAAAGGGCGCGGAATGTACATTGAAGCGCTTGCAAAGGAGGTGAAGCCCAGTGGCTCAAGTTAGCGTTAAGATGCCTGAAGAATTTCTTATGAAGGTATCACGGCTGAACGAGAAAACCGACGTAATCATACCCCGCGTGCTTAAAGCCGGCGGCGAAGTTGTGCTTGAAAAATTAAAAACCAATCTGAACTCCGTAATAGGGCGCGGCACCGAGTATCCTTCGCGTTCCACCGGTCAGCTTTCGCAGTCGCTCGGGCTTTCGCCTGCCAAGCAGGACAAAGGCGGAAACCACAATGTAAAGGTCGGATTTTCCGAGCCGCGCCGCGACGGCGTCAGCAACGCGAAAATTGCCAACATTATTGAGTACGGGAAATCCGGCCAGCCACCAAAACCGTTTCTGAAGCCCGCTAGTCGTGCTGTAAAAAAGCAATGCATTGAAGCTATGAAAGCGAAGCTGGACGAGGAGATCGGCAAATTATGAGCATACTCTCGGACTTAAATGAAGCGCTACTGCCTCTCGGCATTCCTGTCGAGACCGGTGTTTTTAGCGACACTCCGCCTGACGAGTACCTCGTCTTTACCCCGCTGACAGACATATTTGAACTGCATGCCGACAACCGCCCCGGGTATGATGTACAGGAAGTCCGGATTTCTCTGTTTTCAAAAGGAAATTATACCGAGAGAAAAAAGCAGATTACAGCAGCCCTGCTCAATGCTGATTTCACCATAACCGAGCGGAGGTATATCGAGCATGAAGATGATACCGGATACCATCATTACGCCATAGATGTATCTAAAACATACGGATTGGAGGGCTAACACATGGCAACCATCGGCCTTGACAGCCTTTACTATGCTAAAATAACCGAGGACTCAAGCGGCTATGAAACCTATGCAACGCCCAAGGTACTCGCCAAAGCAATAACCGCAGAGCTTTCGGTCGACCTTGTCGAAGCGATTTTATACGCCGATGACGGTGCCGCCGAAGTTGTAAAAGACTTCAACAACGGCACGCTTACGCTCGGCGTGGACGATATTGGCCCGGCTGTTGCCGCTGACTTGACCGGCGCCACAGTTGACAGCAATGGCGTGCTCATCACATCAAGCGAGAGTATAGGCGCGCCTGTCGCGGTAGGATTTCGGGCGAGAAAAGCAAACGGTATGTACAGATATTTTTGGCTCTACCGCGTCCAGTTCGGACTTCCGGCAACAAACCTTCAGACCAAGTCGGATTCCATTACCTTTTCCACCCCGACCATCGAGGGTACTGTCATGCGAAGGAATAAGCCAGACAGCTCCGGCAAGCATCCGTGGAAAGCGGAAGTAACCGAAGGCGACGAAGGAGTTTTGCCCGCGACAATAACCGGCTGGTTTACGACAGTTTATGAGCCGGCCTACACGCCTGAGTCATAAGCGGAGGGTCATGATAAATGAGCGATGATAGAAGCGCTGTAATCAATATCGGCGGAAAAGAGCTTGAGCTGATACTCACCACTAGAGCGACAAAGGAGATCGCCCGCAGGTATGGAGGGCTCGAGAACCTCGGCGAAAAGCTGATGAAAAATGAAAGCTTCGAGATGGCGCTCGACGAAATAGTCTGGCTCATAACACTACTTGCTAACCAATCTATCATGATCCATAACCTTAAAAACAAAAATGAGCCGCCCAAGCAGCTGTTGACTGAAGAAGAAGTCGAGCTTTTAACATCTCCGCTTGACTTGGCTGAATACAAAGACGCAATCACCGAGGCGATGCTCAAGGGTACTAATCGAAATGTGGAAAGTGAGGGCGCTGAAAGCCCAAAAAACGTGGAAGTCGGGTAACGAATCTCTGCACGAGCGATGCAGAAATCTTTACCCGGCTTCTCTACTACGGAACAGTCCAGATGGGCATGGACACAGAGGAATTCTGGCTTATGCCCATTGGGCTGTTTCTTGACTTGTGGGCTTGTCACAAGCAGTGGCTTGGGATTGAAAAGCCGAAGGAGATCAGAACGATTGACGATATTATCCCGCCGGGTATTTAAGAGGAGGTGATAGCATGGCAGACGATTTTGGGTTAAAGATCGGAATTGAAGGAGAGCGGGAGTTTAAGAAAGCGCTCTCGGACATTAACCGGTCTTTTCAAGTGCTTGGCAGCGAAATGACGCTCGTAACCAGCCAGTTTGACAAAAACGACAAGTCGATTCAATCGGTAACGGCGCGTAATGAGGTACTCACAAAAGAAATCGACCTGCAGCGGAAAAAGATAGATACCCTTCGCTCTGCCCTGCAAAACGCCTCAGAGTCGTTTGGAGAAAATGACCGCCGCACGCAAAACTGGCAGATCCAGCTGAACAAAGCTCAAGCAGAGCTCAACGAGATGGAACGCGAGCTTGACGACACAGGCAAAAGCGCGGATAACGCAGGTGAAAAGTTTGAGAAGTTCGGCAGCATCCTGAAAAGCATAGGCGCTGCTATCGGAACCGTCGTCGTTGCCGCAGGAGCTGCGGCTATCAAGTTAGGCAAAGATGTCGTCCAAAAATTCGGGGAGCTCGAGCAGAACCTCGGCGGTTCAGAGGCGGTGTTCGGTGAATACGCGGCGTCCATTCAGAAAACAGGCGAAGAAGCTTACAGGAATCTCGGAATAGCGCAGTCCGAGTACCTTGCAGCCGCAAACAAGATGGGCGCACTGCTGCAGGGGTCGGGAATCGAGCAGCGTACCGCACTTGAGCTTACCGAGAAAGCGATGCAGCGTGCTGCCGATGTAGCGTCTGTCATGGGCATTGACGTACAAAGCGCACTTGATGCCGTAACCGGCGCGGCAAAAGGCAACTTCACCATGATGGATAACCTCGGCGTCGCCATGAACGCGACAAGCATTCAGGCTTATGCGCTCGCAAAGGGGCTCGACTTCACATGGGACTCTGCGACAAACGCTGAAAAAGCTCAAGTAGCGATGCAGATGTTTTTCGAGCAGACCCAGCAATACGCCGGCAACTTCGCAAGAGAAAGCGAACAGACCATAAGCGGCTCGCTTAGCATGCTCAAAGCGGCGCTGAGCTCCTTTACTGCCGGGCTTGGCAACGCAAACGCTGACATGACTAACCTTACGCGGAACCTAGTCGATGCCTTTGGAGCCGTAGTCCAAAACATTGTACCTGTGCTCGGCAATATCGTCACCTCACTGCCTCCTGCGGCAAATGCCATCTTAAGCACTATCGGCGACATGCTTCCGTCGCTTATTGACACTGTCACCGGTCTTTTCGAGCAGGTGCTCGTAACATTGCTCAACCTTCTGCCGGAGCTCATACCCGCGGCTGCCCAGGCAGTAATGACCATTGTAGGCGCGCTCATAGAAAACCTTCCTTTAATAATAGATGCGGCTGTACAGCTCATAAAATCATTGGTTCAAGGTTTGACCGCAGCCCTCCCGCAGCTTATACCCGCCGCGTTGAGCGCCATCGTGACTATAGTGAAAGGGCTTGTTGAAAACCTTCCTCTGCTTTTCGAAGCGGCGCTTCAGCTGATTGTAGGATTGGGTGAAGGTTTAGTTAAAGCTCTCCCAGAGCTCATATCCGAACTGCCTGCAATAATCGATGCCATGGTCAACTTTCTCGTAAAATCTTCGCCGCAGCTTTCGCTTGCTGGGTTCACGCTGCTTGTGGCACTTATCGATAATCTTCCGGCTATCATCGTCGAGCTCCTCAAAGCTGTGCCGCAGATCGTACAAAGCTTAATCAACGGGTTTAACAGCTACATAAGCAGCTTCATAGAAGTTGGCGCTTCAATCGTGCGGGGAATATGGCAGGGCATCACTCAAGCCGGAGCATGGCTAAGCGAGAAAATATCCGGCTTTGTTTCGGGTATCATCAACGGCGTAAAAAGCATGCTCGGCATTCAGTCGCCGTCAGCTGTGTTTGCTGATATCGGACGCGATATGGGTGAGGGTATAGGCATAGGCTTTGAAGATGCAATGGCGCGGGTAGGCAGAGATATGAAAAATGCGATACCGACAAATGTTGATGCAGGCTACTCGACAGAGCGATATAAGCCCGGCACGAGCATTACACAGAACATCTCTGTCGTCACACCCAAAGCGCTCTCAGAAAAAGAGCTTGCACGGGAGTTATTGAACCTCTCGCGCAAGCTGGCTATGGAGTATTAAGCTATGGAACTTATCTACACAAATGAAAAAGGCGCAAGCATCACTTTGCGCCAGTCAAAACCGTTCTTCCTTACCTCCATTGAGGGTGCCGGAAGCCTGCGCCAAACGATAACTACCTTCAAAGCGCCGCAGCAGGATGGCGCTTTTTATGTTTCCTCCGCGCTTGACATGCGCAACATAACGCTAACTGGCACAATTGTCGCAGATAACGCTGATCTGGCTTATTCACTTCGCCGAGATCTCGCAAAGATATTCACGCCTAAACAGCAGGGCACGCTAACGTTGCGTAATCGGCGAATCTCATGTGTGGTCGAGGAAGTCACGTTCTCGGTGTCCTCACGCGAAAGAGTGCCCGGATTTTTTATCAGCCTGCTCTGCCCATCGCCGTTTTTTGAAGCGCTTGACGAGATCAGGCGCGAGCTTGCTGTCTGGACTCCGCTATTCAGCTTCCCGTTTGAGATACCGGAAGGTGATGGCGTAGAGCTAGGTCTTCGCCAGCCGAGCACTATTATCACTGTTGAAAACGGCGGCGATGTCCCATGCGGCTGCGCGATAGTATTCCGCGCACTTGGGAGCGTTACAAACCCGGAACTTATGAACGTTGATACCGGTGAGTATATACGGCTTAACACTGAGATGGAAGCTGAGGAAGAGCTATGGGTATACACTCACTTTGCAGGCAAGAAGGTTGTAAAGAAAACCAGCGGGGCTGAAACAAACGCTTTTGCTATCCTTGATCCCAGTTCCAGCTTCCTTCAGCTTTCGCCCGGTATTAATGTGCTGCGGTACAGTGCCGACGAAAACATCGACCTGCTTGAAGTTACGATCTTTTACCGTGAGCTTTATCTGGAGTAGATATGGAACTGTTTGTATTTAATGAAGAACGCAAGCTCGCCGGAGTGGTGGAGTCGTTTGAATACCTACGCTGGACGCGGCGCTATACGCAGTGCGGCAGCTTTGAGCTTAAAGCTCCTGCGACGAAAAACAATGTCAATTTGCTGGTTATAGGCAACTATCTATGGAAACGCGATGACGACGATGCCGGAATCATCGAGTACATAAGCCTTGACGATTCCGTAACTGATACAATAACAGTCGGTGGCAGATTTGCACTGTCACTTCTTTCCCGCCGTATAATCTGGGGGACAGAAATACTAAACGGCGGGCTATCTACCTGCGTGGGGCAGCTGCTGCAAAACCATATCATAGCTCCGACTGACCCGAACCGGCAAATTCCCTTCATTTATTATATAAATACCGCTATCACAGACACAGTCAAAACTCAAGTGTCATACGTCAACCTCATGGATACGGTGGTCAGGCTATCTGAAGCCGCGGATGTTGGAATCAGAGCAGTATTTGACCCCGATGCAGGTACAGTCGGATTTCAGCTATACAATGGAATCGATTCTCCGACCGTCTTTTCCTCTGAGTATGAGAACCTGACATCACAAACATTCACTCAAAGCTATCTTAGCACCGCTGACACAGCGCTCGTTGGCGGCGAAGGCGAAGGAGCAGAGTGGGTGCTTGTAACGGTCGGAGGCACAAGTTCCGGGGCGTTACGCCGTGAGGTGTTCGTCGACGCGCGCGACCTGCAGTCGGAAGACTTCGGCGGCGATTATACCGAAGCTTTGATTTACCGGGGCCAGAGCAAGCTCGCAGAACTTCAGCCGGCACGCTCACTTGATGCGTCAATCAACCCATACGGCGGTCTGATTTACAAGGTTGACTATGACGTTGGCTTCAAGGTAAAAATCGTGTCAAAAAAGTGGGGCGTAAGCATGGATACACGCATTGCAGAGATTGAAGAAACATACGACACCGACGGTCTAACGCTCGATGTCACGTTCGGCAAAGGGCTCTTGACACTTTCGCAGAAGTTAAAGCAAGGGTGATAAGTAATGCAAAAATCAGGATTCTTTAACTCATCGTCAGGTGATAGGGTATACGATGCTGCGGACTTCGCGGCATATTTCGGCAGGCTCGTTTCAAACGGCATATTCTACGCAAGCACAAACAGCCTGAAAGTGTCGGCGGGTTCGGGAATGACGGTAAGTGTATCTGCCGGAGCCGCGTGGATCAACGGCTATAGCTATGAAAATACATCGCCGCATGAGCTAATACTTGCCACAGCTGATGGTGTGTACCCACGCATAGACAGGGTTGTCGTTAGGTTGAGCATAATTGACCGTGAAATCGTGCTTGCCGTGCTGACCGGTACCCCATCTGCATCGCCTACTGCTCCACCGCTTACGAGAACAAGTGATGTATATGAGCTGTGCCTTGCCGAAATAGAAATCCCTCAGGGCGCAGTAACCGTAGGTGAGATCACAGACACGCGGCTTGATACCGAACTTTGCGGACTGGTAGGTTCTCTCGTGTCGGCTGTATATGAGTGAGGTGATCTTCTTTGGCTGATATAAACGGCAGAACAATAAATGCTGAAAAAGTTACATATTTAATTAATTACACTGCCGAGCGCCCCGACAATGAGCACATGACCTATCACTTTACAATCACAGCGACACTGGCAAGCGACGAGTTCCTTGTTGTCGGTATCGGGCTGCTTTGCACGATTACAGTGAACGGATCGTCCGAAGATGTTCGGATTAAAGATTCTCAGTTTGTCTGGTCCGGCGGCGATACTCGTGTTCGCACGGTTTCGGTTACCTGTCCTTCAAATACTCCGGATACTGATCAGCCTGTCACGTTTAAAGTGGTATCTGACGGCTCGTTCTCTACTACTGTAGGTGTAGTGACAAATTCCGCCTATACCGTCAGAAGTGCTCCTTTGCTTTCAACAGCTTGTGAGGCGCCTACAACATGCTCCTTAGATGTTACGGTAGCAGAAACATCAGCAGTACTCTCATGGAGCGGCGCCGCCGGAGGCATCAACAATGACATAGTCGGATATGAAATCCAGTACAGCGAGTCAAGCGACAACTCCACATGGGGCAGCTGGATAGCGCTCACTGTGGTCAGCACGACAGAGACGTTTGGCAGCCTGACGGTCTCACCGTCCGAAATACGCGGGTATTACCGGCGATTCAGGGTACGCACCCGTGGTTCAGCCGGAGAGTCTTATTACTCTACCTGGAGGGTTTCTTCAAATTCCGTCCGATGGAACTCGTGGCCTATCAAACCGACTTCTGTCACCGCATCGCCTGCTGCATATACAAATGAAAACATTACTATCACGTGGAGCGGTGCTTCAAGCCCTACAAGCGCTATAAAGGGCTACATGATCGCGCGGCGCACATCTACCGATAATGCCACATGGTCGTCATGGTCTGCGCTTGACGTTTTTGACCATCCCGAGCCAAGCGGCAGCAGGGTCGTAGTACCGCTGTATATTCCGGGTATCTACTTACAGTATGGTGTCTGGACAATAGATATCTTCGAAGTGTACTCGAGCGAAGAAATAAGCAACAGCGTTTTTTGCGCGCTTACAGCCTGCGGCGCTCCGACATACTGCGACATAAGCGCAGCGCTTGCCGAAGGCAGTATCACGCTTTCATGGAGCGGAGCGTCAGGAGGTGTAGGCAACCCTATTACAGCATACGAAGTGCAGTACTGCGATTCTACTGATAACATCAGTTGGGGCAGCTGGACTGCCATTGATATAGTAGAGACTACTGAAACCTTCGGCAGCTTGTCGGTGGCGCCGCCTGATTTGCGCGGCAACTACCGGAAATTCAGAGTCAGAGCGCGCGGCACGATAGGAGAAGCGGGATACTCCGGCTGGACTGAATCGTCCGGCAGCGTTCGTCGCAAGCGGCTCCCTCCCGCACCTGAAATAGCGGCTCCGGCAGACGGAAGCTCTACATTTAACACATCTCCGCGTGTACTTATTACCACCGGTGTCGAGCCTGACGGGCAGACTCAGATAGTCGAGGTCAAATTCGACAGCGGTGAGTGGCATAACAGTGTGGACGATGCGGAGCTTTTTTCTGAAAGTGGAGAGCTTGGGGATAATGCAAAAACAGTATTTATGGGAGTAGTGCTTGAAGCCGGTATTCATACACTACATGTGCGCTGCTATGACGGTACTACGCAAACACGAAGTGCTGAAGTCGCTCGTACATTTACAGTGTTGGATTCTCCATTTGAGGTAATAATCGCAAATATCTCTAAAGTAAAAGCATCGCACATGCATGCGCTTCGCACCGCTGTAAATTACTCGCGCCAATATTACGGCTTTGATGAGGCTGCTTTGGAAAGCGATATCATTGCCGGTAAGACATATATCCGCGACTGGCCGTACCATATTTTCGAGATACGTGAGAATCTAGCTGAAGTAATATCGCTTCTTCGGTTATACGGCGGCACGTCTGAGTTTGGACTGCCCGGCTTCGAGTGGATAGATACAGGATTGGGACGCCCGCGTGCCGATGTGATGAATCAATTACAAAGCATTCTGCTTTCCTTGTAAAGGAGTAGTCGTGATGAAAGATATATGGCTGTATATACAGACTGGACTTGCGGCAATAGGCGGTTTCCTCGGCTGGTATCTGGGCGGCGCGGATGGGTTTCTCTACGCTCTCATTGCCTTCGTGGCTCTCGACTACATAACCGGCATTGTCTGCGCGATTATCGATAAAAAGCTGTCAAGCGATATAGGGTTCCGGGGCATCTTTAAGAAGATGCTCATTTTTTTAATTGTCGGTGCCGCAAATATACTGGATACCGAGGTTCTTGGCTCCGGCAGCGCGCTTCGGACGGCTGTAATCTTCTTTCTACTTGAGCAATGAAGGTGTGTCTATACTTGAAAACGCGGCTCACGCAGGACTGCCGATTCCTCAAAAGCTGAAGGAAATCCTCGTGCAGCTGCACGACCGAGATAATGGTGAAACGCCATGATTGACGTATCAAAAGCTAACACTGTCTTCATCGGGCGCCGCGGCGAGCACCATTTCAGGAATATTGAGTTTGACGTGTCAAGCCTGATTGCCGGTGTTCATTCCGGCGAGTCGCTTCATGCCATTTACAAACGACCGGACGGAGAAACATACCCGGTAGTAACCTCATACTCGAATGGTGTTTTAACATGGTCACCCAGCGCTTCTGATACAGACGTCGCAGGTGTGGGAAAGCTCGAGATCCGCGTTGTTGATGGTGAAGTGGTCGGAAAAAGCGCACGAGTCTTAACCGTCGTTGAAGATGCGCTAGCTGACGGCAGTACAGCTCCACCTGATCCCCCTGCGCAAGAGTGGCTGAATAAGGTGCTTGCAGCGTTATCGGCACTCGATGTAGACAAGATTAACAGCCTGCTCAATCTCACATACAACCTGTTAAGTGGCAACCATTCATTGCTCGGTACAACGCATGTCAAAATGCTTGCCAAAGCCATAATGGGCAATGTTGATGAAGCCAATATTGCATATGGTTCGGACATGGGAGAAAACCCATACTGCACTGCATACTGGACAAGTCAAAGGTTTTCTATCGGTGAAACCACAGTAGCTGCCGGCGAAAGCCTGTTCATGCTCGAAAAAGCCGAAAACGCAGTATCTCCAATAGCGCTCTCCACCACTGCCGGCGCTGTGGTTTATGCCTTTACGCGTGCGGCGTTCTCAAGATATGTCCTATCAGGTAATGTCTCCGGCTCAGGCGGTGCGAACAGCGTCCGCGGCCCTATGCACACCATACTACCAGCAGGCAGTGTGGTGGTAGGCGGTCAGGAAGGCATGCTTTATCCAGCGAGTTACGACTGCCACCAGATAACGCTTTGCCGACAGTCAGATACAAGCGAGAAAGAGTTAGACTTCTACATATCCAACGACGAGGAGACGTTCACCAGAATCCAGCGCAGCGTGCCCATCGGCTCGAACACATCGACTGAATCCCTGCACATCCACATACAGCTGCGCCAGGTCAGGGTGCCTGCGGGTTACGGGCTGTATATCCGCATGGGCAGCGACGGGACATCGAGCACCGCGTTCTGCGACTTGAAGTTCACATACCACCTATACCCTGCCGATTTAACTACTTCAGATTGTGGAGGGCTCTAAAAAACATGAATCTGAAAACGCTCATATTAACAAACAACGACTGCTACAAAGCAGGCAAAACTATCGTTCCTAAAGGCATAATGGTGCACTCAACCGGTGCGAACAACCCTTGGCTTAAGCGTTATGTCGGGCCTGATGATGGGCTGCTTGGACAAAACATATACAACAACCACTGGAATACGCCCAAGCCGGGCGGCAGGCAGGTATGCGTTCATGCCTTCATCGGGAAGCTGGCTGACGGCAGCATAGCTACATATCAGACGCTGCCTTGGAATCACAGGGGATGGCATGCCGGAGGATCGGCAAATGATACTCATATTAGCTTTGAAATCTGCGAGGATGATTTAACAGATTCCACATATTTTCGCAGAGCATTTATTGAGGCAGTAGATCTATGTGTTTACCTTTGTAAGCTATATAATCTGACTGAGAAGGACATCATTTGTCACAGCGAAGGGTATAAGCTGGGTATTGCCAGCAACCATGCTGATGTGATGCACTGGTTCCCCAAACATGGGGAGAGCATGGATACCTTCCGCAAAGAGGTGAAAAAAGCACTAGAAAACAACATAGATAACAATGCGGATATAGGAATCGGCGACCTGGTGGAGTTTAAAGACAGCGCAAAAAACTACTACCCCGGCAGCGTGGCAATTCCATCGTGGGTCAAAAATGACTATTGCCACAGGATTACACAGACTTTATCCGGCGGCAAGCCGGTCATAAAAGGCGGAAAAGAGTGTGTTTTGCTTGGAAAAAAGGTTAAGAAATCTGGAGGTTTAGAGATTGCAGGCATCAATACTTGGGTGGCAAAAGAAAACCTTGTAATTGTAAACAGCACTGCAGATAGTAAGAACAATAGAACCTATACAGTACAAAAAGGCGACACCTTATGGAGAATAGCGGAAAAAGAACTCGGCAGAGGAACA
>ERZ795062.1881-NODE-1881-length-14335-cov-5.595798_pt1 | contig 14335 bp, 12 predicted proteins | sample MGYA00375146_ERZ795062 | MGnify/ENA primary metagenome ERZ795062 (study PRJEB30191, sample SAMN05720281) | activated sludge metagenome | isolation source: Anaerobic digester | place: USA | collected 2015-07-16 ... | reverse complement strand
CAGCCGTACGAGCGGATCTCCCCGGTCGCGCCGAAGGAAGCCATCGTTCCGGATTCGGCGCCGGCGGCGTTGCGGTTGCCGATCGTCGAGGTGCGCTGAGCGAGGGTTTTGTTGCGTTGTTGTCGCTAATCTCGGCGTGTCGCGACAACAACGCGACAGCGAGGGCAACGTCGCAACAAAACCCAACGGGTCAGCGCCGGTCCCACGCTCCCGGCGTCTGCAGCAGCGTGTCGATGTTCGGCGTCGTGCGGCCGGCGACCACGTCGGCCAGCGTCGTCTGCTCGAGCACCGACCGCAGGGCAGCCCGCGTCGCGACCCAGACCACCCGCAGATGCGCCGCAGGCCCAACGTAGGTGGCGTCCTCCGGGGCCTCGCTGCGGACCGCGCCCAATGGTCCGTCGAGCACGCGGATGATGTCCGCGATGCTGATCTCCTCCGGTGCCCGGGCCAGCCGGTAACCACCCTCGGCCCCCCGCTGGCTGAACACGATTCCGGCTTTGCGCAGTTGCCCGAGGATGCCTTCGAGGAAGCGCGCTGGTATGTCCTGCCGCGCGGCGAGCACATCGCCCTTCTGCAGTTGGGTGGGGTTCTCCTGCCAGGCGACAGCAAGCTCGGCCAGCGCCCGCAGTGCGTAATCGACCCGTGCGGAGATCTGCATGGTGGCATTGTCGCGTTTGCGGCGGACAATGCCACCACCGGCCATGGCAAGGTCAGGTTGCAAGACCACGACGTTGCCTCAGCTTGCGCGCCGCCGACGAGAACACTCCGTCGACGATCATGCCGATGATCAGGATCGCCAGCATGGTGGCCAGCAGCTCCGGGGTCTTGTTGAGCTGCCGGAAGAACTCCAGGCTCGAACCCAGCGACGGCTTCTCGGCGATGATGACCAGCAACTCACCGGCCATCAGGGAACGCCAGGCGAACGCCCAGCCCTGGGTCAGGCCGCTCACGTAGGTGGGCAAGGCCGCGGGCAGGATGATGTCGCGGTACAACTGCACGGGACCGGCCCCGAGCACCTTGCCCAACCGCCAGAAGCTCGGCGGAACGTTGTCGATACCGGAGATGACGCCGTTGGCGATGCTGGGCGCGGCCCCCAGAATCACGACGAACAGAATCGCCGACTCGTTGATGCCGAACAGCAAGATGGCCAACGGGAACCAGGCGATGCTGGGCATGGTCTGCAGACCCGTGATCAGCGATCCGACCGCCAGCCGCAGTGGCCGGATACGGGCGGTGAGGATGCCGATGATCGTGCCGATCAGCAGCGCCAGCGCGAAGCCCGTGATCGCCCTGCCCATGGTGGTGACCAGCGAACTCCAGAAGCGGTCGCCGGTGAGCATCTCGAAGAACGCCTGCAGCGTGGTGGAAGGAGCGGGCAGCACGTACTCGGGGCGCCAGCCGGACCAGACCACGACCTGCCAGACGCCGAGCACCAGGGCGATGGCCAGCAGTTTCGGCCAGGACCAGGCCCACAGCCGGGAAGCCACGGAGTCCCTCTTGGGTTCGGGCAGAACGTCGACCACGGGGGTCAGTGCATCGGTTGCCATCACGCCGCCTCGTGCAGTCGTTTGGTCAGGTCACCGGCGCGTTCGGCCACGGCAGCGGAATCCATCACGCGCGGGTGCGGCAGATCCACGATCTGCTCGTGCACGACCTTGCCGTAGGCCATCAGCACCACGCGGTCGCCGAGGCGGACGGCCTCGCGCATGTTGTGGGTCACGAACATGACGGTCAGGTCGCGCTCGGTCACGATCCGCTCGATCTCGTCGTGCAGCAGGTCACGGGTCATGGCATCCAGCGCGCCGAGCGGTTCGTCCATCAGCACAACGTCGGCGTTCTGGGCAAGGCACCGCGCGAGGTTGACCCGCTGGCGCATGCCACCGGACAGTTCGTGCGGGCGCCGGGTTCCGGCGTGATCCAGTCGGACAACATGCAGCAGTTCGTCAGCCTCGGCCCGGCGCTGTTTGCGCGACACACCGCGCAGCTTCAGGGCGAGTTCCACGTTCTGCCGGGCGGTCAGCCACGGCAGCAGGGTGGCGTCCTGGAACATCAGTGAGGTGGTGCCGAAGACCTCGACACTCCCGGAAGTGGGAGTGTCGAGGCCCGCGACGATGTTGAGCAAGGTCGTCTTGCCGCAGCCGGAGTGACCGACCACCGCGACGAATTCGCCGCGACGGACAGTCAGGTCGGCGCCGTGCAGGGCGGCGGTGCGGCCTTCGTCGGAGTCGAAGACCTTCACCACGCCGTGCACCTGCAGCGCGACATCCAGCGCTTCAGCCGTCATAGTCACTGCTTGACCTCCGGCAGGCCGGCCTTGGCCAGCGCCTTGTTGACCGGGTCGAGGTCGTACAGGGTCCCGGGCAGCCCGCCCGCATCGTCGATCTCACCCTCGTCCAGCAGACCGACATCGACCGCGTGCTGCGCGCTGCTCACCAGCGTGCTGGGCAGCGGGTCGGCGGTGAAGTCCACCTGCTTCCAGGCGCTGTTGATGATGTTCTCGTCCAGCGTGGAGCCCGTCAGGCTCTGCAGCGAGGCCTGCACGTCCGCCTTGGCCTTGGCCGGATCGTCCTGGATCTCCTGCAACGCCTCGACGTGCCCGGTCAGGACCGCCTCGACGATGTCCGGGTTCTCCTCGAGGAACTTCGTGCGCACCACGATGTTGGTGGTGACGAACTTGCCGTCCGGCCACAGGTCCTTCTCGTTCACCAGGACCTTGGCGCCCTTGGCTACGTATTCACTCACCCACGGTTCGGGCACCCAGGCGCCCTGTATCTGCCCGGTCGAGAAAGCGGTGAGACCGTCCGCGTTGGCCTGCGGCTTGATCGACACGTCGCCGCCGCCCTCGGTGGTCGCGGTCAGCCCCTGCTCCTTGAGCCAGTAGCGCAGGGCCACGTCCTGGGTGTTCCCCAGCTGCGGCGTGGCCAGCGTCTTGCCTTTGAGGTCCGCGGCACTGTTGATGTCCTTGCTCACCACGAGCGCCGCCCCGCCGGACGCGGCGCCGGAGATGACCTTGATCGCCTCACCCTTGGACTGCGTATAGGCGCTGATGGTCGGGTTCGGGCCGATGTAGCTGATATCGAGCTGGTCGGCGAACAGGGCGTTCACGGCATCCGGGCCGGCGTTGAACGCGGTCGGGGTGACGCTGATGCCCTGGTCCTTGAGCGCGTTCTTGAAGTAGCCCTCCTGCAGGCCGATCAGGGCGGGGGCGTGGGTCAGGTTCGGGAAGAACCCGAGTCGCACGGTCTTCACCGAGGCAGCCGGACTGCCGCTGGCCGACGCCTGCTCGGCATCGCCTGAGGAGCAGGCTGCCAGAGACCCGACCACGGCGACGGCCGCGGCGGCGCTGACGAGCTTGCGTCGCAGGGTGATGGTCATGTACATCCTCCAAAAGTCGCTATTACTATCCACTTACTCGGGAATATATCACGGCATTTCCTATTCGGTAACTCGGGTAACCGTTGCGGCGCGTCGCAAACGCCCCGCCAGACATGCCGTCCGCCTACTGTGACTAGGTGAGTGAAGAGGTAGTGCAGTTCCGCACTCGCGACGAGCTGTGGGCCTGGCTGCGGCAACACCACGCCACGAGCGCCGGCGTGTGGGTTCGAGTGGGTCGCAGCGCCAGCGCCCTGCAGAGCATCACGTTTGGCGAACTGCTCGAGGCCGGTCTGGCCTTCGGGTGGAGCGAGAGCAAGCGACGTGCGTACGACGCCGATTCCTACCTGCAGCGCTTCACCCCGCGTCGTACGGTCGGAACGGCCTCCGAGCGCAACCTGCGGATCGTGGCCGCACTCGAGCGCGAGGGCCGGATGACGCCCGCGGGTCGCTTAGCGCTGGGCTTGGAGCCGCACGGCTGAAACTTCCGTTCGCGGGCGGAAGTTGCGCGGAGGTCGGCGGGGGCTTGAGAGCTGTTACCTAGACTTGGCGCATGAACCCCCGCCCGGTCCTGGTGGTCGACTTCGGCGCCCAGTACGCCCAACTCATCGCCCGCCGCGTGCGCGAAGCACACCTGTACTCCGAGGTGGTCCCACACACCTGGACGGCCGAGCAGATCCTGGCCAAGCAGCCTTTGGCCATCATCTTGTCCGGCGGGCCCGCCAGCGTGTACGTGGACGACGCACCGAGCTTTGACGCCGCTCTGCTGCAGGCAGACGTGCCGGCGTTCGGCATCTGCTACGGCTTCCAAGTGATGGCTGACGCCCTTGGCGGCCGGGTCGACAACACGGGCCTGCGGGAGTACGGCCGCACTGCGCTGCAGACCCGGCAGAGTGTGCTGTTTGCCGGGCAACCCCCCGACCAGTCGGTCTGGATGTCGCACGGTGATGCGGTGGTCGAGGCGCCCGCTGGTTGTGAGGTCGTTGCCAGTACCGAGGCGACCCCGGTGGCTGCCTTCGTGGACTCCGAGCGCCGGCTCGCCGGTGTGCAGTTCCACCCCGAGGTCGTACACACCGACCACGGGCAGGCGATCCTGCAGCGGTTCCTCTACGACATCGCCGGGCTGACCCCGAACTGGTCGACCGAGGGGGTCATCGACGCCCAGGTCGAGACGATCGCGGCCCAGGTGGGGGAGGGCCGGGCGATCTGTGGGTTGTCTGGTGGGGTCGATTCCGCCGTGGCCGCGGCGCTTGTGCAGCGGGCGATCGGCGACCGGCTGACCTGTGTGTTCGTCGACCACGGCTTGCTGCGGCAGGGCGAGGTGGAGCAGGTCGAGCGCGATTTCGTCGCCGCCACCGGGGCGCATCTGGTGGTCGTGGATGCCCGCAAGCGCTTCCTCGATGCGCTGGCCGGGGTGACGGATCCTGAGCAGAAGCGCAAGATCATCGGCCGGGAGTTCATCCGGGTCTTCGAGGCCGCTGCCGCTGATGTGGTGGCCGGCGGCGACGTGCAGTTCCTCGTGCAGGGGACGCTTTACCCCGATGTCGTCGAGTCCGGCGGGGGCACGGGCACGGCGAACATCAAGAGCCACCACAACGTGGGTGGACTGCCCGAGGATCTCGAATTCGAACTCGTGGAACCGCTGCGTGACCTCTTCAAGGACGAGGTGCGGGCGGTGGGGACCGCGCTGGGCCTGCCCGAGGAGATGGTCTGGCGCCATCCGTTCCCGGGGCCCGGCCTGGCGATCCGGATCGTCGGCGAGGTCACCGAGGAGAATCTGGAGATGCTGCGACAGGCCGATGCCATCGCCCGGGCGGAACTCAGCGCGGCGGGTCTGGACCGTTCCGTCTGGCAGTTCCCGGTCGTGCTGCTGGCCGGCGTGCGCAGCGTCGGGGTGCAGGGTGACGGCCGCACGTACGGCCACCCGGTCGTGTTGCGCCCGGTGAGCAGCGAGGACGCCATGACCGCGGACTGGTCACGGCTGCCGCACGAGGTGATCGCGACCATCAGTACGCGGATCACCAACGAGGTGCCGGCGGTCAACCGGGTCGTGCTGGACGTGACGAGCAAGCCGCCGGGCACGATCGAGTGGGAGTAGTGCACGCCCCCGTCGATTAGTGTCCGGAATTGCATATCGCTTGAGCCAACACGCCGGGCCATCGACCCCGACCGCGGCGTGTCTCTTTCCTATCGATCCGAGCGGAAAGACAATCCGGACAACGAAATGTTGACTTACGGCTGCTTCGTGACCGTTTCGTGACCTTTTGAGCCCGCGACATGCCCGGGTTGCAGAAATGCCACTGGCAAGGTGCCTCGGGTGGTACAGCAACGCCTGCTTCCCCTGCTGTCGGCGCTGATCGCAGTTCTGATCACGGCTCCGGCCCAGGCGGCCCCGGCCCCCGTCCCCACCCCCCAACTCCCTCCCGAGCGGCCTTATCCGACCGTTCTGGACGCCCCGGTCGAGTACGAAGGCATGACGACCTGCGACCCGACGCCGCGGCCCGGTGCCTTGGCTCTGCGGCAATTGCTGCTCGACACCTACGGTTCCGCCACGATCGGGATCAGTCGCGCGTGCGACCAGGACACGATCAGTGAACACAAAGAGGGGCGCGCCGTCGACTGGATGGTCGACTTCCGCAACCCCGAGGAGAAGGCGCAGGCCCAGGCCTTCGTGGACTGGGTGACCGCGCCTGGGCCGGACGGTACGCCGGCTGCCAACGCGCGCCGGCTCGGGATCATGTACATCGGGTGGGCCAACGAGATGTGGCGGGCCTACGACACCAAACGCGGCTGGACGGAGTTGCGCGGCTGCTACAACCGCCCGGCGGCCGGCGACGACACCGACTGCCACCGCAACCACGTGCACTTCTCGATGACCTGGGATGGGGCTGCGGCGCGCACCTCGTACTGGGACGGAACGCCGGTGGTCGACACGGCCTGTCCCATCGCCCGGGTGTCGGGCAGCGCGCGGAAACTGACCGCCTCCGCGGCCTTCGTGCCGATCACGGCGGCGCGCGTATTCGACGGCCGGAAGAAGGGCGACGCCGGGTGTTACCTGCAGCAGCGCCGCTGGTCCGGTGACGACCGCAGCCTGCCGATCCAGATCACCGGCCGCAAGGGCGTGCCGAAGACCGGGGTCCAGGCGGTGGCCGTGCGGGTGACGGCCTACGCATCCAATGCCCCGGGCTGGATCACCGCCGCCGGCAGCCCCGGGATGAACGGGCCGCGGGTTGTGTCGTTGGGTATGAGCGGGACCTCGGCTGCCACGGCGATCGTCCCGGTCTCCGACACCGGCCGGATCTGGCTCTCAACCGTCGCGGGTCATGCCCGGGTCGCAGTCGACGTTCTGGGCTACTTCGCGCGCGCCAGCGCCGCGGCCGCGACCGGTCGCACTGGGACTTGGCAGCCTGTCCCCACAAAAGTCGCCGCGACAGTGCAGATCCCGGCCGGCCAGACGGTTCCCGTGGCGTTGCCGGATGCTCCCAAGACGGCAACCGGCGCTGCTCTCACGCTCAATGCCGTGGGGAGTTCGGCTGGCCACATCCGGGTCACGGCCCCCGGCGCGAAGACCCGGGCGGACACCGTCGACGTGAGTTCCGCGGAGCACAGCGCCAACGTGTTCGCACGGCTCTCCGACGGGCAGGTCGGGTTGACCAATACATCAAAGGCGCCGGCTTCGGTCACTGTCGCGATCGGCGGCTGGATCACCTCACCGCAAGCTGATGGTGGCCGGCTGGCGCCGGCTGGCAGTGATCTCGGCGTCGTGAAGACGGGTAAAACCCAGACCCTCACAGGTCCCGCCAGTGCCCGTGCCGTTGTTCTCGCGGTGACCACCAAGGGGGCGAAGAAGGCCGGCGGCGTGACGGTGTGGGGTAGCGGTGACCGGCCGGGGACGCGCACCGTGGATGTTCGTACGGGACGGTCCAATACCGACCTGGTGCTGGTCGCGTTAGGCGATGACAAGGTCATCCATGTCGCGGGTGATGCGCCCAAGGGGACCGCGTCCGTGCGGCTGGTGGGGGTCATCAAGTAGTCCGGTAACCGAGAGGCGCCCGGTTGCCCATTTGAGGGCCGTTAAGGAACCACTGATTAACCATCTCCCGGCTGCAACGTGCCTGAGCGCGCAATCTGCTTCGCCCCACATCTAGCGCCATAGCGCTGCTATGACCCACGATGTGGGGCTTGCATCTCGCACCCTCAGCCGCGTTTCGCTCGGAACAGCGTTTATCAGTGCTTCCCTAACCGGCAACCGCGCGACTCTCGAGCCGGCGGCCAGGCAACGATGCAACCCTCGGTTGGGTTGTCCGGACCCCCACCTAGAGTGAAGCCAGTGAACGACCTGCTTTCCGACCTCAACCCCCAGCAAGCCGCCGCCGTCGCCCATCGCGGTGGGCCGCTGCTGGTCGTCGCGGGCGCGGGTTCGGGCAAGACCCGGGTGTTGACGCGGCGCATCGCCCACCTGCTCGACACACAGCAGGCCATCCCGTCGGAGATCCTCGCGATCACGTTCACGAACAAGGCCGCTGCCGAGATGAAGGAGCGGGTCACCGCGCTAGTCGGCCCGGTCGGACAGCGCATGTGGGTCTCGACGTTCCACAGCGCTTGCGTGCGAATCCTGCGCCGGCAGGCCCACCACTTGGGCTACCCGAGTTCGTTCTCCATCTACGACACCGACGACCAGCGCCGGATGTTCACCCAGATCTCCAAGGAACTCGACCTCGATCCCAAGCGCTACCGACCCCGCGGCCTGGCCCACCAGGTTTCGGCGTTGAAGAACGAACTGATCGACCACGAGTCGTTCACGCCGGAAACCGAGGCGCAAGAAGTGCTCGCCGACGTCTACCGCCGCTACACCGAGCGCATGCAGCGGGCCGGGGCCATGGACTTCGACGACCTGATCGGCAACAGCGTCGCGGTGCTCTCGCTGTTCGACGAGGTGGCCGCTTACTACCACCGCATGTTCGGGCACGTCCTCATCGACGAGTACCAGGACACCAACCACGCGCAATACCAACTCGTGCGCAAACTCGTGGGCGGCGCGGAGCTGGGCCTGGATCCCGCGGAGCTGTGTGTCGTGGGCGACTCCGACCAGTCGATCTACGCGTTCCGCGGTGCCGACGTGCGCAACATCCACGAGTTCGAGAAGGACTTCCCAGGTGCTGAAGTCGTGCTGCTGGAACAGAACTACCGCTCGACGCAGACGATCCTGTCGGCGGCGAACGCGCTCATCGCCCACAACACGCAGCGTCGCGAGAAGCGGCTGTGGACCGACGCGGGCGACGGTGATCTGCTCACCGGCTACGTCGCCGACGACGACCGGGACGAGGCCGCGTTCGTGGTCGGCGAGATCTCGAAGCTCACCGCCGACGGGTGGGATGCCGGCGAGATTGCGGTCTTCTACCGCACCCACGCGCAATCCCGCCCGCTGGAAGAGGTGCTGCTGCGCTCCGGCTTGCGCTACCGCATCGTCGGCAACGTCCGGTTCTACGAGCGCAAAGAAGTGCGCGACGCCCTGGCGTATCTGCGCGTGGTCGCCAACCCCGAGGACGACGTGGCGCTGACCCGGATCTTGAACGTTCCCAAACGGGGACTGGGCGATCGCACCGTCGAGCAGGTGACTGCCTTCGCCACCAAGCAGCAGTTGACGTTCGAGCAGGCCCTGCGACGGGCGCCGGAAACCGGGATCGGTCCGCGCGCCGAGACCCGGATCGGCGGCTTCCTGGTGATGCTGGACGAACTGCGGATGCTGCTTGACTCCGGCGCGGACACCGAGGACATGGTCGAGGCGGTGCTGGAGCAGTCCGGGCTGGTCGCGGAACTGCAGGCCAGCAACGACCCACAGGACGAGGCCCGGCTGGAGAACCTCGCCGAACTCACGTCCGTGGCCCGCGAGTTCATGAACGACAACGCCGACGGCACGCTGGCCGACTTCCTGGAGCGGGTCGCGTTGGTCGCGGAGGCCGACGAGGTGCCCGAGCACGCCGGCGGGCTGGTCACGCTGATGACGCTGCACACCGCCAAGGGCTTGGAGTTCGACGCCGTGTTCCTCACCGGGCTCGAGGAGGGGATCTTCCCGCACCAGCGCTCGCTGGACGACCCGGTGGAGATGCAGGAGGAGCGACGTCTGGCCTACGTCGGCGTGACCCGGGCCCGCAAGCGCCTGTACATCAGCCGCGCGGCCAGCCGCCTGCAGTTCGGCACCCCGCAGATGAACCCACCGAGCAGGTTCCTCGAGGAACTTCCCGCATCCCTGATCGACTGGCGCCGGACCGGCCGCGATCTGAGCCGACGGCCGTCGGCGGGTGGCCGAGGTGCCGCACCTGCGCTGGCTGCTGTCGCCGGCACTGCCCGCCGGGCTGCCGGACCGGTGGTGGACCTCACGGCCGGGGATACCGTTCTGCACCCGAAATTCGGTCTAGGAACTGTGGTGTCGACGACTGGCGAGGCGGACAAGGCCGAGGCGCACATCGACTTCGGCAGCGAGGGCGTGAAGAGGTTGCTGTTGCGCTACGCCCCCGTAGAGAAGGTCTAAGACGCAGAGGCGCCACGTGCGTCGCCTATCTCATCTGCGCTTCGAGGTGGTGCGGGCCACACCAGCGTGGCATGGTTCACGGGCGAAATGCCCGTAATGCCGGATATGCCCAGATTGGGGCACCCCAGAATTGAGCATCCCTTGAACTATGAAGAAGTTCACGCCCCTCGTCGGTATGGGTGTGGCGGCCGTGCTCATCGCCCCCACTACGCCCGCCCTCGCCGCCTCGGACCACCGCGCCAGCAAGGCGCAGGCGGTCTTCACCGAACTGCCGACCACGAACTACCGGCTATCCGCGAAGTTCAACCAGCGGGGCCGCTACTGGTCCAGCGGTCGTCACACGGGGCTTGACTTCGCTGCCCCCCGCGGCACCCGGATCGATGCGGTCGCCGACGGCAAGGTGATCTTCGCGGGTTACGCAGGCGCGTACGGCAAGGCCGTGATCATCAAGCACGCCAGCGGCAAACGCAGCCTCTACGCCCACATGGCCAAGATCAAGACCAGGAAGGGCAAGAAGGTCCACAGCGGGCAGAAGATCGGCAAGGTGGGCGCCACCGGCAACACCACCGGGCCGCACCTGCACTTCGAAGTCCGTTCCAAACACGGCAAGAAGTTCGACCCCCGCCCGTTCCTGAGGGGTGAGTGACGTGCCAACCGTTCGCGAATCGATCCAGGCCGGCAGCGTGCTGGCCGCCAGCAGCGCACTGTTGCTCGGAGCTGTCTCAGCCAGTCACGCCGTGGACCTGCCCGCCGGCTTCGACGCGGTGCTCGCCACGGAAGAAGCGGTGGAGCCGGTAGCGGCCGCGCCGGTGATGCCAGGCGTGGTTGACGACCTCGGCACGGCAGCCGTCAAGGCCAAGCAGATCGAGGTGCAGCAGGCCAAGCGGGCCGCCGCCCGGGCCCAGCGCAGCAGTGGCCCGATGTTCACGCCGACCACGAACTACAAGTTCAGCGCCCGCTTCGGCCAGCCCGGTGGTTGGGCCAGCGGGTATCACACGGGACTGGATTTCGCCGCGCCCACCGGTACTCCCGTGTTCTCGGCGCTGGCCGGGACCGTCGTTGAGTCCGGCTGGGGCGGTGCGTACGGCAACCACTTGGTCATCAAGCACGACAACGGCGTGAAGACGCTGTACGCGCACCTGTCGAGTGCATCGGTGAGCAAGGGCGACAAGGTCCTGCGTGGTCAGCGAATCGGCGCGGTCGGCACGACGGGTAACTCCACGGGCCCGCACCTGCACTTCGAGGTCATCAAGGGTGACACGCAGAAGGACCCGGCCGCGTTCCTGTGATCAGCGGCTGGCAGCCGGGCGCTGCCGCCGGGTAGGAGCAGCTTCCGGCGCGACTTTGCCCGTGCTGCTGCCGATCGGTGTGGTCCCTCGTACCAGGGTGGAACCGTCGGGGTCGAGTTGTGCCAGGGTCGTGCAGATCTCGTGGACGACCCGACCGTCGACCGGGAACGACATGTGCCCCACCCCGCGCACGAAGACGTTGCGGGCGTTGAGGTCCGGGTGCACGATCCGGGCGTTGCGCTTGGGGATGATCATCTGATCCAGGTCCGACCAGAAGGCGACCATCCGGGTGCGGCAGCCCGGTGACGGCGCGTTCAACTCGCGCACGATCGGGCTGTCCGGCCGCATCTGCTTCACCACGGAGTGCGGCACTAGGTAGGCCGGCATCGTGCCGTCGTGCGGGGAACCCAATGTGACCAGGGTGTGCACCCGCTGATCACCGCCCAGGCACTGCACGTAGTAGCGCGCCACGACCCCACCCATCGAGTGGCCGATTACGTGGACGCGCTCGTACCCGGTTTCCCGGCGCACTTTCTCGACCAGGCTCTTGAGCCGGCGGGCGACCCGCGGGATGTCGTCGGACAGCGGGGAGTAGTTCAGCGTGATGACCCGGCCGAAGCCCCGCCGGTTCAGTGCCCGGCGCAGGAACGCGAAGACGGTGTGGTTGTCGATGATGCCGTGGATCAGGATGATCGGCGTCCCGGCTGCTTCCACGTCGCCGATGATCAATCCGCGCTGCACGGGCGGCAGGCCTTCGAGGGTGTGCCGGTGCTCGGCGTGCCGGTACTTGTCCTCCACCAGCCCAAACGGGTACATCGCGACATGGGTGGCCAGGAAAGCCGCCTCCATGGCGACCCCTTTGGCCCCGGACAGGTTGAACAGCGACTTCTTTGCCGAAGCGGTGGTCTTCCTGGCCCGTTCCAGGCGTGACGGCGCCTGGTCCTCGGGACATTCGGGCATAAGGGGAAAGTAGCCGACGCGGGGCTCCGAATGCGGGCGAAAACGCCGATTCCCCTGGGTTTATTACCGCGTCCAGCGTTCGAAAGCTGGCCGGCCGCATCTCATTCGGCCAGGTTCCGAACGCGACACGCCGGTTTGGGGGCCTTGACGGGCGCGTCAGCCGTCAGAACCTGGCCACGGAGGGCCTCGAAACAGGTTGCCGGCCAAGTTTCGAACGCGGACCCGCGTCGATCATCGAGTCCGACGTTGAGTAGCGTCAGCCACAGGGCCCTAGATACAAGGTGGTGCTGATGGATCTGTACGAGTACCAGGCGAAGGAACTGTTCGCCGCGCACGGCGTCCCGACCCAGTCCGGCGAGGTGGTCACCGATGCGGCCGCGGCCGCAGGCGCCGCCGAGCGGATCGGCGGTCTGGTCGTGGTCAAGGCTCAGGTCAAGACCGGCGGCCGCGGCAAGGCCGGCGGCGTGAAGCTGGCCGAGAACCCCGCTGATGCGCAAGCGAAGGCCGAGGCCATCCTCGGGCTGGACATCAAGGGCCACATCGTCCAGAAGGTGCTGATCACAGGCGCGGCGGACATCGCCGAGGAGTACTACGTCTCCTTCCTGCTCGACCGCGCGAACCGCAACTTCCTGGCCATGGCCAGCGTCGAGGGCGGCATGGACATCGAGGAAGTGGCCGCCACCAAGCCGGAAGCGCTCGCGAAGGTCGCCATCGACCCGATCCAGGGTGTCGACGCCGCGAAGGCCGCTGAGATCGTGGCCGAAGCCAAGTTCCCTGCCGAGGTGGCCGACCAGGTCGCTGACGTACTCGTGAAGCTGTGGGATGTCTTCGTCAAGGAGGACGCCACGCTGGTCGAGGTCAACCCGCTGGTGAAGACCCCGGACGGCAAAGTCATGGCGCTGGACGGCAAGGTCACGCTGGACGACAACGCCGACTTCCGGCACGCGGACCACGAGGCGCTGGTCGACATCGGCGCAACGGACCCGCTGGAGCTCAAGGCCAAGGAGAAGGGCCTGAACTACGTCAAGCTGTCCGGCGAGGTGGGCATCATCGGCAACGGTGCCGGCCTGGTCATGAGCACGCTGGACGTCGTGGCCTACGCCGGTGAGGACTTCGGCGGCGTCAAGCCCGCGAACTTCCTGGACATCGGCGGTGGTGCGAGCGCGCAGGTCATGGCCGACGGCTTGGAGATCATCCTGGGTGACCCCGAGGTCAAGAGCGTGTTCGTCAATGTCTTCGGCGGCATCACCGCCTGTGACGCGGTGGCTAACGGGATCGTACAGGCCATGCAGATGCTGGCCGACCGCGGCGACGTCGTCGACAAGCCCCTCGTGTGCCGGCTGGACGGCAACAACGCCGCCGAGGGCCGCCGGATCCTCGACGAGGCGGAACACGACGTCATCGAACTGGTCGACACCATGGACGAGGCCGCGGCGCGCGTCGCCGAGCTGGCCGCGCGGTAAGGGAGGAACGTACAAATGGCGATCTACCTCGACGAGAACTCCCGCGTTCTGGTGCAGGGCATCACCGGCTCGGAGGGTGGCAAGCACACCCGCCGGATGGTGGCCGGCGGCACGAACATCGTGGCCGGCGTGACGCCCGGCAAGGGCGGCCAGACCGTCGACGCCGACGGCACGATCATCCCGGTGTTCAACTCCGTGCAGGAAGCGGTCGACGCGACCGGCGCCAACGTGTCTGCTGTCTTCGTGCCGCCCAAGTTCACCAAGGGTGCGGTCATCGACGTCGTGGACGCCCAGGTACCGCTGGCGGTCGTGATCACCGAGGGCGTGCCGGTACACGACACCGCGTCGTTCTTCACCTACGCGCAGAACGCCGGCACCACGCGCATCGTGGGCCCGAACTGCCCCGGACTGATCAGCCCCGGGAAGTCCAATGCGGGCATCATCCCCGCCGACATCAGCGGTCCTGGCCGGATCGGCCTGGTGTCGAAGTCCGGCACGCTGACTTACCAGATGATGTTCGAGTGCCGCGACATCGGCTTCACCACTGCTGTGGGCATCGGCGGCGACCCGGTCATCGGCACCACCCACATCGACTGCCTCGCGGCGTTCGAGGAGGATCCGGATACCGAGGTCATCATCATGATCGGTGAGATCGGTGGCGATGCCGAGGAGCGGGCGGCAGCGTTCATCAAGGACAACGTGAGCAAGCCGGTCGTGGG
>ERZ795062.1879-NODE-1879-length-14341-cov-6.077628_pt1 | contig 14341 bp, 13 predicted proteins | sample MGYA00375146_ERZ795062 | MGnify/ENA primary metagenome ERZ795062 (study PRJEB30191, sample SAMN05720281) | activated sludge metagenome | isolation source: Anaerobic digester | place: USA | collected 2015-07-16 ... | reverse complement strand
ATAACAGGCGTACTGATGATAATCATCTTGGTGATATATGTTTTTATGCATGTGAAAAAAAGTGGAAAATTAAGATTATTCAACTACATTCTTTTTTCTGTTTTTATTAGTTTTCTAATCTGGGGTTATACATCCACTAAAACTGAAGGACTCATTGATAAAAGATATGCTAATCAAGACGCTGCTGGTAGAACCAAAGAAGATCGATTTACGGGAAGAGAAGAAATTTTCAATATGGAGATGGAAGCTTTTTTAGATAGCCCCGTTTTCGGTATTGGAGTTGCAAAAGGAACAGAATTGAGAGAGGAAAAACTTGGACAAGTAATAGTTTCCCACAATGAAATTTCTCGAACAATGTCAGAACATGGCGCTTGCGGAATAATGGCATTGTTGATTGTTTTGTTTACGCCATTAATTTTGTATCTTGGTAACAAAGAAAATATTTATGTTTTTTGTTTTGTTCTTTTTTGGTTGTTAACAATTAATCATGCTGCCATGAGATTAGCAGCACCTGCATTTGTTTATTCATTATCTTTACTCAAAGTTTATATAAGTGACGAAGAAACTGTTATACATAGGGAATAAACTTTCAGGGAAAGGAAACACTGTTACATCTATTGAAACATTGGGTGGTTTCCTCGAGTCTGAAGGGGTTGTTATTTATTATGCTTCTTCAAAAAAAAATAAAATCATTAGGATGCTAGATATGTTTTTTAAAACTATCAAGTATTCAAGAAAAGTTGATTTTGTTTTAATAGATACTTACAGTACAATAAATTTTTGGTATGCACTTATAATATCCCAAACTTGTAGGCTGTTAAAAGTAAAGTATATACCGAAACTTCATGGAGGAAATTTGCCGTATCGACTAGAAAAAAGTGAATTTTTTAGTAGATTAATTTTCAATAATGCCTACATAAATATTGCTCCATCAAAGTATCTATTTGATAATTTCAAAAAAAAAGGCTTTGATAATTTAATATATATTCCCAACACAATAGAATTATCAAATTACCCATTCCAAGAAAGAGAATATGATTTTCCAAGATTATTATGGGTTCGTTCATTTTCAAAAATATATCATCCATTAATGGCGCTAAAAGTCTTTGAAAAATTAAAGCAAAAATACCCTAATGCTACTTTAACAATGGTTGGTCCTAGAAAAGATGAAAGTAACGAAGAAGCCATTTTATATTCTGAAAAAAATAAATTAAATGTTGAATTCACGGGTAAATTAACCAAGAAAGAGTGGATTGATTTGTCAAAAAAATCGAATATTTTTATCAATACAACCCATTATGATAATACCCCAATAAGTGTAATAGAAGCAATGGCGCTAGGATTACCAGTAGTTTCAACTAAGGTTGGAGGCATTCCATATTTAATATCTCATGGTGAAAATGGATTTTTAGTCGAAGATTCTGATGTAGATGGAATGGTTAAACAAATCGTTACTATTATAGAAAATTCTTCAAGGATAAATGATGTTACAATTTCTGCAAGAAATTTCGTTTCAGATTTTGATTGGGATAAAGTAAAATTCTTATGGTTTAAGCTTTTAAATGAACAACATAATTTTTAACTTGCGGCTTTTAAAAATTAAAAATGAAAAACAATAAAGACATTCATTTTGAAGTATCTGAAAGAAAAATTCTTCTCAGAATATTTGATGTTATGTCTGTTTTTGTGTCATTATATCTTGTTGGAGATATTTTTAATTTTAATTATTTGAATATTTCAACAACAAATTTTTATTGGATTATAGTACTAGCAGTTTATATCTTGTTTATAGGTTCTGTTTTTGAAATGTATAATTTGCAAGTTGCTAGTAATCAGTATCAGATTATCAAAAGTATAATTTTAACTTCTTCTACAACAGTACTTATATATCTGTTAACACCTATTTATACTCCTTTTTTGCCATCGAAACGACTTGAGATTTTAATTTTCTTTTTCTCTGTTTTTGGTGCGCTTTTTATTTGGAGGATGATTTATGTTCGTTTTTTTGCATCCAATAGATTTGTTAAAAAAGTAATTTTGGTTTGTGACCAAGACCAAGCAAAAGAATTAGTAGAAGGATTAACATCTGTTGATCCTCATTATAGAGTTTTGGGTTTTGTAAATTCGGATAGTGCTTCGTCAAATAGTGAGAAGCTAAAAATAAAATCAATTTCAATAGAGAATTTAGCAAAATTTGTTCGTCAAAACTCAATTTCCGAAATTGTTGTTGCTTCACAAAAAACGGACGGAATAACCATTAATCTCTACAATCAATTGATTACTCTTTTGGAAAAAGGCTACATTATACGCGAATATACCCAAGTTTATGAAGCCATAACTCATAGAATTCCTGTTCAATATGTATCTCGTGACTTTTACAGATATTTTCCATTTAGTAGAAGTAACCAAAATCATTTGTATCTTTTAATAGTTAGGATATTAGAAATTATAATTTCTATCATTGGATTGTCTATTGGCCTATTACTATTACCTCTTATTTTAATTGGAAATTTTTTTGGAAATAGAGGAAAATTGTTCTACACACAAGAAAGAGTTGGCAAAAATGGTGAGGTATTTAATATCATGAAATTTAGAACCATGGTAAAAAATGCAGAAAAAGATGGGGCAGTTTTTGCAACATCAAATGATACAAGAATAACGCCATTCGGGAAAATATTAAGAAAATCGAGAATAGACGAGTTTCCACAATTTATCAATATTCTAAAAGGCGACATGGCAGTAATTGGTCCTAGACCTGAAAGACCAATATTTGTAAAAGAAATTGCCGAAGTTATGCCTTTTTATGAAACGCGACATGTTATAAAACCAGGATTAACGGGTTGGGCACAAGTAAATTATTCCTATGGAGAAACTATTGATGATAGTTTAATAAAACTGCAATATGATTTATATTATATTAAGCACAGAAGTCTATTCCTAGATTTCAATATTATTTTCAAGACCTTGAGTACTATTCTTTTCTACAGAGGTCAATAATTTTAAAGGATTTTTACCATTAAGTTTCATTAGCATAAAAATTATTGCAAATATAAAAGATAACATAACCACCAGATGAGGTTTGTTGAACATGAATAAACTGTATATAAAAATCATCGCTAGCAAGATAAAAATCAATCTTATGGATAGTTTATTTCCAACAAATGGTAATAATAAAAACAGTGGATTGAATAATAGAGCATTGTAATTCCACAATACTTCTTGATGCTCAGAGTATAAACCCACCAAACATAAAAATAATCCTAGTAAACCACATAAAAAAAGAAAACTCTTATACACCCATTTTTTATTGGTTGCTACTATCAAAAGCAATAAAGAAATCACAAAATAGATACTATTAAAAAATGAAAATTCAACATTTTTAGTTTCACCATCAACCAGTTTTTTTGTTGATAAAACTAATTTTTGATTATCATGTTGAATGACATTTAAACTATTCATTAATTCAACAGGTAGAAATAATTCCTCTGCTTTTTCATCTGTTTTTGCTCCAAAAATGATATTTATTCCCAGTTTGTACCAAAAATAATTTTCAAAGTAAGGGTAAAGTAAACTTCTGTATGAAATTAATTTGTTATTAATTTTTGTAATTTTTTCTCCTGATAATATCTCATTGATTTTATCAGCAACCATTGTAGTACAGTTTCTATCAATAAACTTATAGGTATAATATTTATCTGTAGAAAAAATGTTGTTGTTTAACGCATCAAATATTTTTTGTTTTTGTTGCATTGTTAAGTTTAGAGTTTGCTCAATAACTTCTCTTTTTTCTATTTGATATTGTATGATAAAATCTTCATAGGAGCTAACACTCAGGAAATATTGCAAATCTCCTTTTACAAATTTAAAATAGAAATTTTCAGTTCTGAAATCGAATGTTCCATAATTAAAGACAACATCTAGTTGATTAGAATCATCTTTTACGCGTAAAGCAGTGTGTCCAAATGTAGAATAAAGTTCTTCGCCACGACCGCAAGTGAAAACACTGATGGTAGAGTCATTAGATAATTTTGGTGCTTGTGAAGAGGCAGCTATTGAAACAAAAATTATTAAAACAAAAATTATTTTTTTAATCATATCAATTATCTAAAAACACTAAAATCCACTTTAACTGAAAAAATATTTGAATATAATGCTGCACTTTGATCTCCAAGGTCTGTCAATGCATAATCTATTTGAATTCCTCTGTATTTGAATCCAAGTCCAATGTTTGGTTGAAAATTAACTTTTTTTGAACCGTCAATCTGCATTACATTTTGAAAGTTTCCAACGCTAGCTCTAAGGAACACCAAGTCAGTATAACCAAACTCAAATCCCAAAGCAGGATCAATACTAACAGCATCTGAAGCAAAAATATCATTGGTTCGAGCAAACTGCATGTTCAGGTTCAACGCAGCAAGTAGTGTATAATCATAATGAAATTCAATTTTTTTGGCAATACCAAGTTGTGCTTTTGGTAAAGTTATTTCAGTGCTTTCGGGCATTTCTTGATTTTGACCAGCTACAGCATCTTTTATTTCGTTGTATTTGTCTTCATCAATTGCCCAAACATTGTAGGTAGTTGTGATATCGCGAACCATTGCACCAAACTGCCAATCATTTTTTTGATATTGAATTCCAGCATCAATACCAAATCCCCAAGAATTTGCAAAATCTCCAATAATACGTCTAATTACTTTTGCATTTACACCATATTGAATTTCTTTCAAAGTTGATTTTCTTGCATATGAAAAAGTCAAACCATAGTCTGCGGTCGAAAACAAACTTATTCGGTTATAGTCAATATTCCCTTGACTGTCTATGAGTTGTGTGGTGTTCAAGATATCATCAACTCCAAAACGAATTAATGAAATTCCCCAAGCACTTCTATCATCAATTTTTTTGGCATAAGCTGCATAGTCATATTGGGCAATATTGGCAAAATAACTCGCATGCATCAGTGAAACTTGATCGTCTTCAAGTCTTATTAATCCAGCAGGATTCCAATAACCAGCATTTACATCGCTAGTTGAGGCAACAACAGCATTAGACATACCAAGTGCAGCAGCATCAACTCCAATATTCATAAATTCGTTAGAATATTTTCTCACTGATTGTGCATTTGCAACTGTGTACAGCACAGTCAAACAAAAAAACAATAATTTCTTCAAAGCAATTTTATTTTTACAAATATCATATAAAAAACTCTAATATAAAACGTAGAAATCTCTAACATATTGTATTAAATTTGCATACAATCAAGAAAAAAGTAATTTCCAATGAATATAAAAGCACAAATTCCCAACCTATTTACCATGCTTAATTTGTTTTGTGGTTGCGTAGCATTAGTAATGGTTGCAGATTTAAAATTTGATTTAGCTTTTTATTTTGTTTGTTTGGGTATTTTCTTTGATTTTTTTGATGGTTTTTTTGCCAGAAAATTTAATGTAGCTGGACCATTGGGAGTTCAATTAGATTCATTAGCCGATATGGTAACAAGTGGTGTTGTTCCTGGTTATGTAATGTTTGTTTTATTGAGTCAAAATATTTTTGATAGCACTTCTATTGGATATTTTGCTTATTTAGGTTTTGTTATAACACTTGGTGCATGTTATCGTTTAGCAAATTTCAATATAGATACACGTCAGTCTGATAGTTTTATTGGTTTGCCAACGCCTGCAAATGCTTTGTTTTTTACGAGTTTACCTTTAGTTATATCAGCATTTCCAGATAGTTTTTTATCAGAGATTTTAGTTAATAATTGGATTTTATTAGCACTAACTTTTTTAAGCGCTTATGTAATGAATGCTGAAATTCCGCTATTCTCTTTAAAAATTAAGAACTTCAGTTTTGCAAAATATAAATTGCAGATTTTCTTTTTGGCAGCTTCGGTTTTGATGTTAATTTTTCTTCAAATTGTCGCTGTTCCTTTAATAATTTTATTTTATGTATTGCTCTCAGTATTCAATAATATTATAAATAAAAAAGCATCCGTTTAGGATGCTTTTTTTATGCTAAAATTCTAATTTCTTTTTACGAAGTTCAAAATTTTGACCGAGATAAACTTTACGAACCATTTCATCATTTGCAAGTTCTTCGGGAACACCAGCTTTCAAGATTCCACCTTCAAACATAAGATAGGTTTTATCAGTAATAGCCAGTGTTTCTTGTACGTTATGGTCGGTAATAAGAATTCCAATGTTTTTATTTTTGAGCTGAGCAACAATACGTTGAATGTCTTCCACAGCAACTGGGTCAACTCCTGCAAAAGGTTCGTCTAGTAATATGAATTTTGGATCAGTTGCCAATGCTCTTGCAATTTCAGTTCTACGTCTTTCTCCACCAGAAAGCAAATCGCCACGATTGGTTCTGATGTGTTGAAGACTGAATTCATCAATTAAACTTTCCATTTTAGCTTCCTGTTCCGCTTTTGAAAGATTTGTGAGCTGTAAAACACTCATGATGTTGTCCTCAATACTAAGTTTTCTAAATACTGATGCTTCTTGAGCTAAATAGCCAATGCCGTGTTGAGCACGTTTATACATAGGGAATTCAGTAATGTTAGTATCATCAAGATAAATATTTCCTGAATTTGGTTTTACCAAACCAACAATCATGTAGAAAGAAGTAGTTTTTCCAGCACCATTTGGCCCAAGAAGACCTACTATTTCGCCTTGATTAACTTCTACCGAAATGCCTTTTACAACGGTTCTTTTTTTATAGGTTTTAACTAAATTTTCAGCTCTTAATTTCATATCTTGATGTTCAGATTTTAGAAAGTTAGATTTTAGGACAAATTAACGAATAAACTAATCATCAAATCGACCATTTAACAATTATTTATTTTCTTCCAAAGCTTCCCAAAACTCATAAGCTTTACGTAAATGCGGAATAACAATGGTTCCACCAACCAAGGTTGCTATTCCCATAGCTTCCATCATTTCTTCCTTTGTAATTCCGTTTTTATAGCTAGTTTCAAGATGATATTTTATACAATCATCACATCGTAAAACGGTAGATGCCACTAATCCAAGAAGTTCTTTAGTCTTAATATCTAAAGCACCTTCGGAATAAGCATTTGTATCGAGGTTAAATATTCTTTTTATAATCAAATTATTGTCTGACAATAATTTGTCGTTCATTTTGGAACGATAATCATTAAATTCTTTTACTAAATCAGCCATTTTTCAATTTGTTTTTTTCAACTAATGATGCAATAAATATACTTGCTTCATAGATTATTAACATAGGTATTGCTACAGTTATTTGACTAACTACATCTGGAGGTGTAACAATAGCAGCAATTATCAATACAATTACAATGGAGTATTTTCGATATTTTCTTAAAAAATTTGCTGTAACCAATCCAATTTTTGTTAAAAAGAAAATAATTATTGGTAATTCAAAAAATAGTCCAGAGGCAATAACAGCAGTTTTTATCATTCCTATATATGATTCAAGGTTGAATTCGTTTTTTACCACTTTACTCACTGAAAATGTAGCCACGAAGTTAACTGACATAGGAACAATTACATAATAACCAAACAGTACACCTAGGAAAAATAATATTGAAGAAAAGAAAACAAATGCTTTAGCATTTTTTCTTTCTTTTGGATACAAAGCTGGACTTATAAATTTCCAAAACTCATACAGTACATAAGGAAACCCAAGAATAAAACCAGCTGTAATACAAGTCCAAATAAAAATATTTACTTGACCTTCCATTTCTGTGTTTTGTATCACAAAAGGAAGTTCAGTAACACAAATATCACCAGTTACACCAAGTTTATGAGCAACATCACAAAAAAAACGATAGGTAATAAAGTTTGGATCAGTTGGTCCAAATATGATTGTGTCAAAAATATAATCACTCACAAAATAGACCAAAATAGCCATTAAAACAATAACGGCTGAACTTCTAACCAATAACCATCTTAAATCTTCAAGATGATCTAAGAAAGACATTTCATCTACATTTTTCTTCTTCCTAGCCATTATACAATTCCTTCTTTTAATATATCATGTAGGTGAATAATTCCCTTATAATTATCATTTTCAGTAACCACCAATTGTGTGATAGAATAATTTTCCATCATGTTTAGGGCATCGCTCACTAATTCTGTAGGTTTAATAGATTTAGGATGGATAGTCATAATGTCTTTTGCAGTTAAACCCGTTATGGTCTCAGATTTATTGAGCATTCTTCTAATATCACCATCAGTTATTATACCTAATATTTTATTGTTTTCGATAACAGCTGTAACTCCCAATCTTTTTTCAGAAATCTCCATTATCACTGTTTTGATGTTGTCATCAGGCGATACTACTGGTTTATTTCTTTCATCGAGCATATCGCTGACACGCAATAAAAGTTTTTTACCCAAAGCACCACCAGGATGATATTTTGCAAAATCCTCAGCAGTAAAATTCCTTAGTTCCATCAAGCAAACTGCAAGTGCATCGCCCATTACGAGTTGAGCAGTTGTGCTGTTTGTTGGTGCCAAATTATTTGGGCAAGCTTCATTTTCAACATAAGTATCCAAAACCAAATCAGATTCTTTGCCAAGAAAAGAGGTTTTGTTGCCGGTAATAGCAATTAGAGTGTTACCAAATCTTTTTAACAAAGGAACTAATACTTTTATCTCTGGACTATTTCCACTTTTTGATATACAAATAACCACATCATCAGGTTGAACCATTCCTAAATCACCATGAATGGCTTCTGAAGCATGAAGAAATAAAGATGGAGTTCCTGTTGAGTTCATCGTTGCAACAATTTTTTGTGCAATGATGGCGCTTTTTCCAATACCAGTTATTACTAATCTACCTTTTGAATTTAAAATGATTTGAACAGTTTTTTCAAAATTTTCATCCAAAAGATTAGTTAAATTTTTTATCGATTCACTCTCGGAGAGTATTGTTTTCTTTGCAGTTACTAATATGTTGCGAGTTGTGCTCAAAATAGAAAATATAAAATTTGTGTATTTTAAAGAAAATTGTATCTTTATGGGTGCAAATTTATGTAAAAATACCACACATTAAAGAATGAATTCAAACGAAATTGACATACATAAAGAATTAAAAAAGTATTTTGGTTTCAACCAATTTAAAGGATTACAAGAAAAAGTAATAAGAAGTATTATTGATGGCAATAACACTTTTGTTATTATGCCAACTGGTGGAGGAAAATCTCTTTGTTATCAATTGCCAGCTTTGGTTCAAGAAGGAACAGCAATTGTTGTTTCACCACTTATAGCTTTGATGAAGAATCAAGTAGATGCTATTAGAAGCCTTTCGTCCGAAAGTGGAGTTGCTCATGTGCTCAACTCATCGCTAACAAAAACTGAAATAAATCAAGTAAAAAAAGATATAACCTCAGGGAAAACTAAATTACTTTATGTTGCACCAGAGTCATTAACCAAAGATGAATATGTAGAATTTTTGCAAGCTGTAAAAATTTCTTTCGTTGCTATCGATGAAGCTCATTGTATTTCAGAATGGGGTCACGATTTTAGACCAGAATACAGGAATTTGCGCAGTATAATTAAACAATTAGGAAAAAATATTCCTGTTATCGGTCTAACAGCTACTGCAACTCCAAAAGTTCAAGAAGACATATTGAAAAATCTCGATATGTCAGATGCTAATGTTTTTAAAGCATCTTTCAATAGACCAAATCTTTTTTATGAAGTAAGAACAAAGACAAAAAATGTTGAAGCTGATATTATTCGCTTTATAAAACAGAACAAAGGAAAATCGGGAATCGTTTATTGCTTGAGTAGAAAAAAAGTTGAAGAAATAGCCGAAGTACTTCAAGTGAATGGCATTTCTGCTGTTCCATATCATGCTGGTTTGGATGCAAAGACAAGAGCAAAACATCAAGATATGTTTTTGATGGAAGATGTAGAAGTTGTGGTGGCAACTATCGCTTTTGGAATGGGAATTGACAAACCAGATGTTCGTTTTGTTATTCATCATGATATTCCAAAATCTCTAGAAAGTTATTATCAAGAAACAGGAAGAGCAGGACGCGATGGAGGAGAAGGTCATTGTTTAGCATACTACTCTTATAAAGATGTGGAAAAGCTTGAAAAATTCATGGCTGGAAAACCAGTAGCAGAACAAGAAATTGGTTTTGCTTTGCTTCAAGAAGTTGTTGCCTATGCAGAAACTTCCATGTCAAGAAGAAAATTTTTACTACATTATTTTGGAGAAGAATTTGATAGTGAAAATGGTGAAGGTGCCGATATGGATGATAATGTAAGGAACCCTAAAACAAAAGTTGAAGCAAAAGACAATGTTAAAAAACTATTAGAAGTAGTAAGAGATACCAAACATTTATATAAGTCAAAAGAAATTGTTTTCACGTTGATAGGTAGAGTTAATGCAGTAATTAAAGCGCACAAAACTGATACTCAATCTTTCTTTGGATGTGGTAATGACAAAGATGAACGTTATTGGATGGCGCTTATTCGTCAAGTACTAGTAGATGGATTGCTTAATAAGGATATAGAAACTTATGGAATTTTAAAAGTTTCAGAAAAAGGTTTAGCATTTATAAAATCACCTCAATCGTTTTTGATGTCTGAAGATCATGAATATAATGATGAAGACGATGACACAATCGTTTCAGCTTCCAAATCTTCTGGTGCTTCCGATGAAGTTCTTATGGGAATGTTGAAAGAGTTGAGAAAAAAAGTCGCAAAAAAACTTGGTGTTCCTCCTTTTGTTGTTTTTCAAGATCCATCGCTAGAAGATATGGCACTCAAATATCCAATAACAATAGATGAGTTGAGTAATGTGCATGGTGTTGGAGAAGGAAAGGCAAAAAAATATGGTAATGAATTTGTCGAATTAATCGCTAGATATGTTGAAGATAATGACATTATTCGTCCAGATGATTTGGTTGTAAAATCTACTGGAGCCAATTCAACTAATAAGTTATATATAATCCAAAACATCGATAGAAAGTTATCTCTAGAAGATATAGCAAAATCCAAAGGATTAACAATGGATTTGTTATTAAAAGAAATGGAGCAAATTGTTTATTCTGGAACGAAATTGAATATTGATTATTGGATTAATGAAATTCTTGATGAAGATCAACAAGAAGAAATTCATGATTATTTCATGGACTCTGAAACAGACAAAATTGAAGATGCATTAAAAGAATTTGATGGCGATTATGATATTGAAGAACTTCGTTTAATGAGAATTAAGTTTATTAGCGAAGTTGCAAACTAAAAGCCTTGATTTATCAGGGCTTTTTTTTTTTAATCTTCTTTTTCTTCCAAAAAAAAGATTAAACAAACTTTAAAATTTTATTAATTGGAAAATTATTTTGTTTAACATTTTTTAATTTTGATTAAACAAAAAATAATTGCTATGAAAAGAAATTTTAAAAAATTAGGATTAGTGTTAATGTTAACTGCATTAACAATTTCAGTATCTTGTAGTGATGACTCTAACAGCGAGTCAAACACAATTGCATCAATTGCATCTAAGAATGCAGAATTTTCCACTTTGGTTACAGCTTTAAACAAAACGGGTTTAACTGCAACACTAAACGGAAGCGGAAACTTTACAGTTTTTGCTCCAACCAATCAAGCTTTTAGTGCGTTCCTTTCTGCAAACGGTTTCTCAAGTTTAGATGACGTTCCAGTTGCAGTTTTGAAAGAAGTATTGCTTAACCACGTTGTGAATGACGAGTTATTTTCTAATGAACTAACTACTGGTTATGTTAAATCATTAGGAAAAGGAAGTGCTTCGTCAACGAATACTTTAAGTTTATTCATAAACACAACTAGTGGTGTGAAAATTAATGGAGTTTCAAATGTTACTGCTGCTGATATTGATGCATCAAATGGTGTAATTCACAAAGTTGATGCTGTTATTGGTTTGCCAACAATAGTTACACATGCTGTTGCAAATCCTAATTTTACTAGTTTAGTTGCTGCGCTTACAAGAAGCGATCAAGCAGATCAAAACTTTGTGGGAATTTTATCAGGTACAGCTAATTCACCGTTCACTGTTTTTGCCCCAACAAATACTGCTTTTTCAAGTTTGTTGACTGAGTTTGGCTGGTCATCATTAGCCGCTGTTCCAGAAACGGTTTTAGAAAAAACGTTAAAATATCATGTAGTAGCTGGGTCAAATGTATTATCTACTCAATTAACAAACAATATGTCGGTTGGCACTTTCCTAGGACAAAACTTTACTATTACAACAACAGGTGGTGCTAAAATTACAGACGCAAATAATAGAACAAGTAATATAATAGCTACTGATGTACAATGCGCAAACGGAGTTATACATGTCATTGACAAAGTAATTGTACCAAGCTTAGATTAATGAAAAAAAGAAATTACTAGTAAAATCCCGATTTATTCGGGATTTTTTTTTAAATATAAACTTCACCGCGATGAGGTTTTAACTCATCTCTAAATTGTATCATATCTTTTTCTTCAACTACTAAATAAGCAATTGCATGCATTTCGTTGATAATTTCAAAACCAGTAATTTGTAAAGAATAATTCCTTGCCAAAAGGTATTCTTTCAAGTGAATCTCATGATGTTCAGCTGTTTTCGCTGATGTAGAACCTCGAAAGTCCCAAATCAATTTTATTTGTCTTGACATAAATTTAAAAAAGTTTTGCAAAGGTAACTTTTTGTTACTTTTGAAAAAATCATTGATTATGAAATGTCTGCATATTTTTCTTTTATTTTCTTTTCAAATTTTTGCTCAAGACTTAACACTTCAACAAGCAAATCATCTGTCTAGTCTTCCATTAAAATGTTTGCAGCAAGAATATCCAAACAAGCTTGGTCAAATGCTTGTGGATAGTACTGAAATTCAAGCGCCAAAAAAACTGCATCCTGCATTTTATGGTTGTTTCGATTGGCATTCATCCGTACATGGGCATTGGAGTTTGGTTTATTTGCTAAAAAAATTCCCGAATCTTTCCAATAAAGAGTTAATCATACAAAAACTAAAAACCAATCTGTCTAAAGAAAACATTCAGGCAGAAATTGAATATCTAAACAAAAAACACGAAAAATCTTTTGAGCGAACCTATGGATGGAATTGGTTGTTAAAATTGCAATTGGAACTAGAAACTTCAACAGAACCCTTTGCTAATGATTTAGCTCAAAATCTAAAACCGCTATCCAATATCATTATAGAACGTTATATCGAATTTTTGCCCAAATTGTTATATCCTGTTCGAGTAGGAACACATTCCAATACAGCTTTTGGACTATCAAATGCTTGGGATTATGCAGTGTATTCAAAAAATGAATTATTTCAAAAATGTATCAAAGAGAATGCTATTCGACTATTTCTGAAAGATGAGAATTGTCCATTTAATTGGGAACCAAGCGGAACCGATTTTTTATCACCATGCATGGAAGAAATGGCATTGATGCAAAGAATTTTACCTAAAAATGAGTTTCTAATTTGGCTAAAAAAATTCGCCCCAAATCTCTTAAAAAAAGACTACAAATGGGAAGTTGCTCACGTTTCTGATAGAACAGATGGACATTTAGTTCATCTCGATGGATTAAATTTTAGTAGAGCTTGGAACATCTATCATTTAATAAATCAATATCCAAAAGAGTTCAAACACCTCAAAGCTTTGGCAGATTACCACCTGAATTTTTCACTTCCATCTGTAGTTGATGGTAATTATGAAGGTGAACATTGGTTAGCATCTTTTGCTTTGAGAGCTTTTGAGGAGAAAAAGTAGTTTCAATTACTTATTTTTGCCAAAATATTTAATCCTTTTATTTACTAATGCCTCGCGAACTGCAATTTCAAGTTTCTCCTGAAACGGCTCACAACGAACTGCTTCTCAATGAACAAGTAGCTAAATTGATGCATGTTTCTGTAAAAGAAATCCAGAAAATTGTAATCCTAAAACGTTCTATAGATGCTCGTCAAAAAGCCATAAAATTCAATATTAAAGCTTCAGTTTTTTTTAAAGGAGAAGATTTTATAGAACAAAAAATTGAACTTCCAGATTATTCAGATGTTTCAAATGCTCAAGAAGTCATTATAGTTGGCGCTGGTCCAGCTGGACTTTTTGCAGCATTGCAATTAATTGAATTGGGTTTAAAGCCAATTGTGATAGAAAGAGGAAAAGATGTTCGCGGTCGTCGTAGAGATTTAAAAGCCATCAATCGAGATGGAATTGTAAATGAAGACAGTAATTACTGTTTTGGCGAAGGTGGAGCAGGAACCTATTCAGATGGAAAATTATATACACGTTCCAAAAAACGTGGTGATGTAGATAGAATTCTTCAATTGTTAGTCGGGTTTGGCGCTTCCTCAGATATTTTGGTAGAA
>ERZ795062.1871-NODE-1871-length-14395-cov-6.438773_pt1 | contig 14395 bp, 7 predicted proteins | sample MGYA00375146_ERZ795062 | MGnify/ENA primary metagenome ERZ795062 (study PRJEB30191, sample SAMN05720281) | activated sludge metagenome | isolation source: Anaerobic digester | place: USA | collected 2015-07-16 ... | reverse complement strand
CTAATCTGATAACTCAAAAAACTGGTTCGTTTTATTTTGTTGCTGAGTTAATAATTGATTTAGAACTTGAGTATGACTACCCAACTACGGACCATTGTGGTACATGCAAAGCTTGTATAGATGCTTGTCCAACTCAAGCTATAGTTTCGCCTTATATAGTTGATGGAAGCAAATGTATTTCCTATTTTACAATTGAGCTAAAAGATAACATTCCTTCAGAAATGAAAGACAAACTCGATGACTGGATGTTTGGTTGTGATGTTTGCCAAGATGTTTGTCCTTGGAACAGGTTTTCAAAACCACATCAAGAACCGCTTTTCAATGCAAATGAAGAGCTGTTGTCATTTTCTAAAAAAGATTGGGAAGAAATAACAGAAGAAACATTCAATAAAGTTTTCAAAAACTCGGCTGTCAAGCGAACAAAGTTTGAAGGTTTAAAAAGAACTATTAGTTTTTTGAAATAATTAGTTATTCGCTTGATTTAGTATATATTTGCCGAAACAATCTTTTTACATGAAAAAACTTTTAGTAGCAATTTTTATTTTTTCCAGCTTTGGAATCTTTGCTCAATCTACAGATTTAGACCCATTTGACATTAACTATTCCTATGTGTCACTTCCTTCAAAACCTGTTTTGGAGAAAAAAAATAGAACTTATTCTTTTGTGACCAACATTGATAGAAACTTGATGTATGGCAAATCGAAATTTTTTATCGAAAATCAGGTAACAATCTCTGGATTTGAGAAAAAAGCTAAAAATGGTTATTTGAGTATTGAAGTTACACTTCAAAACCCAGTAATTACAAAAAAAGATATAACCAATAGAATTTCATCTTCTAAAGATAAAAGTGGAAGAGTTACCAATAAATACTATTACACAGTTGTATATAGTTATTCTCAAGATGGAAACGCCAAAATAGTAAGTGGTGATGGAAAAGTTAGTAAAATTATAAACTTTACAACCCAAAGCAGTGGTAAAAGTCAAGAGTATGAAAGTTACACACAGGCAGAAAGTTTCCAGTATGGTGTGTATAATATTGTAAAGAATAATTATCTAAATGATGTTGTAAACAGACTAAATAGAGAACTTAACGAAGAGTTTGGTTACCCAGTAAAATCTGGTGTTGATAAGCTATGGATACTTGCAAACAAAAAACATCCTGAACAATTAGCAGAATACAATGCTTATCTAACAGTAAAAAACACTTTAGATAAAATGCAATTCAGTGAGCCGATTTCAGGATTTGAAAACGAAATTAAAGATGCGATAAGTTATTTTGAATCGTTGCCAAAAAAATATACTGAAGACGAAAAAGCTCACAGAAAAATTAGATATAGCGCTTACTTTAATTTAGCAAAAATCTACAGTTTGCTTGATAATCCTGCAAAGTCAAATGAATATTGTCAAAAGTTAATAGACAATGATTATGACAAACAAGATGGTGTTTCCATGATGAAAGAAAACGATGAAACGCTAACACTTTTCAAAGCTAATCAGCTTACTTCAAGACATTTTCCTGTTGAAACCAAAAATTACACTTTTGAAGAAGAGCAACCTGTTTACTCATCAGGAAGCCAAAGTCAAACTACAACTAGCGCTCCATATAGCATAGAAACCGATCCAAACTATATCTTGGCATACATACTTTCTATAAAGAAAGACACTATCACTGGATATATGCCAAAAAATAGAGCAATGGCTTTAAGCGATGCAATCACGGTAACGGTTAAGGATTTTCAAGGGAAATTTTCTGAAAGAAATTTCAAAGCCAACGAAGTAAATAGATTAATACTTAGCAATGGCGAAGAGTTTGCTTCTGTTGCGTTCAAAGTTTCCGTTGATAATGCGGGAATGTCAATGGCATCTGCTAGTAAAAAATTTGCAAAAGAAATGTATGTTGGTAAAAAGATTAGTGTTTATCAATATTTCAATGGCGAAATAATCATTAAAATGGCTAACGACTCCGAAGGCAAATCCAACGCTTCCGCATCGTGGATGCTTGGTCCAAAAAAACGATTTGAAGAAATGGCTCAAGGTTGTCCATCACTGCTAGAACGAGTAGATAAAAAAGAGTTTAAAAACAATTTAGAAAGTATACTCTCTTTTGCAGAAGCCTTAGAAAGTTGTAAATAAACAATATAAAAAAACAAAAAAGCACTTGTACTACAAGTGCTTTTTTATTGAACCAAACTTTTCACATCAAAATAATCGATTTTATATTTCCATATTATCGATACTCTTCTACCTTTGTATTTCTCAACAAAAATGAAATGGCAAAAGATAAAAAAAGAAGAGAAGCACTTATATATCACGCTAAACCAACTCCAGGGAAAATAAAAGTTGTTCCAACAAAAAAATATGCAACACAACGCGATTTGTCGTTAGCATATTCACCTGGTGTTGCAGAACCATGTCTCGAAATAGCTAAGGACGTAAACAATGTGTATAAATATACTTCCAAAGGAAATCTGGTTGCAGTAATTTCTAATGGAACTGCCGTTCTTGGTCTTGGCGATATTGGTCCAGAAGCTTCAAAACCAGTTATGGAAGGAAAAGCTTTGTTGTTTAAGATTTTTGCAGATATAGATGTTTTTGATATTGAAGTTGACACAAAAAACATAGATGCGTTTATAGATACGGTCAAAAATATTGCGCCAACATTTGGAGGTATAAATCTTGAAGATATCAAAGCTCCTGAATCATTTGAAATAGAAAGACGACTGGTTGAGGAATTGAATATTCCTGTGATGCATGATGATCAACATGGTACTGCAATAATTTCCTCTGCGGCATTGATAAACGCATTAGAACTGGCAAAAAAGAAAATTAACAAAGTTAAAGTTGTAGTTTCTGGAGCTGGTTCGGCTGCATTGGCATGTGCAAATTTATATACAGCTTTGGGAGTTAAACATGAAAACATAATCATGTTTGATAAAGATGGTGTTCTTTGCAAAGAAAGAACTGACTTGTCCGAACTACAAAAAAAATACACTTCGGGCAAACAAGGAACTACATTGGCTCAAGCCATGAAGAACGCAGATGTTTTTCTAGGATTGTCAGCAGGTAATATTTTATCGCCCGAAATGCTCAAGTCAATGGCAAAAAACCCTATTGTTTTTGCAATGGCAAATCCTGTTCCCGAGATTGACTATGATGTGGCTATTTCAACAAGAAAAGACATCATCATGGCTACTGGTCGTTCAGATCATCCTAACCAAGTGAATAACGTTCTTGGTTTTCCATATATTTTTCGTGGCGCATTAGATGTTAGAGCTACAAAGATTAATGAAGCTATGAAAATGGCTGCCGTTAAAGCATTAGCATCATTAGCAAAAGAAAGTGTGCCAGAGCAAGTTAATATAGCTTATGGTGAAACCAAATTGAATTTTGGAAAAGATTATATCATTCCAAAACCTTTTGATCCAAGATTGATTACTCATGTAGCACCAGCTGTTGCAAAAGCTGCAATGGAATCGGGAGTTGCACTTAACCCGATTACTGATTGGGGTAAATATGAAGAAGAGTTATTAGAGCGTATGGGTTCTGATAATAAAATGGTTCGTTTGTTGACTAATCGAGCTAAAACTAACCCGAAAAGAGTTGTTTTTGCTGAAGCCGATCATCTTGAGGTTTTAAAAGCTGCGCAAATTGCTTATGAAGAAGGCATTGCAAAACCAATATTGCTAGGAAACAAAGAAGTAATATTGGAATTGAAAGAAGAGTTAGGCTTTGATGCAGAAGTTTTAATAATTGACCCAAAAACAAAAGAAGAAGACAAAAGAAGATTGGAATATGCAGAAATTTTTTGGGAAGCAAGAAGAAGAAGAGGCATTTCTTTGCTTGATGCTCAAAAATGGATGCGTGAAAGAAATTATTTCGCAGCAATGATGGTAATTCATGGTGATGCAGATGCGATGGTTTCGGGATATTCAAGAAGTTACCCATCGGTTGTAAAACCTTTGATGCAACTCATAGGTAAAGCACCAGGAATTTCACTGATTGCTACTACCAACATTATGATGACGAATCGTGGTCCAATGTTTTTATCAGACACAGCAATAAATCCAAATCCAACAGCTGATGACTTGGCAAAAATTGCATTAATGACTGAGAAAACTGTTAGAATGTTCGGTATGGAACCTGTTATTGCAATGGTTTCGTTTTCTAACTTTGGTTCATCTGCAAATCCGAGTAGTGAGAAAGTTAGAGAAGCTGTTGCTTACCTTCATAAATATTATCCTGATTTAATAGTGGATGGAGAAATTCAAACAGATTTTGCTCTTAATCCAGAAATGCTTCAGAAAAAGTTTCCATTTTCAAAATTGGCTGGAAAAAAAGTTAACACCTTGATTTTCCCTAATCTTGATTCGGCAAATATTACCTACAAGTTGCTTAAAGAATTATATAAAGTTGACTCTGTTGGACCAATAATGTTAGGCATGGAAAAACCTGCTCATATCTTCCAACTAGGAGCAAGTGTTGAAGAAATGGTAAACATGGTAGCCGTTGCTGTTGTTGATGCTCAGGAAAAAGAAAAAAGGTTAAAAATGATGCCTGTAGTAAAATAAAAATTAGACTACAATACTAGTTTTTTGCACTAAAATAGCATGCAAAAAGAAATTTGTTATATTTGAATGGATTTTTATTAAAAATGATAGCACACATTCAAGGAAAATTAGTAGAAAAAATGCCTACTGAAGTTGTAGTTGATTGCAACGGTGTTGGCTATCATATTCATATTTCATTGCATACTTTTTCTTTGTTGCCAAGCTCAGATTTTATAAAACTATATACCTATCTTCAGGTAAAAGAAGATGGTCATTCTCTTTATGGTTTTATAGAAAAAGCCGAAAGAGAATTATTTAAACTTTTGATTTCTGTTTCTGGTATTGGAGCAAATACGGCACGAACGATGCTTTCTTCGCTTGATCCTAAACAAGCCATCAATGCTATTGCCAGCGGTGATGTAATGACTATACAATCTATAAAAGGAATTGGTAATAAAACTGCGCAAAGAGTTATCCTTGATTTGAAGGATAAGGTGTTAAAAGTTTACGATGTTGGTGAAATATCTATGCCTTCACACAATATTAACAAAGAAGAATCGTTATCTGCTTTAGAAGTTCTAGGTTACCCAAGAAAATCTTCCGAGAAGATTGTAGATAGAATTATTAATGAAAATAAAGAAGCGTCAGTCGAATTTATTATCAAACAAGCTTTAAAAAACTTATAATTTTTGAAAACAAATTACTATATAAAAGCCACTTTATCAATAAGAAATTTAGTTTTCTTTATATTATTTTTCTCTGGATTGAATCTTTATTCGCAGGAAGAAACACCAAAAGATACTATTGGTTACGACAAAGGACGAGTTGATATCAAGAATCCTAATAGCATTGTTAATGCTTATACTTATGATCCTGCAACTAATAAATATATTTATACAAGCACATTTGAAGGATTCAACATCAATTACCCAATAATACTTACGCCAGAAGAATATGAAGAGTTAAAACTCAGAGAGTCAATGCGTGAATATTTCAAAAGCAAATCAGATGCTATTGAAGGAAAAAAAGAAGGTAGCGAAGACGCAAAAAAAGATTTATTGCCCAGATATTATGTGAATTCAGGTTTTTTTGAAACAATTTTTGGTTCAAATACTATTGATGTAAAACCAACGGGTTCAGTAGAAATGGATTTGGGAGCAAGATATACAAAACAAGATAACCCGGCTTTTTCTCCTAGAAATCGTTCCCAGTTATCATTCGATTTTGACCAAAGAATCAGTATGAGTTTGATGGGTAAAGTAGGAACAAGGCTTAGTGTAAATGCCAACTATGATACGCAATCTACTTTTGCATTTCAAAATCTTATCAAACTAGAATATGCGCCTACAGAAGATGATATTGTTCAAAAAATTGAAGTAGGTAATGTAAGCATGCCACTTAGTAATTCTCTAATTCGTGGCGCTCAAAGTCTTTTTGGTGTAAAAGCTCAATTACAGTTTGGAAAAACGACTGTCACAGGAGTTTTCTCCGAACAAAAATCACAAACACGTTCAGTAACAGCTCAAGGCGGAGGAACAATTCAAGATTTTGAATTATTTGCACTAGAGTATGACTCAGACAGACATTTCTTCTTGTCTCAATATTTTAGAAACAAATATGATGAGGCAATGAGAAATTACCCACTAATTGATAGTAGAGTTCAGATAACTCGTATCGAAGTATGGGTAACAAACAAGCAAAACAGAATAAACAATACCAATAATAACCTAAGAAACATTATAGCACTTCAGGATTTAGGAGAATCCAATTATAATGGAGTTCCAAACAGTGATGTAGTGGCTGTTAATCCTCTACCAGCAAACTTCTTTTTAACTGCTGCTGAGCTATCGCCAGATGTTTTGCCAGATAATCAAGGAAATATACCATCTGATAATAGAAACAATAGATATAATCCAAGTAAAATTGATGATTCGCAATATTTATTGAATTCAAATATTAGAGAAATAACTACCTCAAGTACAGGATTTGTAAATGCAGCTACAATAAGTGAAGGAACTGATTATTCTAAGCTTGAAAATGCTCGAAAACTAAATGCTAATGAATTTTCTTTTCATCCACAATTAGGATATATATCACTACAACAAAAATTAGCAAACGATGAAGTTCTTGCAGTAGCTTATCAATATACCATTGGAGATCAAGTATATCAAGTTGGAGAATTTGGAACTGATGGTGTCGATGCAACTGTAGTAAGCGGTTCACAAACTGATCCTAATATTTCTACTCAGTGTTTAATCCTCAAAATGCTGAAATCTAATTTAACAAACGTTGATAAACCGGTTTGGAATTTAATGATGAAAAATATTTATCAAATTCCTGGTGGATATCAATTACAAAAAGAAGATTTCAGATTTAATATTCTTTACACCGATCCTTCACCGTTAAACTACATTACACCAGCCAATTCAACAACTCCATTACCAACTAATGTAGCTGAAACGCCTTTATTAAAGGTGTTTAACCTTGATAGGTTGAATTATAATAATGATCCACAAGTAGGTGGTGATGGTTTTTTTGACTTTATTCCTAATTTGACAATTGACCAACAAAACGGTAGAATTATTTTCACAACAGTGGAACCGTTTGGTAAAACTCTCTTTGAAAAATTGAGGTCAAATACTGGTGAGAATTACAATGGAGATTATAATAACATTGCAGATTTCAATGCAAATCAAGCAAAATATGTCTTTAGACGAATGTATGAAGACACTCAAGCAGCAGCATTGCAAGAGGCGGAAAAAAATAAATTCCAATTGAAAGGAAGGTATAAATCTGCTGGTGGAGATGGAATTCCTATTGGCGCATATAATGTGCCTAGAGGTTCGGTTGTTGTAACAGCGGGAGGAAGAGTATTAGTAGAAGGTGTAGATTATAGTGTAAATTATCAAGCAGGTAAAGTTCAAATACTCGATCCATCACTTCAAGCTTCAAATACACCAATTGAAGTTTCGGTAGAAAATAACTCAACATTTGGTCAACAAACTAGAAGATTTATGGGTGTAAATATTGAACACAAGTTCAATAGTAAATTTTTGGTTGGTGCAACTTTCCTAAAAATGACCGAAAGACCGTTTACCAATAAATCTAATTATGGTCAGGAATCTGTTAATAATTCAATTTTTGGGTTAAATGCAAATTATTCTACAGAAGTTCCATTTTTGACAAGATTGGTTAATAAACTTCCAAATATTGATACTGATGTTCCATCAAATGTGTCTATTAGAGGAGAAATTGCTTATCTAAAGCCTGATACACCAAAACAGGATAGATTTCAAGGCGAGTCTACAGTTTATGTAGATGATTTTGAAGGTTCGCAAACTACTATTGATATGCGCGGACCATTGTCTTGGTTCTTGTCGAGTGTGCCAAAAGTTCCAGAGGTTCAATCAACTCCTGTAAATTATAATTTTAATGGAAATGCTCTTGATTTAAGTTATGGACACAGAAGAGCAAAACTGAACTGGTATACAATTGACCCAACTATTTATGTGCAAACACCAGGAGATATTGGTCAAGATGGAATTTCCTTAAACAGCACCAGAAGAATTTTAAGTAGCGAATTATTCCCTAATCTCGATATAGCTGTTGGTCAATCGCAAGTAGTAAACACACTCGATTTAACCTATTATCCATCAGAACGTGGACCATATAATTTTAACCCATCTGCTGCTGCAACTGGTGTTTTGCCAAATCCCCAAGATAATTTTGGTGGAATTACAAGAGCTATCAATTCGACAAATTTTGAACAAAGCAACGTTGAATATATCCAATTCTGGATTTTAGATCCATATTATGATCCTGGAAATCCTTCTGCTCAAGCAAATCCTGGGAATACTGGTAAAATTTATTTCGATTTGGGGGAAATTTCAGAAGATATCTTGAAGGATGAAAAGAAACAATATGAAAATGGTTTGCCAGCTGCCAATGCTTCATTGTCTTTAACCAATTCAACAATTTGGGGTAAAGTTCCAGCCTCGCAATCATTGATATATGCTTTTGATGCTGATGGTGGAAATCGTTCTTCGCAAGACGTTGGACTTGATGGTTTGAATGATGATGAAGAAAGAAATTTGACAGGAATAGATGCTGGTTTTGCTGCTCTTGAAGATCCTGCAGCAGATAACTATAAATATTTTTTGAATGCTACTGGAAACTCCGTTTTTGAAAGATATAAAGACTATAATGGTGTACAAGGTAATTCGCCTGTTGAAGTAACAGACACTAATAGAGGTTCAACAACTCTGCCAGATGTTGAGGATATCAATCGTGATAACACAATGAATACTATCAATGCTTATTATGAATACAGCATTAATATAAGTCCAAATGATTTGTCTCAAGCTAATGTTGGGAATAATTATATAACAGATTTTAGGGAAACAAACAATATTGATTTACCAAATGGATTGACAACCAGTGCTCGTTGGGTTCAGTTTAAAATTCCTGTAAAAGATTTTGAAAACAAGGTTGGAAATATTTCCGATTTTCGTTCTATTCGCTTTATGAGAATGTTCATGACAGGTTTTAGTGAACCAATAACAGTGCGTTTTGGAGCATTAGAGCTAGTTAGAGGTGAATGGAGAAGATATGATAATTCATTCCAAACATCAGATAACCAACCAGAAGATGACGGAACAAGATTTGATGTGCTTTCGGTAAATATTCAAGAAAATGCTCAAAGAATTCCAATTCCATACGTTACACCTCCGGGAGTTATACGTGAGCAATCAAACCAAAATAATACTGTAATCAATCAAAATGAGCAATCGCTGTCTTTGAGAGCTTCTGGCGATGGACTTGAAGTAGGCGACTCAAGAGCTGTTTTCAAAAATGTTAGTGTTGACATGCGTCAATACAATAAATTGAAAATGTTCCTTCATGCCGAAGCATTACCAGCACCTACAGATCCAACACCTCTTCAAGATGATCAAATGGCTGCCTTTATCCGTTTTGGTAATGATTTTACTAACAACTATTATGAGGTTGAAATTCCATTAAAAATAACCGCAGAAGGAGTTTCTGATCCAGAACTTATTTGGCCAAAAATAAATGAAATAGATTTACCAACAGCACTTTTAACAAAGCTTAAAATATTGGCAATGAGTGCGCCAAGCACTGATTTTGTCGAAGGAGTTTTATACAAAGATGACTTTGAACTCGATCCGTCTTTGGCTTCAAATACAGAAAGAGGAAAATTGCGTCTTGGAGTTAAAGGAAATCCAAATTTTGGACTTGTACGAACATTAATGGTTGGTATTCGTAATAAAAACAATCAACCTGTAAGAGGAGAAGTTTGGTTCAACGAGTTACGCCTTGCCGATATGAATAATAAAGGTGGAATGGCAGCAGTTATCAATATGGATTCTAATCTAGCCGATTTTGCTACCATATCAGCAATGGGAAGAATGAGCACAATTGGATTTGGAGCATTGGAAGAAAGTCCAAATGAAAGAAGCCGCGAAGATATGCAACAGTATAATTTGGTTACCAATGTTGGTTTGGGTAAACTTTTACCAAAAAAATGGGGAATTAATCTTCCTTTCAACTATGCGGTTGGTGAAGAAACCATTACTCCAGAGTACGATCCATACAATCAAGACATCAGACTAGAGCAATTGCTAGATAACACAACTGACGAAGCAGAAAAAGATAACATAAAAAACAGAGCTATAGATTTTACCAAACGTAAGAGTATAAACTTTATTGGAGTTAAAAAAGAAAGACAACCAGAGCAAAAACAAAGAATTTATGATCCTGAGAATTTGACGTTGTCTTACTCATACAATGAAATTAAAAAACACAATTACGAAATAGAAAACTATATAGACCAACAAGTTAATACAACAGTCGATTATGCATATAGTTTTCAGCCAAAGACAGTTGAACCACTCAAAAATGTTAAATATTTCAAGAAAAGCGATTATTGGAAACTGTTGAGAGATTTTAATTTCAATTATCTACCAACCAATATATCATTCAGTTCTAACATTATTCGTCAATATAATAGACAACAATTTAGACAAGTTGATGTAGCAGGTATTGCTATCGATCCATTGTATAGAAGAAATTACATGTTCAACTATCAATATGGCTTTAATTTTAATATAACCAAAGCTTTAAAACTGAACTATACAGCAGCTTCTCAAAACATAGTTAGAAACTACATTGATCAGGATGGAGTTGTTGATAACAGTTATACCATTTGGACAGATTTTTGGAATACTGGATTAGCTAATCAACATAATCAACAATTGGTTGTAAACTATGAACTTCCTATAAATAAAATTCCTGTCTTTAGCTTTGTTAAATCAACATATTCTTATACTGGCGATTATAACTGGCAACGAGCATCTTTGGCATTATCTACCGTTGAAACAAGTGATGGAACAATATATAACTTGGGGAATACTATTCAAAATGCTGGATCACACAAGCTGAATACTGCTCTAAACATGGAGTCGTTATACAAATATTTAGGGCTAACAAAAAAACCTAAAACACCAACTCCAAAGCCAAATGCGCTTCCAAAACCAGGAGAAAAAATAACTAACAAGGCTCAACCAACTCAAAACTCAAATGCTTTTCTCGATGGTATAAAAGGAGTTTTGACAAGTGTAAAAAATGTAAATATCAACTATACCAGAAATCAAGGAACATTACTTCCAGGTTATTTGCCAGGTTTAGGTTTCTTTGGTTCATCAAAACCAACTCTTGGATTTATTTTTGGAGATCAAGCAGATGTTCGTTACGAAGCTGCCAAAAATGGTTGGTTGACAAATTATCCCGATTTTAACCAAAATTTTACAAGAGTTACAACCAAAACTCTAGACATGACCGCCAATGTTGATTTATTCCCTGATTTTAAAATAGATTTAACAGCCAATAGAACTTATGGTGAAAATTACTCAGAGCAGTATGATTTAGAAAATGGAGTATATAATTCTCGTTCACCTTATAATTACGGTAATTTTTCAATGACAACCGTAATGCTCAAAACTGCTTTCAGAACCAGTGATGAAAATTATTCTTCGGCATTCAACGACTTTGTAAACAATAGAATTATCATTGCCAACAGACTTGCTTTAGAACGCGGAATTGACATCAACAACCCTTCAAACCTTGATGCCGATGGTTTTCCAAAAGGATATGGTAAAAATAGCCAAGCGGTATTATTGCCATCGTTCCTAGCTGCCTACACTGGTTTAGGATTAAATGGATTTGCAGGTGAAAAAATGGGTGAAGCCGCTAAGGATATTTCACTAGACTTTTTAAGAAATATTCCAATTCCAAACTGGACAATAAAATATACTGGATTGATGCGCTATAAGTTCTTCAAAGATACATTCAAGCGTTTTTCAATACAGCATGGTTATAGAGCTTCTTACACTGTAAATCAATTCCGTTCCAATTTTGAATACGATAAAAATCCTGATGGATTTGATGCAGGAGGAAATTATAATTTGAAAACAATTATTAGTAATGCTAACCTTGTTGAGCAATTTAACCCACTTATAAGAGTTGATTTTGAAATGAAAAACTCATTCAAGTTATTAGCAGAAATGAAAAAAGACAGAAGTTTATCGTTGAGTTTTGATAACAACTTGCTAACAGAAGTTCAAGGATTAGAATATACAATGGGATTGGGCTACCGATTTAAAGATGTAATTTTCTCATCAAAACTTGCCGATAATCCTACAGGAATTATAAAGAGTGATATCAACATGAAAATAGATATTTCATATAGAAATAGTAAAACCATTGTTCGATATTTAGATTATACTAACAATCAGCTTGGTGGAGGACAAAACCTATGGTCAGCAAAACTTACAGCCGATTATTCGTTTAGTAAAAATCTAACAGCTATTTTCTATTATGACCATTCTTTTTCTAAACCAGTTATATCAACATCATTCCCGCTAACCAATATTAGAGCTGGATTTACACTGCGATATAATTTTGGAAATTAATTGTTGTAAAAAATTTTATAAATCTGTTTGTAAATAATACTTTTGTCAAAACAAATTAAACCATGAATATACCATCTAATTTAAAATACACCAAAGACCACGAATGGGTTCTTGTTGAAGGTGATGTTGCTGTTGTAGGAATTACAGATTTTGCTCAAAAAGAATTGGGCGATATTGTGTATGTTGAAGTTGAAACACTTGATCAAACTTTGTCAAAAGATGAAGTTTTTGGAACTGTAGAAGCTGTAAAAACAGTTTCAGATTTGTTCTTACCTCTTTCAGGAGAAATTGTTGAATTTAATGAAGATTTAGAAACAAACCCAGAAAGCGTTAACAATGATCCTTATGGTAAAGGATGGATGATTAAAGTTAAAATTTCTGATAGTTCTGAGATAGATTCTCTTTTATCTAGCGATGATTATAAAGCGCTTATTGGAGCATAAAAAAATATGGTTCGGTCTGGCAACAAGCTGGACCGTTCTTATTTTTATACTATGTTTAGCAAAACTGAATAACTTGCCCTCACTAGGCGTAAAAGGAATGGACAAATATGTCCATTTTACATTTCATTTTGTTTTTACTTTTTTGTGGGCTATTGTCGTAAAATCTCGATTTGCAACGATTTCAAATAAAAAAATTCTAAATATTATTCTCATTTCATTAGTAATGGGAATAACTATAGAAATACTTCAAGAAAATTTTACTACTACTCGAAAGGCTGACATTCTAGATGTAATAGCAAACCTTACAGGTGCTATTTCTGCAGGAATATTGATAAGTTTTTTTGAAAATAAAAAAATTATTAATTGATAAAAACTCCCATCTCGATGGGATTTTTTATTTTTATTGCCTAAAAGCGTAGAAAATAAAATGAATTTAAAACAATACCTCGATTCTACTTATCTTAAAACCGCAGAGCAAGCAGGAGTAACCGAGAAAGAAAATACAGAAATAGTTCAAAAATTTGTACAAGAGGCAATCGATGAACAATTCAAACTCATCATGATTAGACCAAACATGGTGAAAATTGCCAGAAAAATGATTGATGAACAAAAATCTAAAGTTCTTGTAGGAACAGTAATTTCTTTTCCAGAAGGTGAAAATACTTTACAAGAAAAACTTGATGAAGCTTTGCAAGCAATTCAAGACGGTGCAGATGAGTTAGACTATGTGTGCAATTACAAAGCATTCAAAAAAGGAGAAACAGAGCTCTTGAAAAACGAAATTCTTCAAGGAACAAAACTGGCTTTTCAACATCATAAAATTGCCAAATGGATAATAGAAGTTGCTGCACTTACTGACGCAGAGATTGTTCAGCTATCAGCCTTAATCAAGAATGTTATAATTGCCAATTTCAAAGAAGAGAGTTTTCCTAATGTATTTGTAAAATCATCAACAGGGTTTTACAAAACTGAAAATGGATTGCCTAATGGAGCAACTGTGCCAACAATAATCATGATGATTGAAAACTCTTCACCACTTCCTGTAAAAGCAGCTGGTGGAGTTAGAACATATGAAGAAGCTGTTGAAATGATTAAATTAGGGGTAAAAAGAATTGGAACATCATCTGCAAAAGCTATTGCAAATGGAGGAACTTCTTCGGGGAATTATTAATTTATTTAAACTTCAATCATGAAAAAAATAAGCACTCTGTTATTTGTGATTTTTTCATTAGCTATAAATGCTCAAACTAAAACATATTCAGAAAAATTTCCAATTTTTCCGGGATGTGAATCAAATCAAGGGGAAGATTTAGAAAACTGTTTCTACGAAAAAGTTCATGACTTTGTTTACCAACAGTTTAAAATGCCCAATGATTTGCCAAAAGATTACAAAGGAACAATGATTGTTTTGTTTGAA
>ERZ795062.1870-NODE-1870-length-14397-cov-14.143495_pt1 | contig 14397 bp, 18 predicted proteins | sample MGYA00375146_ERZ795062 | MGnify/ENA primary metagenome ERZ795062 (study PRJEB30191, sample SAMN05720281) | activated sludge metagenome | isolation source: Anaerobic digester | place: USA | collected 2015-07-16 ... | reverse complement strand
TGCGCATGCAGTGGTGGATGCGGCCCGGCCCGAGGCGGCCCTGGGCGATCTCGAACCCGCGCCCTTCGCCCAGCAGCATGTTGCTGGCCGGGATGCGGACGTTGTTGAGGCGGATTTCCATGTGCCCGTGCGGCGCATCGTCATAGCCGAACACGGGGAGGTGGCGGACGATCTCGACGCCCGGGGCGTCCAGTTCCATCAGCACCATCGACTGCTGCTGGTGCTTCTTCGCCTCGAAATCGGTCTTGCCCATGACGATCGCGATCTTGCAGCGCGGATCGCCCGCGCCCGAGGACCACCACTTGGTGCCGTTGAGCACGTATTCGTCGCCTTCGCGGCGGATCGAGCATTCGACGTTGGTCGCGTCGGATGAGGCGACCTGCGGCTCGGTCATCAGGAAGGCGGAGCGGATTTCGCCGTTCATCAGCGGCTTCAGCCAGCGTTCCTTCTGCTCCAGCGTGCCGTAGCGGTGCAGCACTTCCATGTTGCCGGTGTCCGGCGCGGAGCAGTTGAACACTTCGGAGGCGAAACCGACGCGGCCCATTTCCTCGGCGCACATCGCGTATTCGAGGTTGGTCAGGCCCGGGCCTTCGAATTCGAAGCTGTCCTCGACGTGGTGATGCCCTTCGTTGCGGGGCGGCATGAACAGGTTCCAGATGCCCTGCGCCTTGGCGCGGGCCTTCTCTTCCTCGACCACCTGGAGCACCTTCCAGCGCTCACCCTCGGCGTCCTGCTTCTTGTAGTCGCCCATGCGCGGGCGGACGTGCGCCTCGATGAAATCGCGGACGCGGTTCCGCCAATATACCTGCCGTTCGGTGGGATCGAAATCCATGGTGCTCTCTCTCCTTATACTGTCGAGTCTCGGGTGGATCACTGCCACGGCCCGCAGGCCGCGCCAAGGGGGATCAAACGGGCGGTCAAGGATGCATGCCGGTGCCATCCAGATCCCCGCGCGCGGCGGCATCGAGCGCGGCCACACGCGCCTCGTGATCGGCGCGGGTAATCGGGAAGCGGCGCAGCACCATGGCGATGGCCGCGGCAAAAGTGGCGACGGCGACGACATAGACCAGCGCAAGGTTGTCGATCACCTCGGCAGGCACCTCGCCCGGCTTTGCATTGGCGGGCAGGCCGACCACATACAGCAGTTGCCCGGTCAGGAAGATGCCAAGGCCCGTCGCGCATTTCTGCATGAAGAAGTTGCCCGCGAAAAAGGCGCCCTCGGCCCGCCGCCCGGTATGTTCCTCCGATGCCTCGACCACGTCGGCAACCATCGAGGAGGCCGAGATCATCGCCGACACGCTGAACACGTTGGACAGGAAGAAGGCCGCGAACAGCGCGGTGGTGGAAGCGGAAGTGCCCTCCTGGGGCCACAGTCCCGCAGCGCGCAGCAGGAACGGCACGATCCACAGCGCCGCGCCGATCAGTGCCGTCACCACCGCCGTATCGCGCTTGCCCCAGCGCCGGTGCAGGCGCGGCAGGGCGAGGAAACAGGCGACCACGCTGGCGAACAGGACCAGCGGATAGATCATGAAATCGGCCTGCGAGAACCGCCAGATATAGAGGTAGAGGTAATTGCTGATCGAGAAGGTGATGCCCTGGCTGGTATAGGCCAGCGCCCCGCCCGCCAGCAGGATCAGGAAGGCCGGGTGCGAGAAGCTTTCGCGCAGTTCGCTGAAAGCGACGCGCAGGCTGAACGGGCTGCGCGCCCTCTGCGGCCAGTGCGCGACCCGCTTGTGCTGCCCGCGCGCCGAGACCAGCACCGCCACTACCATCACCACCGCGCCGAACAGGCCGTAGTCGTGATAGCCGTCCGCGCTCAGCATCCCGTTGGTGCCGTCGGGCCGCTCGGCCAGGAACACGGTATAGGCCAGCAGCATGATCGCCAGCCCGCCGGTCCAGCCGAACAGGAAGCGGTAGCGCATCAGGGTCGTGCGCTCGTCATAATCGCGGGTCAGTTCGGGCACGAGCGCGACCGAGGGCACTTCGCAGCACGACAGCAGCAGCCGCACCAGCACCGCCACGGCGATCAGCTGGAGCACGCCCGGATCGTCGCTGGGCAGCCACATCATGTACCAGGCGAAGCCCAGCGGGATCGGCGCGAGATAAAGCCACGGCAGGCGCCGGCCCCAGCGGGTATGGGTGCGATCGGACATGTAGCCGATCAGCGGATCGGCCAGCCCGTCGATCACCAGCGCGACCATCAGCGCCAGGCTGACCAGGCGCGGGTCCATGCCCAGCACCTGGTTGTAGAACAGCAGCAGGAAGGTCGAAAAACCGTTGTCCTTGATGCCGTAGGCGATCGAGCCGAGGCCGTGGAAAACGGCGAGCCGGGTGGTGACCGGCCCCTGCGCCGCGCTCACTTGGCGGCTGCCGCGTTAGCCCCCCCGACTCCTGCCGCTTCGGCCATGGCCTGCAGCGCATCGAACAGGCCCGGTGCCTCCGGATCCCAGCTGTGGCGCGGGCCGACAGTGATCCCGCCATCGACGATCAGCGAAGTGCCGGTGACGAAGCCCGCAGCCTCGCTGGCCAGGAAGGCCACGGCCTGGGCGATGTCGTCCGGCTGGCCGCCGCGCGCCACCGGCTGGGCGTGGCTCGACATCTGGGCGATCATTGCCTTGGCCGTGTCGACCAGCTCGGCCGGCATTTCCATGCTGGCGGTGAAGATGTTGGTGTTGATGAAGCCCGGCTGCACCGCGTTGACGCGAATGCCGTGCTTGGCCAGATCGGTCGCCGCGCACTTGGTCAGATGCAGCACGCCCGCCTTGGCCACGGCATAGGCGGTCGGCGAATAGCCCGGGCCAACTGCCGCGACGCTGGAGGTGTTGACGATCGCCGCACCCGGGCGGTGCAGCATGTGCGGCACGGCATAGCGGATGCCCATCGCGACCGAACGCAGCAGCAGGTCCATCGTGCGGTCCCAGCCATCGGCGTCGATCTCGTCGATCCCCTCGCGCGCGCCGCCCGCGCCGGCATTGTTGAACACCACGTCGATCCCGCCGCAGGTGCCGGCCGCATGGTCCATCAGCGCCTTGATCTGGGCCACGTCGCACACGTCACAGGCGACGGGGACGATGTTCTGCCCCTCGCGCGCCACGGCTTCCGCGCCCGCCAGGTTGAGGTCGGCGGCGAACACCGTCGCGCCCTCGCGGTCGAACAGCAGGGTTGCCGCCCGCCCGATTCCCGATGCCGCACCCGTGATGACGACGCTCTTGCCGCTGAATCGCATGACCTCTCCATTCGTTGTCTGTTTGGGGGCAGCTTAGGCACCGCGCGGGCGCGGTCAACGCCCAAGGGCCTGCCGCTACGGCATCCTTGCCCGGCGCGATTGCCTTTGCGAGCCGCAGGAATCCGCCCTTGCGCGCCCGCCCCGAGTCGCCTTAACCTCGCGATTAACAGAGGAGTCCTGAACATGTCCGACCTTGACGCCTTCCGGGCGGAAATCCGCGCCTGGCTTGAGGAAAACTGCCCCCCCGAAATGCGTGAACCCGTGCGCGGCGACGACGACATGTGCTGGGGTGGCCGCAAGTTCCAGTTCAAGAACGAGGCCCAGAAGCTCTGGCTCGAGCGCTGCGCGGCCAAGGGCTATACCGTGCCCGAATGGCCCAAGCCCTATGGCGGCGCGGGGATGAGCGCGGCCGAGGCGAAGATCTGGCGTGAGGAGATGCACCGCATCAACGCCCGTCCGCCGCTGTCCAGCTTCGGCATCTGGATGCTTGGCCCGGCGCTGCTCAAGTTCGGGACCGAGGAACAGAAGGTCCACTACCTGAACCAGATCGCGCGCGGCGAGATCCGCTGGTGCCAGGGCTATTCGGAACCGGGCTCCGGCTCCGACCTCGTTTCCCTGCAGACCTACGGCGAGGACAAGGGCGACCACTGGGTGGTCAACGGCCAGAAGATCTGGACCTCCTATGCCAACAAGGCTGACTGGATCTTCTGCCTGGTCCGCACCGACAAGGCGAACAAGTACCAGGGCATCTCGTTCCTGCTGTTCGACATGGAGAGCCCGGGCGTTTCGACCAAGCCGATCCTGCTGATCAGCGGCTCCTCGCCGTTCTGCGAAACCTTCTTCGACAACGTGAAGGTGCCCAAGCACCAGATCGTCGGCGATCTCAACCGTGGCTGGGACGTGGCCAAGTACCTGCTGGGCCATGAGCGCGAGATGATCTCGGGCGCGGGCGGCAACGACCGGCTCAACACCATCGGCGCGGTGCTGTCGCGCGAGGGCCTCGAAGACCCGCTGCTGCGCGCCGAACTGGCCATGTTCGATGTCGATGCTCTGGCCTTCAGCGCAATGGGCGAGAAGTTCCTCGACGAGATCAAGGTCGGCAAGGCGCACCCGGCCCAGCCGAACATGATGAAATACGCCGGGACCGAGCTGAACAAGCGCCGCTACGAGTTGCTGATGGCCGGCGGCGGCAGCGCCGCGCTGGAATGGGACAGCGAGGCCTCCGACGGCGGCAGCCGCCCGCGCGCCTGGCTGCGCACCAAGGCCAACTCGATCGAGGGCGGCACCAGCGAGGTGATGCTGAACGTCATCTCCAAGCGCATCCTCGACCTGCCGGGGGCCTGAGCCAATTCGCGTCGTCCGGCGCCGGCCTCCCTGCCGAGGCCGCGCCAGGACGCCAGCGGTCCCGGATCAAGTCCGGGACGACGAACAAGGGGTACTGAAATGCCGCTCTATCACACCGAAGACCAGGCGATGCTCGCCGATACCGCGCGCCAGTTCATGGCCGGCGAAGGCGCGATTGCCAAACAGCTGCGCCACTGGCGCGACACCAATTGCAAGGACGGCTTCGGCCATGCCCTGTGGAAGCAGTTCGCCGAACTGGGCTTCACCGGCATCCTCGTTGACGAGGCCGATGGCGGCCTGGGCATGGGCCATGTCGAAGCGGGGATCGTGCTGGAGGAAATCGGCCGCAACCTCACCCCCTCGCCGTTCCTGACCAGCTCGGTCATGGCCGCGACCGCGCTGGGCGGGGCGAGTGCCGAGACCAAGGGCCGCTACCTGCCGGGCCTGCTGTCGGGCGACAGCGTGTTCGCAGTGGCGATCGACGAAGGCGCCAAGCACCGCCCCGAACGCATCGCCACCCGCGCACAGCGGGCCGGCAACGGCTTCAGCATTTCGGGCGCCAAGGCCTTCGTGGTCCACGGCGGATCGGCGGACATGCTGGTGGTCGCCGCGCGCACCTCCGGGTCGGACGAGGACCATGACGGCATCACCCTGTTCGCCGTGCCCAGGGATGCCTCGGGCCTGTCGCAGGACGTGGTGCGGCTGGTCGACAGCTCGATGGCGAGCCATGTGAAGCTGGACAACGTGGCGGTCGATGCCGATGCCGTGATCGGCGAGGTCGACGGCGGGCGCGAGCTGCTCAACCGGATGCTCAACGCGGGCCGTGTCGGCGCGGCGGCGGAAAGCGTCGGCGTTGCCGGCGGGGCCTTCGACATGACCACCGCCTACCTCAAGCAGCGCAAGCAGTTCGGGCAGCTGATCGGCGAGTTCCAGGCCCTGCAGCACCGCGCCGCGCACCTCTATTCCGAAGTCGAGATCGCCCGCGCGGCGGTGATCAAGGCCCAGCAGCTGCTCGACGCGGGCAGCGAAAAGGCCGATCTGATGGTCTCGGTTGCCAAGGCCAAGGCTGGCAAGGCGGCGGGCCTCGCGGTGCGCGAGGGCGTGCAGATGCACGGCGGCATCGGCATGACCGACGAATACGACATCGGCCTCTACATGAAGCGCGACCGCGCGCTGGCCGAGTTCATGGGCGACCTCTACTACCACGCCGACCGCGTGGCGAAGATGAGCGGCTATTGATCAAGTCCCCCTCCCGCATGCGGGAGGGGTTAGGGGAGGGGCTGTTCGGCAGGTCCGGGCAACACACCCTCCCCCTGCCCCTCCCGCCAGCGGGAGGGGAGAACAAGGACGCCCGGCTGCGCGGGCGAGTGGGAGAGACTCGATGGACTTCGCAAAACTGTTCAGCCTTGAAGGCAAGGTCGCGCTGATCACCGGCGGTTCGCGCGGGATCGGCAAGATGCTGCTCGAAGGCTATCTCGCCGCCGGGTGCGAGCGGGTCTACATCACCGCCCGCAAGCGCGAGCAGATCGCCGAAACCGTGGCCGAGTTCGAGGCGCAGTATCCCGGCAAGGTGATCGGCCTGCCAGGCGACCTCAGCCAGATGGAAGACGTCAAGCGCCTCGCCCAGGAACTGGCGAGCCGCGAAAGCAGGCTCGACGTGCTGGTCAACAATGCCGGCGCGGCCTGGGGGGCGCAGTTCGACCAGTTCCCCGAAGCGGGCTGGGACAAGGTGATGGACCTCAACGTCAAGAGCCTGTTCTTCCTGACCCAGCAGCTCCACGGCCTGCTAAGCGCGGCGGCCAGCTTCGAGCGTCCGGCCAAGGTGATCAACATCGCCTCGATCGATGGGCTGCGCCCCAATCCGTGGGAAACCTATTCCTACCAGGCGTCGAAAGCGGCGGTGATCCACCTGACCAAGCGGATGGCCGCGCGGCTGATCCAGGACAACATCGTCGTCAGCTGCATCGCGCCGGGCGCCTATCCGAGCGAGATGAACAAGGCCGCCGCGAAGAACCCCGAGGGCTCGGCCCGGGGCATCCCCTACAAGCGGGTCGGCGTGGCCGAGGATATCGCGGGCGGGGCGATCTACCTGGCCAGCCGCGCGGGCGACTATGTGGTCGGCACGACGATCCCGATCGACGGCGGCATCGTCAACGCGTGGATTCCGGAGAGCTTCCAGGACCCCTCGGGAGGCCACTGAACCCAGCGGGGGCCGGCCCTGACGGCCCCCTAATTCTTCATCAGTTCGCGCACGAAGCCGATCAGCCCGGTCTGGCGGGCGCGCTTCATGCGTTCGGCATGGAGGATCTCGCAGACCTTCTCGAAGCAGGCCTGCACGTCATCGTTGACGACGACGTAGTCGTAGCCGTCCCAGTGGCTGATTTCCGCGCGGGCGCGTTCCATCCGCGCGCCAATCACCTCGGCGCTATCGGTGCCGCGCCCGGTCAGGCGGCGGCGCAGTTCGTCGATGCTGGGGGGCAGCAGGAACACCCGCACCACGTCGGTTTCCATCTTCTGGTAGAGCTGCTGAGTGCCCTGCCAGTCGATGTCGAACAGGAAGTCCTGCCCTTCGCGGATGCCGGATTTCACCTGGGCCTTGGGCGTGCCGTAGCTGTGCCCGAACACGGTCGCCCATTCGAGGAATTCGCTGTCCTCGGCCATGCGGTCGAACTCGGCCTGGGACACGAAGTGGTAGTCCTTGCCGTCAACCTCGCCGGGGCGCATCGGCCGGGTGGTGGCGGAAACCGAGAGGCGGATTTCCGCATCGTGCTGTAGCAGCATCCGGCTGATCGTGGTCTTGCCCGCGCCCGAGGGCGAGGAGAGGATCAGCATCAATCCGCGGCGCTGAAGGGTATCGCTGGAAGCCATGCGCACTGATGGCGCAAGGCGCGGGGGCGAATCAAGGCTTGGTCGCGTCTTTTTTGGGTGCCGACCCGCGCGGAGCCTTGCCCGCATGGCGCCGGTCATAGAGCTTCTTGGCGATCACCGCCCCGCCGACCAGGATTGCGCCGGGGACCGAACGCGTCGCCACGCGCATCGCCACCATGCCCGCAACGCCGCCCAGCATGGTCTTCTTCGCAACCTCTTGCGCAGGGGCGGCGGCAGTGGGCAGCACCTTGCCAATCGCCGCATCGAGCAGCTTGCCCCCGCCCTTGCGGGCCACTGCGGCAAGGATGCGGTTCAGCGCCACCGGCCTACTTCTTGCGCCCGAAATCGACCGTGACGACGTTCGAGCCATCATCGGCCTTCTCGCCCAGGCTGGCCGGGGCATCGTTTTCCGCCTCGTCATGCGGTTCGGGTTCCGGTGCGACCGCCTGGAACTGGAGCCCGAAATCGACCGCCGGATCGACGAAGGCCGTGATCGCCGCAAAGGGAATCACCAGCTTGGATGGAATCTGGTTGAACGACAGGCCGACCGTGAAGCTGCTTTCATCAACGCCCAGATCCCAGAACTTGTTCTGGAGGACGATCGTCATCTCGTCCGGGAAGCGTTCCTTGAGGTGCTGCGGAATCACCACGCCCGGTGCCCCGGTCTTGAAGGTGATGTAGAAATGATGGTCGCCCGGCAGCATTCCGCCCCCCGCAACGATCTGGCCAAGTACGCGGCCGACTACGGCGCGCAGCGCTTCCTGCACGATTTCGTCATAGGGGATCAGGCTGTCGGGGGCGTCGTCGCTCATGGCTCTCAAGTGGCGATGCACCGCCGCACGGTCAAGGGCAAAGCGCTTGCGTGCGCGCACTTGGGGGTTATAGGCCGACCCATGCGCACCGCCAGGATTGCCCGCAAGACGCATGAGACCGACATTGTCGTCGAGGTAAATCTCGACGGCACCGGGGCCTATGACGTTTCCACCGGGATCGGGTTCCTCGATCACATGATCGAGCAGTTCAGCCGTCATTCGCTGATCGACCTCAAATGCCACATCAAGGGCGACCTCCACGTCGACCAGCACCACACGACCGAGGACAGCGCCATTGCCATCGGCCAGGCGATCCTCGCCGCGCTGGGCGACAAGGGCGGGATCGGGCGCTACGGCACGGCCTACAGCCCGATGGACGAGGCGCTGGCCCGCGTCGCGCTCGACATTTCGGGTCGCCCCTGGCTGGTGTGGAACGCCCGGTTCACCCAGGAACGGCTGGGCGAGATGGATACCGAGCTGTTCGAGCACTGGTTCCAGTCGATCGCCCAGGCGGTCGGGATCACGCTGCACATCGAACTGCTGTACGGCAGCAACAACCACCACATCTGCGAAGGCATCTTCAAGGGCTTTGCCCGCGCCATGCGCACGGCGGTGGAGCTTGACCCGCGCAAGAACGGCGCGGTGCCCAGCACCAAGGGTCAGCTCGGTGGCTGAGGTTGTCGCGCTGGTCGATTACGGCGCGGGCAACCTTCACTCCGTCGCCAATGCCCTGAAGGCCGCCGGAGCCGAAGGCGTCACGCTTACGTCCGATCCGGAAGTCGTCCGCGCGGCGGACCGGATCGTCCTGCCCGGCGTCGGCAGCTTCCGCGCCTGCGCGCAAGGGCTGCGCGCGATCCCGCACATGATCGAGGCCATGGCCGAACGCGTGCTGGTCGGCGGCGCGCCGTTCCTGGGCATTTGCGTCGGCATGCAACTGCTGGCCGATCGCGGCGTGGAGCACGGCGTCACACCGGGACTGGGCTGGATCGGCGGCGAAGTGCGGCTGATCGAACGCACCGATTCCGCGATCAAGATTCCGCACATGGGCTGGAACGACGTGATCCCCGCGCCCCACGCCCCGCTGATCGAGCCGGGCGAGGCCTATTTCCTGCATTCCTATCACTTCGTCCCCGAGGACGGCCATCACGTGGCGGCGATGACCGATCACGGCGGCGGCCTCGTCGCGGCGGTCGCGCGCGACAACCTGGTGGGCGTGCAGTTCCATCCCGAAAAGAGCCAGGCCTATGGCCTCGCCCTGCTGGCCGCCTTCCTGGAGTGGAAGCCATGATCGTTTTCCCCGCAATCGACCTCAAGGCCGGACAGGTGGTGCGCCTGTCCGAAGGGGACATGGCCCGCGCCACTGTCTATGGTGACGATCCCGCCGCCCAGGCCATGCTGTTTGCCGAGGCTGGATCGCAGTTCCTCCACGTGGTCGATCTCGACGGCTCGTTCGCCGGACGGGCCGAGAACCGCGCGGCGGTGGAATCGATTCTCCAGGCCTTCCCCGGCCACGTCCAGCTGGGCGGGGGCATCCGCACCCGCGAGGCGGTGGCCGGCTGGTTCGATCTTGGCGTCAGCCGCGTGGTGATGGGCTCCGCCGCGCTCAAGGATCCGCAGTTCGTCAGGGACATGGCGAAGGAGTTTCCCGGCGGGATCGTGGTAGCGGTCGATGCCCGCGACGGCATGGTCGCGACCGAGGGCTGGGCCGAGGTGTCCGACGTGCCGGTGGTCGACCTTGCCCGCCGGTTCGAGGATGCCGGGGTCGCCAGCCTCCTGTTCACCGACATCGGCCGCGACGGGCTCTTGAAGGGCGTCAATATCGACGCCACGGTCGAACTCGCGCGGCAGGTCGACCTGCCGGTGATCGCCAGCGGCGGGGTCAAGGGGCTGGACGACATCCACGTGCTTTCGCTCCATGCCGTCGACGGGATCGAAGGCGTGATCACCGGGCGCGCGCTCTATGAAGGGCGGCTGGATCTGGCCGCCGCGATCGCCATGGCGAACCGGGCGTAAAGGGCCGCAGATGACTGTCCGCATCCGCGTCATCCCCTGTCTCGACGTGGCCAATGGCCGGGTGGTCAAAGGCGTCAACTTCGTCGACCTCAAGGACGCCGGCGATCCGGTGGAGCAGGCGCGCGCCTATGACGCGGCCGGGGCGGACGAGCTGTGCTTCCTCGACATTACCGCCAGCCACGAGGCGCGCGGCACCCTGCTGAACATCGTCCAGCGCACGGCGGAAGTCTGCTTCATGCCGCTGACCGTCGGCGGCGGGGTGCGCACCGTGGAAGATGCCCGCGCGCTGCTGCTGGCCGGGGCCGACAAGGTCGCGGTCAACAGCGCCGCGGTCAGCCGCCCCGAAGTGGTGGCCGACATCGCGGAGAAGATGGGCAGCCAGTGCGTCGTCGCGTCGGTCGATGCGCGGCGCACCGGCGATCACTGGGAAATCTTCACCCACGGCGGGCGCAAGGCGACCGGGATCGACGCGGTCGCCCACGCCATCCGGCTTGCCGAACTGGGCGCGGGCGAACTGCTGGTCACCTCGATGGACGGCGACGGCACCCAGGCCGGTTACGACCTCGAACTCACCCGGACCATTGCCGATGCGGTGTCCGTGCCGGTGATCGCCAGCGGCGGAGTCGGAACGCTCGATCACCTGGTCGAAGGGGTGACCAGGGGCCACGCCAGCGCGGTGCTGGCGGCCTCGATCTTCCACTTCGGCAAGCACTCGATTGCCGAGGCCCACGCCGCCCTGCGCGCGGCCGGATTGCCGGCGCGCGGCTGATCCGGCGAGTCGGCCAGGCTTACACTGGCGGCCCGGCGCAGCCATGCGTTAACCATCACGGGCGGCCCCGCTTGGTCCCGTCCTGATCGTGGCATGGTCCTTGCGTAAACCATCTGGCTATGAACTACAGCCTTCGCGTCTGGAATCTTGCTCCGCGGGCAATCGGCCTTGCCGTGCTGCTCTGCGCGGCGGATCCGGCCTGGGCGGAATCGGTCGGGACCAGCGTTCCCGCGCCCAGCGCGCTGACCCTGCTGGGGCTTGGCGTCACCGGGCTGCTGCTGGGGCGATACGGATCGCGCCGTCCCCCGACCGACTGAATGCGGGACTAATTGGGCCGCTTGACCTCGGCGCGGGGCCGCCGCATGGCTGCGGCCATGGACCGCAGCGACACCCTTTCCCGCCTGGCCGCAACGATCGCTTCGCGGCGCGGCGCCGATCCCTCGACCAGCTGGGTTGCCAAGCTCCATGCGCGCGGAGTGCCCGTGATCGCCCGCAAGCTGGGCGAGGAAGCGGTCGAAACGGTCGTCGCCGCGCTGTCCGGCAGCCGCGAGGAGCTGGTGGGCGAAGCGGCCGACACGATCTTTCACCTGCTGGTCCTGCTTGACGCCAAGGGCGTGACGCTGGACGAAGTGCTGGCCGAACTGGACCGGCGCGAAGGCACCAGCGGGATCGCCGAGAAAGCCGCAAGAGGACAGTAAATGCCGATCGACGCCACCCAGCCCTATGATCCCGGCAACATCTTCGCGAAGATCCTGCGCGGCGAGATCCCCAATCGCACGGTCTATGAGGACGAGTGGGCGCTGGCCTTCCACGACATCAATCCGCAGGCTCCGCACCACGTGCTGGTGATCCCCAAGGGAGCCTACGTCAGCTGGGACGATTTTTCGGCCAGGGCCAGCGCCGAGGAAATCGCCGGCTTCGTCCGCGCGGTCGGGCAGGTCGCGCGCGAGGCGGGGCTGGTCGAACCCGGCTATCGCCTGCTCGCCAACATCGGCGGCCACGGCCATCAGGAAGTGCCGCACCTGCACGTCCACGTATTCGGCGGACGGCAGATGGGGGCCATGCTGCCGCGCTGAGAAGCGGGATGAGTTTCTGTCTGCGTGACCACAGTGCGGGAAGCACGTCCGTGCTTCCCTGGCCTGACCGGCCTGCTCCCCCGTGAGGCGGACAGAAACTTTACCGCACTCGACAAGTGAGTCCGCCCCCGGCTAAACCCTTCGCCGCATGACGTCGTTTCCGCCTCCTCCCTCCGGCCTGATCGCCGGAAAGGTCCACCGCTTCGCCGTGCGCGCCTATTTCGAGGATACGGACCTGTCGGGCGTGGTCTATCACGCCAATTACCTGCGCTGGTTCGAACGCGCGCGGAGCGATTTCGTCCGGCTGCTGGGGATCGACCAGCGCGCCGCGAACGAAGCGGGCGAAGGGGCCTTTGCCGTGGCCGATCTTGCGATCCGCTATGCCAGCCCCGCGCGACTGGACGATGCCGTGCAAATCGAAACCGAATGCACCGAACTTGGCGCTGCGTCCTGCCGGATGCTCCAGCGGGCCACGCTGGAGGACGACAAGCTGCTGGCCGAGGCGACCTTTCGCGTCGGCTTTGTCGCTCCCGATGGCCGACCGCGCCGCATGCCTGCGCCGTGGCGCGCGGCCTTTGCCGAAATCGTTACCGAAGGAACCCGATGACCCAGTTTGCCCTGATCGCCGCCGCCACCACCGGTGCGGCGTCCACCCACCTCGACCCGGTCAAGCTGTTCCTCAGCGCCGATATCGTCGTCCAGGCGGTGATGGCGGGCCTGGTGCTGGCGAGCGTCTGGGTGTGGATGATCATCATCTCGTTCATGCTGCGCATGGCCGGGGTGCGCCGCCGCTGCGACGCGTTCGAGCGCGACTTCTGGAAGACCGCCGATTTCGAGGCGCTGCTGGCTGACAGGGAAAAGGGCGATTCCCCCTCTGCCCGCGTTGCCGCCGCCGGCCTCACCGAATGGAAGCGCTCCACCGGCGCGCGCACGCCTGACCGGGATGGCACCCGCCAGCGCCTGGCCGCGACGATGGACAGCGCCATCTCGCAGGAGGCGGAGACCCTGGCCGAGCGGCTGAACTTCCTCGCCACGGTCGGTTCGGTCGCCCCGTTCGTCGGGCTGTTCGGCACGGTCTGGGGGATCATGAACAGCTTCTTCCAGATCGGCCAGCAGCAGAATTCCTCGCTCGCCGTGGTCGCGCCGGGCATTTCCGAAGCACTGTTCGCCACGGCGATCGGCCTGTTCGCGGCAATCCCGGCGGTCATCGCCTACAACCGCTTCTCGCACAGCGTGGACCGGCTGGAGGCGCGGCTGCAGCGCTTTGCCGACCGCTTCCACGCCGGGCTCAGCCGCGAACTGGACGGGCAGTAGGCCATGGCGATGGGCCTCAACCAGCGCGGGCGCAAACGGCGCGGGCGCGCGCCGATGGCGGAGATCAACGTCACCCCCCTGGTCGACGTCATGCTGGTGCTGCTGATCATCTTCATGGTCACCGCCCCGCTGCTCAACGCCGGGGTGCCGATCGACCTGCCGGACAGCAATGCCGCCCCGCTCGCCCAGGAACAGCAGCAGGTGAACCTGTCGATGAGCCGCGACGGGCGGCTCTACATCGAGGAGACGGAACTGGCCCCAGGCGAGCTTTCCGCGCGCCTGGCGGCCTTGCCGCGCGGCGCCGAAGGCAAGCCACCGCTCGTTACCCTGCGCGCCGACAAGAGCCTGGACTATGGCGCCGTCATGGCAGTTATGGGCGAGCTCAACCGCGCCGGGTTCAACTCGATCTCGCTGGTGACGGTCACCGGCGGTTCAGCCGAAACGCCATAGGCCGACGCTCATGGCTGCTGGCACCATCCGCAAAGAGGAACTGGCCGGGCTGGCGCTGGCGCTGGGCGCGCACGCGGCGCTGGTTGCCGTGCTGGCCCTGAACCCGCCCGCCCCCGCGCCGATGCCTTTGCCCGAGCGGATGACGGTGACGATCAGCGACGAGGTCGGCCTGATCTCCACCTCTCCGCAGCCGAGCGCCAATGCCGCGCCCCCGACCGCGCCGGAGCTGGGCGAACCGGCCCCGCCCGCCGCCGAGCCCGAACCCGCGCCGGTCCAGCCGAAAGTGCAGCCCGAGCCGCCCCAGCCCAAACCGGCGCCTCCCAAACCGGCGCCCTCCAAGCCCAGCCCGCCGAAACCGGCGCCGCAGCCGGTCCTGCAGCCCAGGCCCGCCCCGCCCAAACCGGTTCCGCCAAAGCCGCAGCCCCGCCCCGTGGCAAAGGTGGCCCCGGCCCCCGCGCCGCGACCCGTGGTCAAGGCAGCGCCGCAGCCTGTCCCGCGTCCCGCGGTCGCCCGCCCGGCGCCGCC
>ERZ795062.1868-NODE-1868-length-14404-cov-5.809952_pt1 | contig 14404 bp, 12 predicted proteins | sample MGYA00375146_ERZ795062 | MGnify/ENA primary metagenome ERZ795062 (study PRJEB30191, sample SAMN05720281) | activated sludge metagenome | isolation source: Anaerobic digester | place: USA | collected 2015-07-16 ... | reverse complement strand
CCTTATAGCGTAAGACTTTCAGCAATTTTTAGCACCTTTTTTGTCCCTTATGCCCCAAAGAGCAATATGTGGAAGCTTACCAAGATGTGGGTAAAACACGCTATCGCTTTATTAAATCGGCGATTTACGATTATTTGCGCAACGGCACCACCATTATCTACAACCGCATCAACAACGAGCCGTTTGCCGATAATCTTGCCAAGCAGGTGGCGCAATTTGCGCGGGCGCAAACCATTGTGAGCGGCTATCTGGCCTTTGGCAGCGATTCTTCTTATGGCAATCATTGGGACACCCGTGATGTGTTTGCGGTGCAATTGGTGGGAAAAAAACATTGGACACTTTCCGCGCCCAATTTCGATATGCCGCTCTATATGCAGCAGGCCAAAGATATGCCGCACATCAAGCCGCCGCAAGCTATCGATATGGAAGTGGTGCTTGAAGCCGGCGATGTGCTCTATATCCCGCGCGGCTGGTGGCACAATCCCATGCCGATGGGCTGCGAAACCTTTCATCTGGCCATCGGCACCTTCCCACCCAACGGCTACAACTATATGGAATGGCTGATGAAAAAAGTGCCCGAAATCGCCAGCCTGCGCCAAAGTTTCCGCGGCTGGGAAGCCGATAAAGGCAATATTCAGGATATGGCGCAGCAAGTGGCCGGGCTGATTGCAAGCCCTGAATCTTATGAAAGCTTTATGCAGGCATTTTTGGGCGATCAGCGCGTGGATTCGCCTTTTATGATGGAGTGTTTCGGCAATCCCCATTCAGACGGCCTGCCGGATGATGCGCTGTTGCGCTTGAATGCGGTGGATATTTCCACTTTGGAAAAAGGCTATGTGATTGCCAATGGCACCAAAATCAATGTGGATGAAGAAGGCATCAAGGTTTTGGAAACACTTGGTAGCCGAGATAAAACGGGATTGGATTTATTGACCGTAGGTTGCGATGCCGAACAGCAAGTCAAAATCAAGGCTTTGGTGATGCAGTTGGGGATGTTGGATGTGATTGAAATTTTAAATGTATAAAAATCTTGGCATAGTCACTTTGTATTATTCAAGTTTAATATTTTATTATTTATATGGAATTTAAAAATATATTAATAAATATAGTTTATTTTTTAAAATGATAATAAATAATCAAAAATGAATAAATAAATTGTCATAATAATTTTAAAAATACTTGTATTAATTGTTGTTGTGTTCAATATATTTGGATTGATTGATAAATGCATAATGAAAGATCTAATCGATAATAAATTTTTCAATAAAATAGTTTTTATATTTTCATATTTCCCAGTAGTTATTTTGTTATTTATAAATTAATAATTTTTTAAAACTTAGCCATTGAATTATAGGAGGGAGACAAACATAAATAATCAAGTCTTTAAATGTCAGAAGGAGGTTTATAAGGAGTTAGATTTGAACGAGCAAGAAAAAAATATCTCGAAATTTAAAATGAAGCATTTTTTGATTTTTTTAGTAATCGGCATTTTATTTGCTTTTTTATTCAGATTAATAGCAGTGTTTTTATTACCCCAAAGCATGGATGATATTAATCGTTCAACTATTATCACCGGATTGGATTTTCTTGCGTTTGGGTATGCATTTTTTATAGTAAAGAAAAAATCTCTAAAATGAAAGGAATTAAAAATGAAAGAATTGCAGATAAATCAATTAATGTTGGTAAGTGGAGGGGCGGGGAAGGATACGATTGCTCAAGTTATTGGCGAAGCCATTGGAAGTGGTGAAATGACATATGGGAAATTGTTGGGCGGTGTAACAGCTATTGCTGTAGCTAGGATAGGCGGCAATAATCAAGTTTCTTATGGAACAGCGGCGGCGGCAGGGGCTTATGTAACGAAATTTACTGATGATGCTATAAATAGCCCACCATATAATGGACGTCCTATTTTTGAAATTGAGCACGGACTAACAGCTCAGGATGGAACAGGTTATTGAAATAGTAGAGATAATTTAATATCTGATTATTCTTATAATTTTTTGGAAGATTAATGAAAATTAATTTGGATAATATGATTAAAAACTGGAAAGTATTTTTAATTATCATATTTTTATGCCAGCTTTTTATGCTATTGGTCTTTAAAATATTTGGTATAGAAAAATTTCTTTCTCTAACTGATTCGGAATGGAGTATTTTCTTTTCTACTTCAGGGTTTCTTTTTTATATACATTGGAAAAAAGATAACTAACCCGGATGTGATTTAATAACACAGGCTATTTAAGGCTTACTAAAGTAAATACATGATTCCTTCAATTATGAATTATATATTTTAGAAATTTTGAGTTTCTGATATGTAAATTAATTTACGGACACGAAAATATTCAAACTGTCGAATAGCGCTGACAAAGGGTTATATCATTGCCAATCGCGCCAAAATTAACATAGATGAGGACGACATCAAAGTATTCGGGCTGCTTGCCAAATAGGAAAAAACCGGTTTGAAAACGCTGTTGCTCAAACGCGACTCGGCATAACAGAATAAAATTCGGGCATTGATTTTACAATTGGAAATGTTGTATATCATTGAAATTATTTAGAGAAAATAGGGTTTTTGGAGTTGAGGAGTGGATTGGTTTGAATAATAAGGAGAGGAAAATGTGAATATTATTCTTAATGTATGCAAATATTTTTTTATTTCAGCAGCAATTATCACTGCGTATTTTTGGTGTGATGAAATGCTTAAAAATGGCCTTTCACAAAAGAAACTTTATATTTATGCAAAGGCATTTTTAATATTTTTGATATTAATTTTTGTTGCAAATGGTTGGAGAAGTCATGGCATTTAATTTTGTAATTATTTTTGTAGGTGATTTTTGGTTTCTTTTTTTGTGGCTAAATTTTTTAATTTAGATAAAATATATGTGGATAAATATAATATAAATATCAAATTGTTATATAGTTTAATGGCTTTAGCATCTTTAATATTTACAGGTGTAATATATTTAATTTATAGATAATATAAATATATTGTTTATTTTTTAATTTAGAAATATATTTTAATTAGTTTAATATCAGTTTTTTGAATTTATATTTAGTTTTGATATTTGGCTTTGAATGATAAAGGAAGTTTATGGCATTGACTTTGAGTGTTGTTTTTTTGGGCAGTTTGTGTTCTCTTATTTTGATAGGTAAAGTTTTTAAAAATGAAAAAGCGATAAATGAAAATTTAAAAGCTTTAAATATTACTAAAATCATGGTGGCGCACAGGAAAGAAACCATCGACTCGGCTGATAGGGTGATTAATCTGGGTGCAGCAGTTGTTTGAAAAAAGGCCGTCTGAAACCCTGGGTTTATCAACTCAATCTATGCTGTTGCAGCATGCAGTTTCGTGTCACTTTTTCTTGCATTTAACTATATTTGGCCGCCAATCGAGTCAATAATACCCATTCGAAAAAATAACCTAACTGCGTTGGCTCGCCTAGCTGTATGTCTTCGGCTCGCCGCCTTGTTATCTTATTTTTTCGAATGGGTATAAGCGTGAAGAAATATGTGAAACGCCGTCTGAAAGTTTTCAGACGGCCTGTCTTACGGTTTGTATCGTTGTAGGTCGGAAACTTGTATCCGACATTTATCGTATCGCCGCTTTGAAAATCTTGTTCTGCAAACAAGTGTCGGATTCGAGCATCCGACCTACGCACTGCGGCTCGAAAAATGCCGTCTGAACGCTTTCAGACGGCATGGTTTGTTGTGCGGATGGCTGCGTTTATCCGCAAGCGGCGGGGCCGACTTGCAGGCTGCGGTTGTGGAAGGCGGCCAGGGTGTTGCGGTGGCCGATGCTCACGATAATGCTTTGGGGCAGGCGTGTTTTGATGAGTTGATAAAGCGCCGCTTCGGTGGGCTCGTCAAGCGCAGAGGTGGCTTCGTCGAGCAGCACCACTTGCGCTTGGGTGAGCAAAATGCGCACAAAGGCGATGCGTTGCAATTCGCCCGGCGAGAGGCGTTGCTGCCAATCGTCGTGCTCATCGAGTTTGTCGACTAAATGGCCGAGGCGGCAATCGAGCAGGGTGCCGATCAAATCGGGGTGGCGGCTGCTGATATCGGGGTAGCACACGGCTTCGCGCAGGCTGCCTTGCGGCACATAGGGGCGCTGCGGCACAAATAAGATGTGTTCGTGGGCGGGGCGGCGGATGCGGCCGCTGCTGCCGAAAGGCCATAAGCCGGCCAGTGCGCGCAAAAGCGAGGTTTTGCCGCAGCCGCTGGGGCCTTGAATCAGCAGGACATCGCCGCGCTGCGCATTAATATTGATGTGTTCGAGCAGCACTTCGCCGTTGTTGCGGTAGAGCGCCACATCGTTGAGGATAAGGCCGTCTGAAACTTCGCTCACTTGCGGCTGCTTGAAAGCGGGGTATTCGGTGAGGTTTTCCATAAAGCCGCTCAGGCGCTCGAGCCTTGCTTGATAGGCGGTGAATTGCTCGTAAAAGTTGCGGAAAAACGATAATGCCCGTTGCAGGCGGTTGAATGCCTGCACGGTTTGGTGCATGTCGCCTATGGTGACTTGGCCGGCGAAAAAACGCGGTGCCTGCAGCATCAACGGCAAAAGCTGCACGCCTTGGGTGATGCCGGAATTGAAGCCGTTGAGGCCGAGCGAGCGGTAAACAATGTGCCAGCGGTTGTCGATAATGCGGCGGAAATGCGTGCGCAGGTTTTGGCGTTCCACTTTTTCGCCGTCGTAAAAGGCGATGCTCTCGGCGTGATCGCGCACGCGGATAAGCGAATAGCGGTAGTTGCCGTTGAGGCGTTCGTTGTTGAAGTTTAGTTTTATCAGCGGCTTGCCTATCCACATGGCCACAAAAGTGGCCAAAATCACAAAAATAAACACGAAAAACACCATACCGCGCGGAATTTCAAAGCCAAACAGCGCGAGCACGCCCGACAAGCCCCACAACACAATCGAAAATTCAATGGCCGACACCACGGAATTAATCATGCCGCGCACAAATTCCACCGTGGTGGCGATAAAGTCTTGCGCATCTTGCTGGATACGCTGGTCGATATTGTCGGGGCGCTGGCGGCGCATTTGCAGGCGGTAGTAGTTTTTATTCGCCAGCCAACGCTCGGTGAGCGCGTGGTTGAGCCGCTCGAGCCAGCGGATTTGCAACACCTGCCCCAGCCACTCATCGATGATTTCGTTCACAATGCGCACACCGAGCAAAAGGGCGTTGAGCGAGGCGAAAAACCAGAAAGCGTTGAGGTTTTTGTCTTGCAGGGCGCTGTAGAGGCCGTTGTAGAAAAAAGTGTTGAGCACGCTGAAACGCACTTCGAGCAGAAGCAGCAGCAATAAAAACGCCACCATCATCACGATTTTGGCGATGTTGGCGCGGCTTAGGCAAGGCTGGAGCACGCGCCAAAACTGGCGGCCGAAAATAGTGCGCCGCAGCGCGAAAATCAGCAGTGCGCACACGATAACCACGCCGATAAAAGTTTGCAAAAGCCATAAAGGTGTGCTGTAGAGCTCGGCTTGCCATTTTTCCATAATGAGATGCTTGAGGCCGTCTGAAAGATTGAAAAGGCTTTCAGACGGCCTGTGGATAAGGGTGAAAAGGGTTTACTTTCAGTTTGGAAAATAAGATAAAAGGGCGGCCGCTTGTTTGGCAATTCGGTGCGGCCGGGATTGCGGGATTGGGTTTCAGACGGCCAGAACCGATCAGGCCGTCTGAAAAGGCTGCTTTCTGCGTTTAAAAACCCAGTTTGGCGCTGAACAACACCGTGCGCGGCTCGCCTATGGAAAGAAAGGGCATGGTGGAATTGGAGCCGGTGCTGGAAAGGTAGTAAAGTTTGTTGCCGAGATTTTTGCCGGTGATGCGCAGATTGAGCGGGTGCTTGCCCAGCTTGGCATCGTAGGAAACAAAGGCGTTGTAAATGGTGGCTGAGGGCAGGGTGAACCAGCCGCCTTTGGTGTTGCCCACGCCCCACGAGCCGATGTAGTGCGCGCAGGCGCCACCTCGCCAGCTGCCGCCTGCGGCATGGCCGAAGTCGTAAGTGAGGGTGAGGCCGGCTTCGTGTTTGGGCACGCTGTCGAAGCGCTGGCCGATGGTGGCGGGACGGGTGTCGTCTTGCAGGATTTTGGTGTCGGTGTAGGCATAGTTGGCCGACACGCCGAGTTTGTCGGTAAGCTTGCCGTTTACATCGATTTCGAGTCCTTGCGAGCGGTTTTTACCGATGATGCGGGTTTCACTTTCGCCGTTTTCGTTGGTGATGCTGCCGGCCACGTTTTTCTTTTTAATATGAAACAAGGCCAGGCTGGTGCTCAAATGCTCGCCGTTGTATTTGGTGCCGATTTCAAACTGGCGGCCTTCTTCCGGGGCAATTTCCTTACCTTGAAAATCGGTGCCGCGGCTTACATTGGGCGTGAGCGAGGTGGCATAGTTGCCATAAAGCGACCAGCGCGGGGTGAGTAAATACACGGCGCCCAGCTGCGGCAGCACTTTGAAACCTTCGCTATAGTTGCGAAACAGGCTGCTGTTGCGGCCTTTGCCGGAAATGCTGCGGTAATATTGGCCGCGCAGGCCGCCGGAAAGTACCCATTTATCGCCGATATACATATTGTCTTGCGCAATCAGGGCAAATGTTTTCAGGCGCTCCATTTGATCGCTTTGGGCGCTCTCCACTGCGCTGCCCGAGCTTTCAATCAGGTCGGAGCCGACATATTGCGGATTGTCGACTGAGAAACCGCGGATATTGCGGCTGCGATACATATCGCCCAGCCACAATTCGCTCAGCATGCTTTGTGCGCCGAAGCGCAGCTTGTGGGTGATGTTTTCACCTTGTTCTACAACGCCCAGCGCCTCTGCATGCAGATTGTGGGCATAGAAATCGGAAGGGCGCGTGCCATCCACGCGGCGGGTAACGGTGCGGGTGGCGGCATCATAGCTGATGATGCGCGCCTGCCAGTCGCTGTAGTGGTTGATGTTGTAGCTGTAGCCGGCTTTGAGCGTCCAGTCGGAATTGAGCTTGTGCTCGCCGGTGAGCTGGAATAAGTGGGAATGGCCGTTTGAAACGTTGAAATCTTCATCCAAACGCCGTTTGGCGGGAATATCCATCGGCTTGCCATAGCTGGCGTAGCCTTTGTTGTTGTCGTTCAAATCCAGATAAGTGCCGCGGTCAAACGGCACGCGGTAATTTTGATATTCGTAGGCGGCCAACACTTTGGTGTTGTCGTTTTGCCAAGAGAGAGAAGGCGCAATAATGCTTTGCTCGTATTTGCCGAAGTTGCGCCATGAATTTTTGGCGGTGTAGTCGGCGATAAAACGGTAAGCCAGCCCGTTGCTGCCGATAGGGCCTGTGTTGTCGAAGCCGATTTGGCGGTTGGCATAGCTGCCGTAAGCAGCGCTGATGCTGTTTTCCTGAGCTTGGTGGTTGGGCTTTTTGGAAATGATATTGATAACGCCGCCGGGATCCTGCATGCCGTAGAGCATGGAGGCGGGGCCTTTGAGCACTTCCACGCGCTCGGCCGTGGCGGTGTAGTTGCGCGCCTGGGTCATTTCAAAGCCGTTGCGCATAATGGAATGATCGCGGTTGCCGCCGTAGCCACGCTTCACAATGGCATCGAGGGTGCCTGCCAAGTTGTTGCCCTGATGCAGGCCGCTGATGCCGGTAACGGCTTCTTCCAGGGTGAAGGGCTGCTTGTCTTCCAATTGCTGCTGCGTAACCACGTCGATGCTGTAGGGGGTGTCGAGAATCGATGTGTTTACACCGGTGATGTTGCTGCGTTCGGCTTTGTAGCCGGTTTCCATATTCAGGCGTTTGGCGTGCACTTCTACTGTATCCAACTCGCTGGTGTGGGTGTTGTCGGCATAAGCGTAAGTGGCGCTAAGGCCGGCAAGCGCCAGAGCAAACGGGGTGAAACGGGGCACCATGGTGTATCCTGATTGAATTAATATCGATTATCTATATTTTATATTAAATTTTAATTATTATCATTTAGAAGGTTATAAAATTTCATATTACGCGTGCTGAATTTTGAGTGCGTGCTTTTAATGCATTGAATTCATTTGAAATCAGGAGTGAATCTATTGTTGCAATAATCTATCGTTGCAATATTGATGTTTGTTGTATTGCTGCCGATGCAGGCGGCGATAACTGCGTATAGAGGTGATGAGGTGAATGGCAAATATAGTGAAATCAAAGAAAACGGGCACAAAAAACATAGATCTCAAACTGTGCGTAGGGTATGTGGCGCAGTCACGCACGCGGTTTGAACGGTTTCTGCTTGCGTGGCCGAACCGCACACTCTACGCCGGCCAGTGTAGGTTTTGTTTTGATTTCACTATAGTGAAATGCAAGAAAAAGTGATACAAAACTGCGCACCATAACGGATAGATTGGGTTGTCAAACCCAAGGTTTCAGACGGCCAACGGGCTTGTTGGGTTTTCAACCCAACAAGCCCGTTGTGTCACTTTTTTATGCATTCCACTATATATTTTGACTTTGCAAGGTTATTTTTGAAAATTGGCAGATAAAGAGATGTTGTAGAAAATGCTTAATGTTTATGCACATCAAACAGGCCGTCTGAACGCTTTCAGACGGCCTGTTTGATGTGCAACGATGAAAGAGCGTTTACGATGAAAAAGTGTTGCAGCGGTTGATGTCGCCGTTTTGCAGGCCGCGTTGAAACCAGGCCAGGCGCTCGGCCGATGAGCCGTGGGTGAAGCTGTCGGGCACGGCATAGCCTTGTGCGCGTTTTTGCAGGCGGTCGTCGCCCACAGCTTGGGCGGCACCGAACGCTTCTTCCAAATCGCCCGCTTCAAACAGATTTTGCGCTTGAGCGTGGTTGGCCCAAATGCCGGCAAAGCAATCGGCCTGCAATTCGAGTTTCACCGAAAGCGCATTGGCCTGCTTGGCGCTGGCGCCTTGTTGCGCTTGGTTGACTTGCGGCAAAATGCCGAGCAGATTTTGCACATGGTGGCCGACTTCGTGGGCAATCACATAGGCAAAAGCCGCATCGCCCGAAGCGCCCAGCTGCTTGCGCATGTCTTCATAAAAAGACAAATCCAAATAAACCTTGCGGTCTTGCGGGCAGTAAAAAGGCCCCATAGCGGCTTGGCCGGTGCCGCAGGCGGTTTGGGTGCCGGCGGTGTAGAGCACCATGGTGGGCGGGGTGTAGCGCGCATTGTTGTTGGCGAAATATTGGCTCCAGGTAGTTTCCGTGTCGGCCAGCACCACGCGCGCCAATTCGTTGAGCTGGGCTTCTTGCTGGCTGTTGAGCGTGGATGGTTGGGTCACCTGAGTGCCGGCGGCGGGTGAGCCGACCACGCCGGATAAATCCACACCGTAATAAGCGCCGACCAGCAAAATAATGATGCCGATGATGCCGGTGCTTTTGCCGCCGATTCGGCTGCCTTGGCCGCGGCGGTCTTCTACATTCGAGCTTTGTTTGCGTCCTTGCCAGCGCATGGCGGTGTCCTTTGCATTTCAATAAGGTAAAGTCGGCCTATTATACGGCAGCCCGTTGCCGCGCTCGGGCAGTTTTGCGCGGCGGCGGCTTTTTTGCCCGGGCGGGTGTCGCGTTTTTCAGACGGCCTTGGTGTTATCCAAGCTTTATAAGGCAATCAGATTATTGAACCGCATCACCAGTCGCCGCGCTTTACCTTGTCGATCTGGCGGCGGTCGCGCTTGGTCGGCCGCCCGTCGGGATAAGCGGCGCTGATGCGGCTGGCTTGATCAAGCAATTTTTGCTGCTCGCGCAATTGGGCGGTTTGCATGTCTTCTTCATAAAGCTTGCGGGCTTCGGGCGCGGGGCGGCGCTGGTGGTTGAGCGCGAGCACGTTGATTTTGTAGGGCAGGGAATTGAGGGTGAGATCGAGGGTGTCGCCGGCGCTGATGTTTTTGCTATTTTTCACTTTGGCACCGTTTACCAGCACACGACCAAACTCGATGTGTTTTTGCGCCAGCGCGCGGGTTTTGAAAAAACGGGCAGCCCACAGCCATTTGTCGAGCCGCATGGCGCTATCGGTTTCGGAAGATTTCATACAATGCGGGATAAAGATTGGAATTCGATTCAGTTTAGCATATTATGTATGTTTAGTATGAATGCACTAGGGGCTGTGTGCGCCGGTGAAAATGGCTTTCAGACGGCCTGCCAAGATGGCTAACGCTGAAAAATGCCGGCCGATGCCGTCTGAAAAGCCCGCTCTGCGATGGAAAACCTTGTGACAAATGCTGTCAAAACCATCATCTTCGCGTATGATTACGCGCAACGCTCAATCAATTAAGTGTTAAGAGACCCTTATCTATGAAACCTGTTTTTCTCGACTTTGAGCAGCCGATTGCCGAGCTGACCAAAAAAATTGACGAGCTGCGCTTTGTGCAGGGTGAATCCGCCGTGGATATTTCGGATGAAATCACCCGTTTGCAAAAGAAAAGCACCGATTTGACCAAATCGATTTTCAGCAAGCTCACGCCTGTGCAGGTGTCGCAAGTGTCGCGTCACCCTCAGCGCCCCTACACATTGGACTACATCCAAGCCATTTTCACCGATTTTGAAGAGCTGCACGGCGACCGTCATTTTGCCGATGATTATGCCATTGTAGGCGGTTTGGCACGGTTTAACGGCCAAAGCGTGATGGTGATCGGCCACCAAAAAGGGCGTGACACCAAAGAAAAAATCCGCCGCAATTTCGGCATGCCGCGCCCCGAAGGCTACCGCAAGGCCTTGCGCCTGATGCAGACGGCTGAAAAATTCAGCCTGCCGATTATGACTTTTGTCGACACGCCCGGTGCTTATCCGGGTATCGGTGCAGAAGAGCGCGGCCAGTCTGAGGCCATCGGCCGCAATCTTTACGAGCTCACGCGCCTGCGTGTGCCGGTGTTGTGCACCATTATCGGCGAGGGCGGCTCCGGCGGTGCGCTGGCGATTGCCGTGGGCGATTATGTAAACATGCTGCAATATTCCACTTATTCGGTGATTTCGCCTGAGGGCTGCGCCTCAATTTTGTGGAAAACCGCCGAAAAAGCGCCCGATGCGGCGCAAGCTTTGGGCATCACCGCCAAGCGTTTGGCCGAATTGAAGCTGATTGACCGCATTATCGAAGAGCCGCTGGGCGGCGCGCACCGCGACCATGCCGAAATCACCCGCCGTGTGAAAGAAGTGCTCACCGAGCAGTTGCGCACCGTGCAGGATATGCCGATGGCCGATTTGCTCACCCGCCGCTTCGACCGCATTATGGCTTATGGCCAGTTTGTTGAAAAATAATGCGCTCATCGCGAAAAGCAGGCTGAAAGGCCTGCTTTTTTATTTGCGTGTCTGATACCAATCCAAAAAAATAACCTAACTTCGTTGTCTCGCCTTGCCGTACTATCTGTACTGTCTGCGGCTCGCCGCCTTGTTAGCTTACTTTTTTGAATTGGTATGATAGGCGGCGGTGAAATGTGCAGCTTCGGATGTGGCAAAAAGTTTCATCGCTCTGCAAAGCACGAAGCTGTTATATTGCAATATATGATTGAAAATCAATTTATTGAACCTAAATCAAGCAGCCGGACTATGGGTTTTGCAAGCAAGGCAAGCCGGACTTTTATCTTTTGGCTTTCTATATTATAGAATATGCGTTGCGCAAACCTGCCCAAGCAAAATTCTGCTTATCTTCCCTATCAAACAACTCAAGGCCGTCTGAAAAAATGACTGTTTCCCAACCGATTCCATCCCAAGCGCCAGGCTCTGTACATAACTTGGCCGGCCATTTGGCTGATGTGTGGCCGCCACAAATCGGTGCCGGTTGCGTCATCGAGGTCGGGCTGAGCGGCGGCCTCGATTCGGTGGTGTTGCTGCATGTGTTGGCAGGTTTGCGGCCGCGCTTCGGCTTTTTGTTGCGGGCGGTGCATGTGCATCATGGTTTGAATGCGGCGGCGGATGAATGGGCGGCATTTTGTGCGGATTTATGCCACTCGCTGGATGTGCCGCTGCGGCTTGAACACGTTCACATAGAAGCCGCCGGTTTGGGTGTGGAAGCGGCGGCGCGGCGCGAGCGCTATGCGGCGTTTGCCCGTGGCGGCGCAAATGTGTTGGCGTTGGCGCATCATCAAGACGACCAAGTGGAAACTTTTATGCTGGCTGCTTTGCGCGGCGGCGGTTTGCGCGCGCTGGCGGCCATGCCGCTGTGGCGGCCGCTCAATGCGCACACACAAATCTGGCGGCCGCTGTTGGCGCATACGCGGGCGCAATTGGCGGATTATGCCGCCGCAAACGCGCTGGCTTATGTTGAAGACTCAAGCAATGCCGACACGACATTGCTGCGCAATTGGCTGCGCCGGCAAGCCTTGCCTGCATGGCGGCGGCGGCTGCCGCAGCTCGATCGGCATATTCTCAGCAGCGTGGCGTTGTTGCAAGAAGAGCAGGCTTTGCTAAACGAAGTGGTGGCGGCGGATTGGGCGGAAATCCATCAGGGCGGTGATTTCGATTTGGCAAGTTGGCGGCAATTGAGCGCATTGCGCCGCCGCCAGCAATTGTTGCAGTTTGCCCGGGTGCATGCGCTGGGCACGCCCCGACATGTTGCGGTGGCGGATTTTGAGCGGGTGTTGGAGAAGGTTCAGACGGCCTCTGCCGAGTGGCGTTTACCGCACGGGCGCGCGCTGGCTTACCGCAACCGGCTGTTTGCCTTTAAAGATGATTGGCGGCAAGATTGCGCCTGGCTCAAGCCCGAGTGTCCTTTGTCAGGCCGTCTGAACAATATCTTAACGAATAGCGGCTTTACCTTGCGCAAGCATTCGTTTGGGTTGAGTGAAGAAGTGTTGGCGCAATTTGGCACGGTGCGTCCGGCTGCTACCGATGAGGTGATTAATTTGACCGTTGGTCGGAAAAGTGTTCGCAAAATTTTACAAGAATGCGGCGTGTTGCCGTTTGTGCGCCCTTATTGGCCGATTGTAACCGATGGTGAAAACCGCTGCGTGGCTATTGCCAATGTGTGGGTAAATGTTCATTATGGCGTCGCCGGCGGCAAGCTGCCGGTTTGTGAAAAAATTAATCGCTTTATACTGGAACCAAAATAAAGCAGCGGCGTCATATGGATAAAATGCATGCTGCCTGCTCAGGGTTATTAAAGGTTATACATGAACGATCGTGAAATCGATCAGGCGCTGGTAGAACGTGCACAAAAAGGTGAACACAAAGCGTTTGAATTGCTGGTTTCGAAATACCAGCGGCGCCTGACACGTCTGTTGTCCCGTTTTATCAAAGACGAGCATGAGGTGAATGATGTGGCGCAAGAAGCGTTGATCAAAGCCTATCGTGCCTTGCCGAATTTTCGCGGCGAAAGCGCGTTTTACACTTGGCTTTACCGCATCGGTATCAACACGGCCAAAAATTTCTTGGCCACTTCGGGCAAGCGTCCTTTTATGAGCGCAGATGTTGCCAACGAAGAAGGGGATATTCTGGATCTGGCCGACCAGCTTGCCGATAATCACACCCCCGAAGCAGAAATGCTCAATCGGGAGATTTTGCAAACGGTGGAGGCTGCCGTGGCCAAACTGCCCGAAGATTTGCGCAAAGCAATTACCTTGCGTGAAATGGAAGGCTTGTCTTACGAAGAAATTGCTCAGATTATGGATTGTCCGATCGGCACGGTGCGCTCCCGCATTTTCAGGGCGCGCGAAGTGATTGCAAAAGATTTGCGTCCCTTGCTGGACACATCCGAAGACCAAAGGTGGTAAGGAATGTCAACAGATAAAAATCAAGACCAAGATTTTGAGTATGTGTCTGCGGCGATGGATGACGACCTCTCTGAAGAGGCGCTCGCCCGCTTGCTGGAAGATGCAGATGCTCAACAAAAATGGTACGAATATCATTTAATCCGCGATTATTTGCAACACGCCAAACCGGTGGTGGGCAAAGACATCAAGCCGGTTTCCAAAGAAGCTTTCACCGCCTCTTTGGCGGATGTGGCTGCGGAAAATAAAAGTCGCCGCACAGCCAAACCTATGCGCGCCGAGCATGCCTCAAACCGCGCATTCCGCGGCTTTGCCGTAGCCGCCAGCGTGCTGGCGGTGGCGGTGGCCGCTTGGCAGCTGTTGCCGCAAGGCGGCAATGCCGATGCGGTGGTGGCGGTCGAGCAAGTGCAGCAACCGGCCAAAGCCGATAGTGCCGTGATGCCGGTGGGCGGCAATGCCCAAGGCCATGCCGCACCGCCCGCTGTGTCGGCCGATAAAGGCGTGGTGATGCCCAATGCGGCCGCAGCCAATCAGCCGGAAGCGCAGATGAAGCCGGCAATTCAAGTTGAAAAACCTGCCGCTGCCGCTGCCGCACAACCCGGTGCAGCCAGCGCTGCGCAAGTGGTGCAATAAATATTGCGTTGTTGAGCTTTGCGCCATAAAAAATTTCCGCCCAAGGGGCGGAAATTTTTTATGGCCGTCTGAAACATTTATGGCCGTCTGAAACATTTATGGCCGTCTGAAA
>ERZ795062.1865-NODE-1865-length-14406-cov-10.528883_pt1 | contig 14406 bp, 10 predicted proteins | sample MGYA00375146_ERZ795062 | MGnify/ENA primary metagenome ERZ795062 (study PRJEB30191, sample SAMN05720281) | activated sludge metagenome | isolation source: Anaerobic digester | place: USA | collected 2015-07-16 ... | reverse complement strand
ATGTCAAATTCCTCTGCAAATTTTTCACGCTCCGATCTTGCCTGCTCAAAATAGGGCTGATAGATTGGAAGCAGCTTATCCAAGAGATGGACAGACTGCTGAACTGTTTCCAAAGGATTGCGGATAGCCAGTGACCAGTACCACTTATCCGCCGGCATTTTATCCGTTTTTTCCAAAAGTTCCATTAGGCTGAGGCCCTTCTCGTGGTGATCTTCATTTTCTGAGGCCAACATGGTCCGCATGGCATCTTCTACTTCTTCTTGAGACAGCTTTAAAATCAATCGGCAAGCCTCTTCAACCGTCTTTGGATCCTGTCCATCATTCAAGAGATAAAAATAAAGACTATGCAAAATGTTAAAGATATGTCCCCAGACAAAGACCTGATTAACCTCCTGACGAAAACCTCCCAGCTTTTCCTCTATTTCACCTCGAATGTCCAGGGCATCTTTGAGAATGTCTTTTTCTTTCTGTGAAAAATCCGCCTCAATCGGTTCCTCACGTTCCGTAACTATTAAAGGAATAAAGAATTTTTCGACAATCTCGCTTCTATAATCTCGGTAATCTAATTTCATAGTTTTCTTTCTAAGTGTTCACTAATGACTTTATAGGTTTAGATCCTGTATGAATAGTATAGCCCAATAGTCCCACAGAAATCAAGTCTGCCACAAAGCTAGATAGAAATAATTTATTGTAAATCAACTTTTTCATAAACGATTCCTTAAACTAAAGTTAAATATTTATTTAATAATATTTTACACTTAATTTTCATAAAGTCAATATCTATTTAACAAAATTATATCTTTATTAAATAGATATTTAATATTTTATTCTCAGACTTTTTCTTGACAAGATTAGCACAGTTTGTTATAGTATTGTTCGGGCACCTCTTTTGAGAGGTCGGAGAAAAGGCTCCCTAGTTTTAGGGAGCTATTTTTGTTTTTTCCCAGAGATTAATACACATTTGGAGGACTTATTGGATGAAGAAAATCGCATTTGATTCAAATAAATATTTGAATTTACAACGTGATCATATTTTAGAGCGCATTGCTCAGTTTGAAGGCAAATTGTATATGGAATTTGGTGGGAAAATGTTGGAAGATTTTCATGCAGCTCGTGTACTTCCTGGCTATGAACCTGATAATAAAATCAAACTTCTCCAAGAGTTAAAAGATCAAGTAGAAATCGTCATCGCCATCAATGCTAGCAACATCGAACACTCTAAGGCACGCGGTGACTTGGGTATTTCTTATGACCAAGAAGTCTTCCGCTTGATTGATACATTTAATGATATTGATATTTATGTTGGTTCTGTCGTCATTACCCAATACCGCAACCAACCAGCTGCGGATGCCTTCCGCAAGCAGTTAGAAAAACATGGTATCAAGTCCTATCTCCATTACCCAATCAAGGGCTATCCTTCTGATATTGACCACATCATCTCACCAGAAGGTATGGGCAAAAATGACTACATCGAAACTAGTCGCAATCTCGTAGTTGTCACCGCACCTGGGCCTGGTTCAGGTAAATTGGCGACTTGTATCTCCCAACTTTACCACGACCAACTGCATGGCGTAACATCAGGCTATGCTAAGTTTGAAACCTTCCCAGTGTGGAACTTACCACTTCATCATCCCGTAAACTTAGCCTATGAAGCAGCAACTGCCGACCTGGACGACCTCAACATGATTGATCCTTTCCACCTTCAAACTTATGGCAAAACTGCGGTCAACTACAACCGTGACATCGAAGTCTTCCCTGTCCTCAACCGTACCTTTGAACGGATTTTGAGTAAATCACCATACGCATCTCCGACAGATATGGGTGTCAACATGGTAGGTTATTCCATCATCAATGAAGAAGCTGCTATCGAAGCGTCCAAACAGGAAATCATCCGTCGCTACTACCAGACCTTGGTGGATTTCAAGGCAGAGCGGATTAGCGAACAGGCTGTGAAGAAAATCGAACTCCTCATGAATGAAGTCGGTGTGACACCAGCAGATCGTAAGGTTGTTATCGCTGCGCGCGAAAAAGCAGAGCTTTCAACTAGCCCTGCCCTTGCTATTCAGTTGCCAACTGGAGATATTGTAACAGGTAAAACATCCGACCTACTTAAACCAACTGCATCTGTCCTCTTAAACGCCATCAAACAAATTGCGGCAATCGAAGATGAAACCCTCTTAATCGAACCAACCTACATACACCCAATCCAGCAATTGAAATCAGATTACCTCGATAAAACCAATACAAGACTGGATGCCAGCGAAATACTCAACGCATTGGCGATTACTGCACAAGATAGCCCAATTGCGGCGAGTGCCATGAAAGAATTGGGCCAATTAAATGGTAGTGAGGCCCACTCAACTGTTATCCTGTCAGATGAAGACAAGAGTGTCCTACGTAAGCTTGGAATCAATTTAACATTTGATCCAATTTACCAACACAATAAATTTTATCAAGCAAAATAACCGAGAAAAGGAAGTATCCATTAATTGGAAACTTCCTTTTTCTTATTGTATATCAAACACAACAGATTTTACCTTAGTCATGGCTTCAATACTATATTTAATCCCCTGAACTCCAGCACCAGAGCCTTTGATCCCTAAGAATGGGAAATTATCAGGACCACGTTGCGTTTTAGCATTAATATGCACAGTACCGACCTCCAATTTTGAAGCAAATTCAAAGGCTAATGGGTAGTTTTTCGTAAATATAGATGACTGCAAACCATATTCTGATTGATTGCATAACTCAAGTGCTTCTTCAATAGATGATACGCGAATAATTGGAAGCACTGGACCGAACGGCTCTTCCCAAGCAATGTCCATCTCAGGAGTGACCTGGTCCAACAAGGTTGGCCAAATTAGATTTTTCTCACGTTTGTACGAAGTTAACTCCACTGCCCCTTTTGATTGTGCATCCTGTACCAAACCTTCGATAAAGACAGCAGACTGTTCATCAATGACAGGCGTAATATCCTTATTTTCAAATGGATCCCCTACCGTTAATTTTTCAACTTCAGTCTGAAGTTTCTCAGCCAATTGGTCTGCAACTTCATTTACAACTAATACTCGCTTAATAGCAGTACAACGTTGACCAGAATAACTAAAGGCCCCACTAACGATTTCCTTCGCTGCATGATCCAAATCCGCATCGCTTAAAACAACAGCTGCATCCTTTCCACCTAACTCAAGCATAATTGGACGAATACCAGCTAATTTCCCAACTTTTTGACCAATCGGTGTCGAACCTGTGAAATTGATAAAATTCACTTCAGGATGTTCAATAATATAGTCACCAATTTCTGATCCACGACCAGTTATTGTATTGAAAACACCAGCTGGAATGCCTGCATCAGCAAAAGCTTGAGCCAAAAGCAACCCCGAAATCGATCCTTGTGTTGGTGGTTTAAACATCACTACGTTCCCACCGATAAGCGCCGGAGCAATTTTAGAGGCTGATAAGTTGACTGGGTAATTATAAGGTGCAATAGCTAGAACAATACCAACAGGCTCACGACGAATCAACGATATTTTTGTTTTTGCAGCTGGTTCATACGTTCCCCCTTCTAAAGAGGCCCCATAAACACGTAGACCCTCTTCAGCAGCATAGTGTATCAAATGAGCTGACCTATCTACTTCTCCAATCGATGCTTTTATCCCTTTCGCAACTTCTTTCGCTAATATCTCACCAATGCTTTCTTTGCGTTCTTCTAAAATATCCGCAGCTCTGTGCAAATATTGGGCACGTTCGTATGCAGATAGAGCCCGCCAAGCTGGCAAAGCCTTTCTTGCTGCTTCCATAGCCTTGTCGACTTCTTCCTGTGACATGGCAGGAACATTCCCCAACTCTTCTTGATTGATCGGCGAATAAATGGTTATTTTCTTTTCGGAATCAACCCATTTCCCATCAATATAATTCTGATACTGCTTCATTCATTCCCTCCTTCTGGATAATGTGAACATTGTAACATAGTCAGAAAACATTTGCAAGAATTTTTTGAAAATTTCCAATATTCTTTCGGATTTTGATGCAAAAAAGAGAGAACGAAGGACTTTAAAAAACGGATTTTGATTGCATTGAACATAAAGAAAGAGAGGACGAAGTTCGTCCTCTCTAGGTGTTAGCTTTTCATCTACCCACTACAGTTGACAAAGAGCCGAAAAAAAGAGCCAATAATCATCTGACAACTCCAACAATGTCAGATGATTATTTACTCTTTTAATAATTAATCGAAATCAACATACTCTTTTTGAAGTTCAAGAACTTCTTCTGCCGTTGCACATTCTGTCAAGGCACGTTGAGCATATTCTTCCATCTTAGCTGTGTCAAGTTTCTTCATAAGGCTACGTGTACGAAGTACAGAAGTTGCGCTCATAGAGAATTCATCCAAGCCCATACCTACAAGAAGCGGAACAGCTTGTTGGTCACCAGCCATCTCACCACACATACCAGCCCATTTGCCTTCTGCATGTGCAGCCTTGATAACGTTGTTGATCAAGCGAAGGATTGATGGGTTATATGGTTGGTAGAGGTATGAAACTTGTTCATTCATACGGTCTGCAGCCATTGTGTATTGGATAAGGTCGTTTGTACCGATTGAGAAGAAGTCAACTTCTTTGGCAAATTGGTCTGCAAGCATTGCTGCTGCAGGGATTTCAATCATGATACCTACTTGGATATCATCTGCAACTGCTACACCTTCAGCCAACAAGTTTGCTTTTTCTTCATCAAGGATTGCTTTTGCTGTACGGAATTCAGTCAACAAAGCAACCATTGGGAACATGATACGAAGTTTACCATGTACTGATGAACGAAGAAGAGCACGTAACTGAGTACGGAACATTTGGTTACCAGTCTCAGAGATAGAGATACGAAGGGCACGGAAACCAAGGAATGGGTTCATTTCGTGTGGTAGATCGAAGTAAGGAAGCTCCTTATCACCACCGATATCCATTGTACGAACCACAACTGGCTTACCATTCATACCTTCAAGTACTGCCTTGTAAGCCTCGTATTGCTCGTCTTCTGTTGGGAAGTCTTGTGAGTCCATGTACAAGAATTCTGTACGGTAAAGACCAACAGCTTCTGCACCATTATCATTTACACCTTCAACGTCTTTTGGTGTACCGATGTTAGCTGCCAACTCGAAGTGTTTGCCATCTGACGTCACTGTTTGAGCGTCTCTTAATAATGCCCATTCAGCTTTTTGCTTAGCATACGCTTCACCAGCTGCTTTGAATTCTGCAATGACATCTTCTGTAGGGTTGATAACAACATCGCCTGTGATACCGTTAACAGCCAGGACATCGCCATCTTTAACAATTTCTGTAATGTTGTTAGTACCTAATACAGCAGCAATTTCAAGTGTACGAGCCATGATAGCTGAGTGACTTGTACGACCACCAATGTTTGTTACAAAGGCTTTTACAAATTGTTTGTTCAATTGAGCTGTATCTGAAGGAGTCAAGTCATGAGCAATCACAATAGATTCTTCATCAATTGTTGCTGGGTTGGGCAAACGAACCCCAAGCAAATGAGCTAAGACACGTTTTGCTACGTCACGAATATCTGCTGCACGCTCTTGCATGTATGGGTTATCTTCCATACCTTCAAAGATAGCGATAAACATATCCGTAACTTCTTTCAAAGCAGTCTCTGCGTTTGTTTTCTTGGCGCGAATCGTTTCTTTGATTTGACCTACCATTTCTGGGTCAGAAAGTACCATTAAATGTGCATCAAATACTGCTGCAGCTTCTTCTCCAAGGCTCGCTACTGCATTCTCACGAATAACAGAAAGCTCGTTCTGTGATGCTGTAAGAGCGGCATCTAAACGAGCTTCTTCTGCATTTGTGTCCTCAACTGTAATCGTTTCGAAGGACAAATCGGGTTGAACGAGTAGATATGCCTTAGCAACGGCAACACCATCAGATGCTGCAATTCCTTTAAGCATTTCTGTCATCTTTTTATGCCAATCCTTCTTTTTCCATTGTTTCAGTGATAGCTGCAATTGCATCGTCAGCATCTGCACCTTCAGCTGAAATAGTTACATCAGCGCCTTGACCAACACCAAGACTCATTACACCCATGATTGATTTAAGGTTTACAGATTTTTCTTTGTAGTTCAAAGTGATGTCTGAAGCGAATTTGCTAGCTGTTTGCACAAGCAAAGTAGCTGGACGTGCGTGGATACCTGTTTCTGCCACAATGTGGAAGTCTTTTGAAGCCATAGTTGGTTTCTCCTTTGTTTTTACAATTATTTCGAGTCAATGTGATAACCCTTACAAAGAACATTATATCATTTTTTGAAATCATTTTCAAGAATTTTTTATTATTCTTTCAGTATTTCAAGCCGAAAAACCCACCGAATGGTGAGTTCCTTTCTATTCTATTAAATACGAGCGATAAGTGCTTCAGCAAATTGGCTAGTTGACAGGCTTTCAACACCTAATGCACTGGCAAAATCAATCGTCACTTGTTGATGTAAAATAGCCTGTTCTAGAGCGACAATAATTTTCTCAGCAGCTTCATTCCATCCCATAAACTCTAACATCATACAAGCAGACAAGAGTACTGAGCTAGGATTTGCCTTATTTTGACCTGCAATATCTGGAGCAGTTCCATGTGTCGCTTCAAAAATTGCATGACCAGTCTGATAATTAATGTTAGCTCCAGGAGAAATGCCGATCCCTCCAACCTGAGCAGCTAAAGCATCTGATGCATAGTCTCCATTCAGGTTGGTCAAGGCCACAACATCAAATTTTTCAGGTGCCAATAAAATCTGTTGTAAGAAGTTATCCGCAATAATATCATTGATAACCAATGAACCTTTTTCTAGCTCATTCGAAAATTCCTCTTGAGCTAATTCATAACCCCATTTTCGGAATCCGCCTTCTGTAAATTTTTGAATATTCCCTTTGTGTACCAAGGTTACTGTTTTTAATTGGTGTTTTAATGCATATTCAATAGCAGAACGAATGAGGCGTTTACTTCCCTCTTCAGAAATGGGCTTTATACCGATACTTGATGACTCTGGAAAACGGATTTTAGCCACACCCATCTTCTCTTGAAGAAATGAAATGACAGTTGCAACTTCTTCTGTACCAGCATCCCATTCGATTCCTGCATAGATATCTTCTGTGTTTTCACGGAAAATAGTAATATCGGTTTTTTCTGGATGTTTTAATGGACTTGGAACCCCTTGAAAATACCGAACTGGACGAACACAAGCAAACAAATCTAGTTCCTGACGCAATGCGACGTTCAGTGACCGGTGGCCTTTTCCAACAGGTGTACCCAAAGGTCCCTTGATGGCCAACAAATGCTCACGAATCGTTTTCAACGTCTCATCAGGTAAAGACGTCCCGGTTAAAGCATAAGCTTTCTCACCCGCCAGAACTTCTTTCCACTGAATAGAACGCTGACCATTGTATGCTTTTTCAATTGCTGCATCGATGACTTTTTGAGCTTCTGGCCAAATATCTTGTCCAACCCCATCCCCCTCAATATAGGGGATAATTGGTTGGTCAGGGATTAAAAGCCTTCCATTTTCCAATCTAATCTTCTCTGCCATACTTACCTCTTTCCAATAGGAATATATTTTAGATTTCTGCTACCAATATAGGAAGAACGCGGACGGATTAACTTATTATTCTTCCGTTGCTCTTGAACATGAGCAATCCATCCTGCCATTCTACTCATTGCAAAAATGAGAGTAAAAATGTCACTATCAATTCCTAACACATGGTAAACAGTTGCAGAGTAAAAGTCGACATTGGGAATCAACCCTTTTTTGTGTTTAATAAAATTCTCTACTTCCTCTGACAACTGATAAAATGCTTCATCGTCAGTTCCGAGTGTCAAATCACGCGCCATTTCTTTCAAATACTGTTGGCGAGGGTCCACAGTTTTATAAACACGGTGACCAAATCCCATGATTTTCTCTTTCGAATCCAACTTTTCCTGCAAGTATCCTTCCGTATCACCGCTTTCACGAATCGCTAGTAGCATGTCAAATACACGCTCGTTTGCACCACCATGCAAAGAACCTTTTAAAGTCCCAATCGCAGTTGTGACACAAGAATACAAATCCGTTAAAGTTGATGCAGTGACACGCGCAGCAAAGGTTGATGCATTCAATTCGTGATCAGCATGCAAAACTAGCGCTTTACTAAATGCTTTCACTTGCAATTCAGAAGGTTCTTCACCATTTAACATATAAAGGAAATTTGCGGCAAATCCCAAGTCTGAACGCGGTTCAATTGGAACCAATCCTCTTCTCAAACGAGCAAATGTTGCAATGATAGTTGGAACCTTTGCCATAATTTGAATAGATTGATCATACAAAGCTTCTAAGGAATTTTCTTCAGCATGCACATTATAAACACCTAAGAGGGACACAGTTGAACGTAGAACACTCATCGGATGCAAGTGCTGACGAGATTGAATCAGAATACATTGTTCGACAGCATCAGAAATTGCATACTCCTCACGCAACTTTTTCTCAAAATAATTTAATTCAATTTGAGTTGGTAAATGCAAATTCCACAGTAGATAAACGACCTCTTCAAAGGAAACATTATTATCCATTAACTCTGCGATATCGTATCCTGCATAAGACAAGCGATCATCTTCAATTGCGCTGATTCGCGTATCGCAAGCAATCGCATCTTTTAACCCATTCGTTTCTGTCATACGTTTCCCCCCAGTTTTTTTCTTACCACCATTGGTAAAATACCACCATGGCGGTAATAACGAATATCCGCTTCTGCGTCGAAACGCACAAGAGCTTGAAATTCTTTTGAACCTTTTTCAGAATTTGCATGGACGGTAACAACTTGTCCAACTTTTACATCTTCTGGTAAATCAATCGTATAGTGTTCATGTCCAGTTAAACCCAGACTTTCCGCTGTTTCACCATCCAAAAATTGAAGAGGTAGAACGCCCATCATGACCAAGTTTGAACGGTGAATTCGCTCAAATGATTCAGCAAGTACAACTTTCACACCAAGCAAGTTTGAACCTTTCGCTGCCCAGTCACGGCTAGAACCCATTCCATAGTCCTTACCAGCAATGACGATACTACCGATACCAGCGGCCTTATATTTCATGGCTGCATCATAGATAGGAAGGATTTCTCCCTCATATGTGGTCCATCCACCAATTTTTCCATCTGCGAGTTCATTTTTTATACGAATATTTGCAAACGTACCACGCATCATGACCTCATGGTTACCACGACGACTTCCGTAAGAGTTGAAATCCACATAAGAAATTCCATTTTCCTCTAGGTATCGTGCAGCAGGACTTAGACGGGCAATATTCCCGGCTGGCGAAATATGGTCTGTTGTTACTGTATCTCCAAATTTAGCCAAAACAGATAAGTTTTCCAGTGGTTTTATAGATAAATCTTCCTGCATGTTGTCAAAATATGGCGGATTTTGAATGTAGGTAGAAGATGGATTCCAAGCATAATTCTTATCTGTCTTTGTTTCAATCGCATTCCATGCTTGACTATCTGTAAAAACTTGCTGGTATTCTTGTTTAAAGAGATCGCGCGTAACGTATTGGTCAATGTATGCGTCAACTTCTTCACGACTTGGCATAATATCTGCAAGATAGACTGGCTGATCATCCTTATCACATCCCAGTGGGTCTCTTGTCAAATCAACATTCATATTACCCGCAATAGCATAGGCAACAACTAGTGGTGGACTCGCTAAGAAATTGGCTTTCACAAGTGGGTTGATCCGTCCTTCAAAGTTACGGTTCCCAGATAATACTGCTGAAACTAATAAGTCTTCATCTTTAATGGCTTCTGCTACTTCAGGTCGTAAATCACCTGAGTTACCAATACAAGTTGTACAGCCATAGCCGACCAAATTGAACCCTAAGGCATCCAAATAGGTCTGTAAACCTGAATTTTTCAAATAGCCTGTTACAACTTTCGAACCTGGCGCCAAGGACGTTTTGACAGTCTTCGCAACAGTCAAACCTTTTTCAACTGCATTTTTAGCTAATAAACCAGCCGCCAATAGAACATAGGGGTTCGAAGTATTGGTACATGAGGTAATCGCTGCAATCGCAACATGTCCTGTTTGAATCAATTCGTCGCCGTCTGCATATTTAACCGTGGCTGTCTTATCTAATTCTTCTTTCTCCAAACCAAATCCACGAACACCAACTTCACGTGTTACACTTGCTTGGAACTCATTTTTAGCATTAGACAATTCAATCAAATCTTGTGGTCTTTTCGGACCAGAAATGGATGGAACAATCGTAGACAAATCTAATTCAAGTACCTTAGTATAGGTTGGAATAGCTGTGCTGTCATAGAATAAGTGATTTGCCTTTGCATATGCTTCTGTTAACTCAATTTGCTCCTCTGTACGGTTGGTCAATCTCATGTAATTGAGCGTTTCAGAATCAATTGGGAAATATCCACAGGTTGCACCATATTCAGGAGCCATATTTGAAACTGTCGCACGATCTGCAAGAGCAAGGGAGGATAAGCCAGGTCCAAAAAATTCCACAAATTTTCCAACTACATTTTCTTGACGAAGCAACTGTGTCACTTTCAAAGCCAAGTCCGTCGCAGTAGCTACTTTCGGTAACTGTCCAGTTAAGTGAACTCCAATCACTTCTGGAATTGGAAAATAAGATGCTTCACCCAACATTGCTGCTTCCGCCTCAATACCACCGACACCCCAACCAAGTACACCAATACCATTGATCATAGTTGTGTGGCTATCAGTACCAAACATAGAGTCTGGATAAAGCAAACCATCCTTATTAATGATAACGTCACTTAGAAATTCAATATTTACTTGATGAATAATCCCAGTTGCAGGCGGTACAGCACGGTAGTTTTCAAATGAATTTTCTGCCCACTTAAGAAACTCATAGCGCTCATTATTTCGTTTAAATTCTAAGGCGATATTTTGCTCAAGCGCCTGATCTGTCCCGAAAAAGTCAACCTGAACAGAATGGTCAATGACCAAATCGACAGGAATTTCTGGATTTATCAAGTCTGGGCTTCCACCAGCTTTGACAACAGCGTCGCGCATGGATGCAAGGTCAACCACTACAGGTACACCAGTAAAGTCTTGTAAAATGACACGACTAGGTTTAAAAGGGACTTCTCCAGATGGTGAAGAAGCCTGATAATGTAATAAATCTAAAATGTGATTTTTAGTAACATCAACTCCGTCTTCCTTACGAAGAAGACTTTCCAATAAAATTCGGATGGTATATGGAAGTGTATGAATATCCACACCATTTTCGGTTGCAACCGAATTCAATGCATAGTAAGAGTATTCATTCTCACTATGAAGTAAGCGTTTTTTATACGATAGACTCATCTGCTCTGCCCTCTTTCAACATTATTACTTAGTATAGTATAGATTGTAATATTTATTCAATCAATACCTAACCAAGCATGTTACATCATATGACATATTGCGTACTATTTAATAATCATATCAACCGTATCTGATTCTAATATACTCTTTATTTTTTATCCTGCACCTACTATTGTACATCAAGCGTAACCATTGAAAACCCTACCAAAAATTAACAATAGAAATAGGTTTTGGTCTGCCAGCATACTATATTTGGTGTTATCGATAAATTGATTGCACAATATTTAGTGATTCATTCAGACAAGCTCCTTGACTTTAACTTCAAAATTTTGTATCCTAGATTGGTAACAAAAATGGGATATTTTTATCCTTGAGAGACAAAGGAGAAACTGAATGGTAACTATCTATTCAAAAAATGATTGTGTTCAATGTAAAATGACCAAGAAATTCTTGGACCAACACAAGGTGGAATATAATGAAATCAATCTAGATGAACAACCTGAATTCATCGATCATGTAAAAGGACTCGGTTTCTCAGCAGCACCTGTTATTGAAACGGAAAATGATGTCTTTTCTGGTTTCCAACCAGGTAAATTAAAAGCCTTGGTTTAATTCCTAATCTACCCTACTATAATTAAGAAAGAGATTGCAACTATGAGTTTAAAAGAGCTAGGCGATGTGTCCTACTTCCGTTTAAATAACGAAATCAACCGTCCTGTCAATGGGCAAATCCCACTCCACAAGGACCAAGAAGCGGTTAAGGCCTTCTTTAAAGAAAACGTCCTCCCAAATACCAAGCAATTTGATAATATTTTAGATAAGATTGCTTATCTGTTAGAAGAAAATTACCTTGAAAAAGAGTTTTTGGACCAATACAGTCCAGAATTTATCATCAAGATTGATCAATTCCTGAAAGACCAAAATTTCCGCTTCAAGTCTTTCATGGCTGCCTACAAGTTCTACAATCAGTATGCCCTCAAAACAAACGATGGCGCCTATTACTTGGAAAGCATGGAAGATCGCGTTCTCTTCAACGCCTTGTATTTTGCTGAGGGCAACGAAGAATTGGCATTAAACCTAGCCAATGAAATGATTCACCTTCGTTACCAGCCAGCAACACCTTCTTTCCTAAACGCAGGTCGTGCTCGCCGTGGTGAGTTAGTATCTTGTTTCTTGATTCAAGTCACTGACGATATGAACTCGATCGGACGTTCTATCAACTCTGCTCTACAATTGTCCCGTATCGGTGGAGGTGTCGGTATCTCTCTTAGTAACTTGCGTGAGGCTGGTGCTCCAATCAAGGGCTATGAGGGGGCGGCTTCTGGGGTTGTTCCTGTTATGAAACTCTTCGAAGACAGCTTCTCCTATTCTAACCAGCTTGGACAACGCCAAGGGGCTGGTGTCGTTTATCTTGATGTTTTCCACCCAGATATTATTTCCTTCCTTTCGACTAAGAAAGAAAATGCCGATGAGAAAGTTCGCGTGAAGACCTTATCACTCGGTATCACCGTTCCTGATAAATTCTACGAATTAGCACGTAAAAACGAAGACATGTACCTCTTCAGCCCATACTCAGTTGAGTTGGAATACGGTGTCCCTTACAGCTACCTAGATATTACTGAAAAATACGATGAATTGGTGGCGAACCCTCGCATTCGTAAGACAAAAATCAAGGCACGTGACTTGGAAACAGAAATTTCCAAACTCCAGCAAGAGTCTGGCTATCCATATGTTATCAACATCGATACAGCTAACCGTAGCAACCCTGTTGACGGCAAGATTATCATGTCCAACCTTTGTTCGGAAATCCTTCAGGTCCAAACACCAAGTGTTCTAAACGATTCTCAAGAATACTTGACCATGGGTACTGACGTTTCATGTAACCTTGGTTCAACTAATATCGTTAACTTAATGAAGTCACCTGATTTTGGACTTTCTGTTCGTACAATGACACGCGCTTTGACTTATGTCACAGATCATTCACACATCTCTGCTGTACCATCTATTGAAGCAGGAAACAGTCAGGCGCATTCAATCGGTCTTGGAGCTATGGGACTTCATTCTTACTTGGCTCAGAACTTGATTGATTACGGTTCAAAAACTGCCGTAGAATTTACCAACATCTACTTCATGCTCCTTAACTATTGGACTTTGGTAGAATCAAATAATATCGCTCGGGAACGAAAAGAAACCTTCCATAACTTTGAAAAATCAAAATACGCAGACGGCACTTATTTCGATAAATATGTGACTGGAGACTACCAACCACAATCTGACCGTGTCAAAGAACTATTTGAAGGAATTTTCATTCCAAGCGGGCAAGACTGGGCTGAACTACGCGACAATGTAAAAGCTGATGGTCTCTATCATCAAAACCGCCTAGCTGTTGCACCAAATGGATCTATTTCCTATATCAATGACGTCTCTGCTTCTATTCACCCAATCACACAACGGATTGAAGAACGTCAAGAAAAGAAAATCGGTAAAATCTACTATCCAGCAGCCGGCTTGTCAACAGAAACCATTCCATTCTACAAGTCTGCCTACGATATGGATATGCGTAAGGTCATTGATGTCTACGCTGCTGCAACAGAGCACGTCGACCAAGGTTTATCCCTCACTCTTTTCCTACGCAGTGAACTACCTAAAACTCTTTATGAATGGAAGAAAGAGAACAAGCAAACCACACGTGACCTCTCTATCCTTCGTAACTACGCCTTTAACAAAGGTATCAAGTCTATCTACTACATCCGTACCTTTACCGATGACGGAGAAGAAGTCGGCGCAAACCAATGTGAAAGTTGTGTAATTTGACGTAGCAAGATTAGCTGTTGACAAACCAACTAGCTAATCTACGCTAACCGCCATGAGCGGATTAGCTAGCTGCCTCACTAACTCCGAAACTGAAGAAATATCGTCTTCAGTTTCTACGTGTCGTAAGATGTGAGGGCGTCAAAAGGACACAGCAAAAATAGGAAATACCACAGAGATGGCTTGCATCTCAAAGGGATTTCTCTTTTTTGCCAAGTCCTTAGCCCGAACTCGATTT
>ERZ795062.1863-NODE-1863-length-14433-cov-6.297121_pt1 | contig 14433 bp, 11 predicted proteins | sample MGYA00375146_ERZ795062 | MGnify/ENA primary metagenome ERZ795062 (study PRJEB30191, sample SAMN05720281) | activated sludge metagenome | isolation source: Anaerobic digester | place: USA | collected 2015-07-16 ... | reverse complement strand
AATACCTTCGGACAACTCTTCACCGTAACCACCTTCGGCGAAAGCCACGGCCCCGCATTGGGCTGCATCATCGATGGCTGCCCGCCCGGTTTATCGCTCAACGAAGCCGACATCCAGCACGACCTCGACCGCCGCAAGCCCGGCACCAGCCGGCATGTTACCCAGCGCCGCGAAGCCGACGAAGTGGAAATCCTCTCCGGCGTATTCGAAGGCAAAACCACCGGCACCCCCATTGCCCTGCTAATCCGCAACACCGACCAGCGCAGCAAGGACTACGGCAACATCGCCCGCCAATTCCGCCCCGGCCACGCCGATTACACTTATTGGCACAAATACGGCACCCGCGATTACCGCGGCGGCGGCCGCTCATCTGCCCGCGAAACCGCCGCCCGCGTAGCCGCCGGTGCCATTGCCAAAAAATGGTTAAAAGAGCAATTCGGCGTGGAAATCATTTCTTATGTCACCCAAGTCGGCGAATGCGAAATTGCGTTTGAAGGCTATCAACACATCAGCGAAAACCCGTTTTTTGCCGCCAACCAGTCGCAAATCGCCGAATTGGAAAGCTATATGGACAGCGTGCGTAAATCGCTGGATTCAGTCGGCGCCAAACTGCGGGTGGAAGCCTCTAATATTCCGGTCGGCTTGGGCGAACCGGTATTCGACCGCTTAGACGCCGACATCGCCCATGCGCTAATGTCGATTAACGCCGTCAAAGGGGTGGAAATCGGCGACGGCTTCGATGTGGTCGCCCAACGCGGCAGCTACCACGGCGACGAACTCACGCCAGAAGGCTTTTTATCCAACCACGCCGGCGGTATCCTCGGCGGCATTTCCACCGGCCAAACCATCACCGCCAATTTCGCCATCAAACCCACCAGCAGCATCGCCACCGCGCGCAACAGCATCGATATCGACGGCAATCCGGTCGAAATCGCCACCCACGGCCGCCACGACCCCTGCGTCGGCCTGCGTGCCGCGCCGATTGCCGAGGCGATGATGGCACTGGTATTAATCGACCACGCTCTGCGCCACCGCGCACAAAATGCCGACGTATTGGTGAATACCCCTGATATCGCCCGCCGCGGTTAAACGCCACAAAAAAACCGGAAGAGCGGGTAAACCGCACTTCCGGCCAGAATGATTATAGCGGAAAAACTTATTTTTGCCACAAGGCAGCAAGCCGCAGACAGTACACATAGTACGACAAGGCGCAGCAATGCCGTGGCAGAAATAAAGTTTTTTCGCTATAGGCAGTGAGAGTTGTGTTAAGCCAATACCGCCTGCACCTGCGCTTGGTTGCATTGTTCTTGCACCATTGCTGCTAAAGTGGAACCGCTCACCGCCGCACCGCAAGCGTCTTGAAACGCCTGATTGATGGTGCTGTTGCTCACGGTTACACAAGTGCAATCAAATTCGAATTGCTCGATTTGCTTCTCGGCTCCGGAGAACCAATCTTTAATCGTAATCGAATCATCAGGCCGATCGCATGCAGTGATCACCAAATTGCCGCAGTCTTCGCTGAATACCAAATTTTCCAGATGGATGCCGTCTTTCAAGTTCAGCACATCGGTTTCGCAGACATCGCCGCAATCTTCGATCACATCATGGCCATAACCCGCCGCGAATACATACACATCCGCACCGGCACCGCCATTAAGCAAATCGTTGCCCAGTCCCCCGTCTAGGCGGTCGGCACCCTCGCCGCCGAATAAAACGTCTTCTCCGCAATCCCCGTATAAAATATCGCAACCGGCGTCGCCGTAGAGCGTATCGTTGCCGTCGCCGCCGTATAAAGTATCGTTACCACCCTTGCCATACAAGGTATCATCACCGGCTTCGCCTTTGAGGATATTGTCGGCATCATTGCCGGTTAACACATTGTCCAAGCCGTTACCGGTCAGATTGATGGCACCGTCGCCAATGGCGGTCAGGTTTTCCACATGTTCGGGTGAGGTATAACTCACCGAAGTGTAAACCGTGTCCATTCCCTCGCAATCATTTTCCACCACCACATCGCAAGCGTCATCGACATAATAGCTGTCATCGCCTTTACCGCCGTGCATATGGTCGGCACCTTTGCCGCCGTCGATTACATCGTTACCTTTGCCGCCGTAAATGGTATCGTTACCTCCGGCACCGTACAGATTGTCGTCGCAGGCAGAACCGGTGATGCAATCGTCTTTATCGCTACCGATCACATCATAGCCGCCTTTATGGTTCCAACTGCTCTGAAGGTGATCGGTAATCCATACTGCGTAAGCATTGTCCATACAGAAAGACCATTGTTTTTGCTGATGGTGATGGCTTTCCGGTTTGCAGAAACGATAAGAATAAGAATGGTGTGACATGATTCAATCTCCAAATGATAAACAACATAGTGAAAAAACATCATGAACCATCCGAATCCGGTAAAGCGCCTTTCGAAACCAACCGATGCGGCAAGCCGTATCAGGTGTTTTGTTATTGCGATACTGTCTGCCAACCCTAAACCGGTAATCTACCCTTACTGGTATTCAGGCAAGCAAGCTTCATCTGCCGGAATCGAAACTCCCTCGGCGCTTTACCCTCTATTCAACTGAGACTCGGATAAGTAAATTTTCATTTACTTGCAATCAGCATAATCCCATTTGAATACCCAAATTGCATTTAACAAAGATTCGGTAAATTTAACAGACAAACGGTAAATTAAACTTAAGCCAATCTTAAAACCCAGGGATGAAAATTACTTTAACTATAAAATATAAAATTAATTTTTAAAAAATTATCAATATATTTTTTATTTCGTAAGTAAATAGTATCAAATCAATATGCCTGTCTGAAAACGGTATAAAGCCCGTTTATCGCCTTTTACTGCTGAGTAAGCAGCAAGTTATGCTACAATTCCAAGCAGTATTTTCTGCTGTTTTTAAACTTTAATTTTTAGTCTACAAAATAAAGAAGGAATCCACATGGCCACCATCGCTTCCGATATGTTCAAAGCCTACGACATCCGCGGCATCGTCGGTAAATCATTAACCAACGAAGCCGCTTATTTAATCGGCAAAGCCATTGCCGCCCGCGGCGCCAAGCTTGGCGTCAGCTGCATTGCCGTTGGCCGCGACGGCCGTCTCAGCGGCCCCGAATTGGGCGAAAACCTGATGCGCGGCATCACCGAAAGCGGTCTGGACGTACTCAATGTCGGCATGGTCGCCACCCCCATGCTTTATTTTGCTGCTATCAAAGAATGCGGCGGCAGCGGCGTGATGATTACCGGCAGCCACAACCCGCCCGATTACAACGGCTTTAAAATGATGCTGGCCGGCGACACCTTGGCCGGTGAAGCCGTGCAAGAGCTGCTCTCCGCCATTCAAAACGACCAATTCGTATCCGGCAACGGCAAAGTACGCGAACAAGATTTCGCCGCCGCCTATCAAGCCGCGATTGTTAACCACATCAAACTCGCCCGCCCGATGAACATCGTGATCGATGCCGGCAACGGCGTACCCGGTGCTTATGCCGGCGATTTGTTCCGCGCATTGGGTTGCACCGTCACAGAACTCTTCTGCGAAGTGGACGGCAACTTCCCCAACCACCACCCCGATCCCGCCAAACCGGAAAACCTGCAAGATTTGATCCGCGCGCTGCAAAACAGCGATGCCGAAATCGGCCTGGCTTTCGACGGCGACGGCGACCGTTTGGGCGTGGTCACCAAAGACGGCCAGATTATCTATCCCGACCGCCAACTGATGCTGTACGCGCAAGACGTACTCAGCCGCAACCCCGGCGCCAAAGTGATTTTCGACGTCAAATCCACCCGCCTGCTGGCACCGTGGATTAAAGAGCACGGCGGCGAGCCGATTATGGAAAAAACCGGCCACAGCTTCATCAAATCTTCGATGAAGAAAAACGGTGCCCTGCTGGCCGGCGAAATGAGCGGTCACACCTTCTTCAAAGAACGCTGGTTCGGCTTCGACGACGGCCTCTACACCGGCTGCCGCCTGCTGGAAATCCTGTCGCGCAGCGACAACCCTTCCGCCGTACTGAACGCACTGCCGGAAAGCTCGTCCACCCCCGAGTTGAATATCCACCTGCCCGAAGGCAGCAACGGCCACCAAGTGATTGCCGAACTGGCTAAAGAAGCCAAATTCGAAGGCGCACAAGAAGTCATCACCATCGACGGCCTGCGCGTAGAATTCGCCGACGGCTTCGGCCTGATGCGCGCGTCCAACACCACCCCGGTATTGGTATTGCGCTTCGAAGGCGACAACCAAGCCGCGCTCGACCGCATTCAGCAGCAGTTCAAAGCGCTGATTGAGAGCAAACCGGGCTTGGCTTGGCCGTCTAAATAAAGCAGTGCTTTATAAATAAAAAATGCCTGTCTGAAAGATTTATTTCAGACAGGCATTCTTATTTCCGTACTTTGCCTTATTCATTCAGGCAATCATTTGACACACCACAGATTTCAATGGATAATTCAATGATTTTCCGGCAGCCGTACAACGGCTGCTTGCATTTTCCGCCCACAAGCTTGGCTTGCGGCGCCCGTTAGGAGGTGATGTTTACATCACGGCGCGTATCCCGCCCCGCTCTGTCGAAATCGCGATACACACAAACTTATTACTACCCGGCCGGTGAATGCCGCTGGTTTTAAAAAATTTTTAGATTAGGAATCCAAATGCCTGCTATTCGTGTAAAAGAAAACGAACCTTTTGAAGTTGCCATGCGCCGTTTCAAGCGCGCCATTGAAAAAACCGGTCTGCTGACCGAACTGCGTGCCCGCGAAGCATACGAAAAACCAACTACCGAGCGCAAACGCAAAAAAGCTGCTGCCGCCAAACGCTTGCAAAAACGCCTGCGCAGCCAACAGCTGCCGCCGAAAATGTACTAATTAATTTGATTTGTACAAGCAAATAAAAACACCGAAACACTGTTTTTCGGTGTTTTTATTATTTAAAATACCTGTCTGAAAACACTTCAAAAGAGAACCACCATGAGCCTGAAAGCCCGCCTCAGCGAAGACATGAAAAACGCCATGCGCGCCAAAGACCAACTGTCTTTATCCACCATCCGCCTGATCAACGCCGCCATCAAACAATACGAAGTCGATGAACGATCAGAAGCCGATGATGCCAAAGTGATCGCCCTAGTCACCAAAATGGTCAAACAGCGCAAAGATTCCGCCAAAATCTACACCGATGCCGGCCGCCAAGATTTGGCCGACAAAGAAAACGCCGAAATCGAAGTCATCAACCGCTACCTGCCGCAAATGATGTCCGCCGCCGAAATCGAACAAGCCGTTGCCGCAGCGGTGACACAAACCGGTGCCGCCGGCATGGCCGATATGGGCAAGGTGATGGGGATATTGAAAACTTCGCTGGCGGGCAAAGCCGATATGGGCGAAGTGAATAAGATTTTAAAAACCAAATTAAGCTGATCAAGTTTTCAGACAGGCATTAAACGATCAATGCCTGTCTGAAAACCCTTGCTGCAAACACACCTTCGCATCCGCAGAATGCCTGTCTGAAAAACCACTTTTCGCCATGATTCCATCCGATTTCATAGACGAGCTGTTAGCCAAAGTCGATATCGTCGACATCATCGACGAACACGTGCCGCTGAAAAAAGGCGGTGCCAACTACATGGCCTGCTGCCCGTTTCACAAAGAAAAATCACCGTCGTTTTCGGTGAGCCCGCACAAGCAGTTTTACCACTGCTTCGGCTGCGGCGCTCACGGCTCGGCCATCGGTTTTATCATGGAATATCAAGGCTTAAGCTTCAGCGAAGCGGTGCAATATCTGGCCGACCGCGTCGGCATGACCGTGCCGCGCGTTAAAGGACGCAACGACAACCCCGAGCAGCGTGCCGAGCGCAAGAAAAAGCAACAAACGCTGGAAGAAACCACCCAAGCTGCGGCCGATTTCTACCGCCAGCAACTCAAGCTCTACCCTGTTGCGCAGAACTATCTGCAACAGCGCGGCCTCAATGCCGACATCATCGAGCATTACGGCTTGGGCTATGCGCCCGAAGGCTGGCAGCCGCTGGCGCAGGTTTTCCAGCCCTACCCCAACACCGCGCTGGTGGAAAGCGGCATGGTGATCGACAACGAAGGCAAACATTACGACCGCTTCCGCCACCGCGTGATGTTCCCCATCCGCGACCCGCGCGGCCAAGTGATCGGCTTCGGCGGCCGCGTGCTCGACGATTCCAAACCGAAATACCTCAACTCGCCCGACACCCCGCTGTTCGACAAAGGCCGCAACCTCTACGGCCTCTACGAAGGTCGTTCGGCGATTAAAGAAGCCGGCCGCATTCTGGTGGTGGAAGGCTATATGGACGTGGTGGCGCTGGCGCAATTCGGCATCGGCTACGGCGTGGCCGCGCTGGGCACCGCCACCACCGCCGAACACGTTAAAATCCTGATGCGGCAAACCGACAGCGTTTATTTTTGTTTCGACGGCGACGCCGCCGGCCGCAAAGCCGCTTGGCGCGCGCTGGAAAACGCCTTACCGCAGTTAAAAGACGACAAATCGCTGCATTTTCTGTTCCTGCCCGAGCAGCACGACCCCGACAGCTACATCCGTGCGCACGGTAAAACCGAATTTGAAGATGCGCTGCTCCACCAAAGCAAACCCCTGTCTGAATATTTTTGGGACGCTTTAAGCGAAAACCTCAACCTGCGCACGCAGGAAGGCAAATCGCAGTTGGTGAAAGCCAGCGCGCCCCTGCTGGCACAAATCAGCGCCCCCGCGCTCGGTTTTCTGCTGAAACAGCAATTGAGCGAATTGGTCGGCATCGACCCTGCCAACTTAGCGCAACTGCTGGGGCAGGAAGCGCCCAAGCGCGACAGTCGGCAAAAAAGCTACAAGCTGCCAAAAGAAACCTTCCGCCAGCCGCAAATGCCCACCCTCGCGCAAAAACAAATCCGCGCCCTGCTGCTGCATCCTGCTTGGGTAGCACACGTCCAGCTGCCCGACTACCTGCCGCTCACCGGCGACGCCGCCTGCCTGGCCACACTGGCCGAAACCATACGCAACAGCAGCGCCGCCGAACCCACCGGCGCGCAAATTCTCGAACAACTGCGCGGCAGCGAATACGAAAGCGTGCTGTCCGACATTCTGCGCAACAGCGAAGCCGCCACCGAGCCCGACGACCACAGCGAAGAGCGCGAAACCGAATTTCTACACGGTATGCAGCGTTTGGTGCGCGAGTTCAAAACCGCCCAAATCGATGCCTTGAAAACCAAACACAGCCAAAGCGGTCTGAGTGCTGAAGAACAGCGTTTGCTGCTTAACCTGCTAACCGGCCGCTGAACCGCCATCTTTTCAGACAGGCATTGTTGTTGACTATCCAAGAGTTTCGTATAATTCAAGGTTTGCAAGAAAAGCGGATAAAACGCATTTTTTACCCTTGTTTTTATCCCTGTTGCCCCTATTTAAACGAAAAACCCGAATACCGTTGCCTGAAAGCAGCCAGAATTGCTATCGCAGGCCGTTTAGTTAAGAACCAGCCGTGCAGACGCGGACCCCTCGGCCAAGCGCCCGAGATAACAAAGCCCACCCCGTCGCCCGCTGTTTATCATATAACGAGAATGTTATGGCCCCTCCGAATCTTACCCCCTACGACCCAGACAACGAAGAGCAAGACAACAACCGTCCCTTAACCCCGGAAGAGCAGCGCGCCCGTTTGCGCCAATTGATTATTCTGGGTAAAGAGCGCGGCTACATCACCTACGCCGAAATCAACGATGCACTGCCCGACGATATGTCGGATGCCGAGCAAATCGACAACATCGTCACCATGATTTCCGGCCTCGGCATTCAGGTTACCGAAGAAGCGCCCGACGCCGAAACCCTGCTGATGAGCGACAACAGCGCCGGCATCACCGATGATGATGCGGTTGAAGAAGCCGAAGCCGCCTTGTCCAGCGCCGATTCCGAGTTCGGCCGCACCACCGACCCCGTGCGCATGTATATGCGCGAAATGGGTCAGGTTGACCTGCTGACCCGCGAAGACGAAATCATCATCGCCAAAAAAATCGAAAACGCGCTGAAAAACATGATTCAGGCCATTTCCGCCTGCCCGGGTTCGGTTGCCGAAATTCTCGATTTGATCGATCAGATTCAGAAAGACGAAATCCGCGTTGATGAAGTGGTCGAAGCCATTATCGATCCCAATGAAGTGTTGCTGAACGAATTGGGCTTAGGCCACTTGGAAAACGCTGCCGAGGAAGACTCCGCTGAAGAAGTGGACGATACGGATGAAGACGAAGAAGATGGGGATGAAGAAGCCGACAGCGCGGCAATGGAAGCCACCAATCTGGAAGAATTGAAACAGAAGGTGTTCGAACACTTCTCCGTGATCCGCCAAGATTACGACAAAATGATCGCCGCACTGGAAAAACACGACAGTAAACACGCCAAATATCTGGCGCACCGCGATGCGATTGCCGATAAATTGCTGGAAGTGCGCTTTGCTACCCGCCAGATTGAATCGCTGAGCAGCAACCTGCGTCAGCGTGTCGACCAAATCCGCAAGCTGGAGCGCGAAATCCGCGATATCTGCTTAGACCGCGTGTTTATGGATCGCGATTATTTCATCGCCCACTTCCCATCCAATGCCACCAATCTGGAATGGGTAAGCGAAGAAATCGCCAAAAACCGTGCTTGGAGCAATGCACTGGAACGCTTCCAACACGCCATTTTGGAAAAACAAAACGAAATGGCCGAATTGGAACGACAAGCCCGTATTTCGATTACCGAGCTAAAAGACATCAATAAAAACATGGTAGTCAGCGAAAAAGATACCGCGGCCGCCAAGCAGGAAATGATTCAAGCCAACTTGCGTTTGGTGATTTCGATTGCCAAGAAATACACCAACCGTGGCTTGCAGTTCCTTGATTTAATTCAGGAAGGCAACATCGGCCTGATGAAAGCGGTAGATAAATTTGAATACCGCCGCGGCTATAAATTCTCCACTTACGCCACCTGGTGGATTCGCCAAGCCATCACCCGCTCGATTGCCGACCAAGCACGCACCATCCGTATTCCGGTGCACATGATTGAAACCATCAACAAGATGAACCGCATTTCTCGCCAATATTTGCAGGAAACCGGCGAGGAACCGGATTCTGCCAAACTGGCCGAGCTGATGGAAATGCCGGAAGACAAAATCCGCAAAATCATGAAAATCGCCAAAGAGCCGATTTCGATGGAAACCCCCATCGGCGACGACGACGATTCGCACTTGGGCGACTTTATCGAAGACATCAACAACGTTGCCCCCGCCGAAGCGGCCATGTATTCCAGCCTGCGCGAAGTCACCAAAGACGTGCTCGAAAGCCTCACCCCGCGTGAAGCCAAGGTATTACGTATGCGCTTCGGCATCGATATGAATACCGACCACACACTGGAAGAAGTCGGCAAACAGTTTGATGTGACCCGCGAACGTATCCGCCAAATCGAAGCCAAAGCCCTGCGCAAACTGCGTCACCCTACCCGCAGCGACCGCCTGAAAAGCTTCTTAGATAGCGAAGATCACAAGCAGTAAGTTTGCCACAGCAAAATGCCTGTCTGAAAAACTCTTTCAGACAGGCATTTCAACTGAATTCACTCACTACTGCAACACCACATCCGATTTTAAATCAAACTTTGGAATCGGCACCCAAAAACGGCCGCCTGTATCGTCTTCAAATTCATAACGTCCCTGCATACTACCCCACGGCGTCGATAAATACGCACCGCTGCTGTAAGCAAAATCCTCGCCCGGATACAAGGTCGGCTGTTCACCCACCACGCCGGCACCCGCTACCTTCTCAACGCCACCATTGGCATCGGTAATCTCCCAATAGCGCCGCCGCAAAGTTACCGTTTCCTCACCGTGATTCACAATCACAATATGATAAGTAAACACATAGCGATCCTTCATCATATTACTCTGTTCGGCCACATAGCGCGGTTCGACCACAATCTCAATCTCGTTCATATATCTATCCTTCCCGCCTTATAGCCACCACATCATCAGTTGCAATACTACCAAGGTAAAACCGGCCGCAATCACATCGTCCAGCATAATACCGAACCCGCCATGTACCCGCGCATCAAACCACCGTATCGGCCAAGGCTTCACGGCATCAAACAGGCGGAACAGCAGAAAAGCCGATAACCACCAGAACACCGTTTGCGGCACAAACGCCAGCACCAGCATCATGGCGACAATTTCATCCCACACGATACCACCGTAATCCTGTATCCCCAGTTCACGCTCGGTAACATCGCAAATTTTAATCCCCACAATAAACAGTAGCAGGCACAGCAGCACCAGCCAACCTCCGGATATGCCCAAAGCAGAACACAGCCATACCAGCGGCAACGCAGGCAAAGTGCCAAACGTGCCCGGCGCTTTAGGCGCCAGCCCGGTACCAAAACCGAAGCCCAACAAACAAATCGGTCGGCTCAACAGCCAACTGAAAGTGAGTTTAAATTTAGCCAAAATGATCAAATCCTTTATGTTTTAAATGTACAGCGCCACCGTTGCGGCCCACTATCTCTAAATGGCCGCTGTTTGCCGTTATCCGGCCGATACGGCTCACCGCCACATCTGCTGCCCTACCCGCTGCTTCAACAGCTTCACGCGCGTTTTCAGGCGCGGTAAACAGCAGTTCGTAATCATCCCCGCCCGACAATTGCAAAGCGTGTAGGGTTTCTTCAGCCAAACTGGCTTTCAATTCAGCCAAAGCCGGCACTTCAGTTGCCTGTAAACACGCACCGACACCCGATGCCCGCAAAATATGCCCTAAATCCTGTGCCAATCCGTCCGATACGTCCATCGCCGCTGTTGCTATATCTAACAAACGCTGTCCTAACGCTACCCTAGGCTGTGGTCGGTGCAGCTTCAAGCGGCAAGCCGCTTCTACTTCGGCCGGCAATGGCAGTTTACCTTGCATAGCGGCCAACCCAGCCGCCGCCGCACCGATGTGACCGGATACCCAAATATCGTCCCCCACCTGAGCGCCGCTGCGCCGCAAGGCCGAACCACAGGGCAACTCGCCGATAATCGTGACATTAAACACCCAATCACCGCGCGTGGTATCACCGCCAATCAGCGTAATGCCGTACCGCTGAGCTTCAGCAAATAAGGTATCGCAAAACGCCGTCAACCAAGCTTCATCCAAGTGCGGTAACGCCGCACTCAATAGCACCCAGCGCGGTATCGCCCCCATCGCCGCCATATCGGAAACATTTACCGCCAGCACTTTATGCGCCAAATCATCCGCCGCCACATCGGCAAAGAAATGGCGGCCGGCCAGCAACATATCGCTGCTGAAACACAAATCATAACCCGGCCGCGGCCGCACAATCGCCGCATCATCGCCTATCCCCAACACCAGCTCGGCATCGGTTTGCTGGCGGTTCAAATAACGGCGGATAAAATCGAATTCAGTCATAACGGCTAAGTCGAGAAAAAGGTCATAATGGTTAATTATAGCCGAATCAAACAGCCTTCTACTATGGTGTAGCTGCACCCAAGCCTAAAGAATCCTGTTTATCAGAAATATGCCTGTCTGAAAACAAAGCTTGTGAGTTTCAGTGAAACTAATACAATTCAAACAGGCATAGAAATAGCGTAAGTATCCCAAATCAGTCATTATGAAGACTCATAAAATAAAGGCTCCGCCGAAGCAGAGCCTTTTATACACTCATTTAGTGAGTAGTAATCATTTCAGATGATTACGGTTTTTGGTAACCGTGAACGCGGCTTACCGGGGGAGTCGGATGCCAACCAGTATCCACATCTGAACGCTCGCCTTGACCGGCTTGGCCTTCAGAAACTTGCTTGGTTACCAAAGTACGGATTTTCACGTCAACGCGGCGATCAGGCTCGATACAAGCAATCAGAGCAGCACGTTTTTTGGCTTTAGATACTTTTTTGCCCAATTTAGCTACTTCAGCTTCACAAGTAGCAGTCATGCGAGCTTGAGATTCACCCATACCAACAGAAGTAATCTTAGTAGCCGGTACACCTTGGTTAATCAAGTAGTTAGAAACGGTATTGGCACGGTTTTGTGACAAGGTTTGGTTGTACTCGTCAGAGCCCATGAAGTCGGTATGACCTTCAACACGTACAGATTCTACTTGAGCTTGAGACAAGCGAGCTGCCAAGTTGTTCAAAGTTTCTGTTGCTTCAGGACGCAGGTTGTATTTGTCGAAGCCAAACAGGAAGTTAGCAGACAAAGCAACGGTTTCGTCTTGGTACTCAGGAGCGGCAGGAGCTTGGGCAACGGCATCACCACACTCTACGCGACCTTGAGCGTCTTTATTGAAGTAGCCATCACGCCAGCATTCGTTGTAGTCGTTACGCACAACTTCGCGGCTTTCGCGGCTGATTACATAGCCATCTTTACCATGCGGCTCGCTGGCCATTGCATTGGCAGAAGCGATAGCGGCAACAATCAAAGCACCTAATTTAAGCTGTTTGGTCATTATTATTCCCTCATCAAAAAATTGTCATGCAACGGAAGGGGTCCATTACACATCACAATGTACAGGCTGCAGTAAAACCTGCAGCAACTCGGATATCTCAGGTTTGCACTATAAAAACCAGAACACAAACTGTCAAGAGCGAGCTGCTCGGCAAGCAACTGGATTACCTGCTTCCTAATAATGAATCATGCCGAAAAATCAACTTCGTGTCATTTATTTGCCGGCAATTCCTCTATTAAGCGAATATTGGAGTTGCGCAAAAACAACAAGATTTTTTATTTCACATACTACTTTATTAGATGACTTTACTGATAGTACCAGCAAAAACAAAAACTTTCATAAAATAGAACGATGTTGTTTCTTAGTTTTCTTGCAGTATATTACAATCGTCAATCATTTATTACACCTCGTCGACAAAAAACCACAAGCGATAGATTCATGAAACTACAACAATTACGCTATGCGCTGGAAGTATACCGCCATAATCTGAATGTGTCGGAAGCAGCAGATGCCTTATTTACTTCACAACCGGGTATTTCCAAACAAATCCGCTTGCTGGAAGAAGAGTTAGGCGTACAGATTTTTATTCGCAGCGGAAAACGCATCGTATCGGTTACTCAGCCCGGCCAAGTAGTCTTAAAGCTGGCTGAACGTATTTTGCATGATGTACAAAGCATCAAAAACATCGGCAGTGAGTTCACCGAACAAAACAGTGGCTCGCTCACCATTGCCACCTCACACACTCAAGCCCGCTATGCGTTGCCATCGGCGATTGCCCGCTTTCGCGAACGTTACCCCAAAGTAAGATTAACCATTTTGCAAGGTAGCCCGGATACGCTGGCTGAAATGGTCGCCTCCGGCAAAGCGGATTTTGCCATTGCAAGCGAAACGCTACCCAATGAACATGAGCTGCGTACATTGCCCTGTTCTCAATGGGTACATGCGGTAGTGGCGCCGCAAGACCATCCGATTCTGGATGCCCCTCACCCTTTGAGCATAGAGGTTTTAGCTTCTTACCCTCTGATTACTTACGAATTTGCTTTGGCAGCTGGCAACAACATCGCCCGCGCCTTTCAGCGTGCACAATTAACTGAGCAGATTGATATTGCACTGGCCGCTGCCGATACCGATATTTTGAAGACCTACGTTAAACTGGGGTTGGGCGTGGGCATTATGGCCAAAATGGCTTACGATCCGAAAACCGATCAAGATTTATACTTGGTTGATGCCAGCCATTTATTTGAGCCGTCAACCACCAGCATCGTGATGCGGCCAGACACTTATCTGCGCCGGTACACTTACGATTTTATCGAGATGTTTTCCCCTCAGTTAACACAAGAGCGGGTCGACAAAATCTTGTATGCACCAGTGCAGGAAGACTTCTCTATTTGATACAAAACAAAGAACACTATGCCTGTCTGAAAAATCTTTCAGACAGGCATAGTGTTCTTTGTTTTAAGCGTCTATACTTTATTAGCTATGGTACGTTATACCGCATGCATACAACCGGCGACCATACTGCGCAAAGATTCCGGCTGCAATAATTTGATGTGCTTGTGCTCTACCAACACCAAACCTTCGTGATGAAACTTAGATAAGGTACGGCTGACAGTTTCCAACTTCAAGCCAAGATAGCTGCCGATTTCCTCGCGCGACATCCGCAGAATAAAATCATTGGCGGCAAAGCCCCGGCTGTGTAAGCGCTGCGACAAATTAAGCAGAAAGGCCGCAATCCGCTCTTCCGCCCGCATATTGCCGAGCAGCAGCATTACTCCTTGATCACGCACGATCTCGCGGCTCATTAAGCGCAGGAAGTGGGTTTGGATACTGGGAATTTTATAACCGAGCTCTTCCATATTAGCAAACGGTAATTCGCACACTTCACTGTCTTCCAACGCTACCGCATCACAACTATGAGTCTGCGAACAAATACCGTCCATACCCATCAACTCGCCCGACATATAAAATGCAGTTA
>ERZ795062.1862-NODE-1862-length-14436-cov-4.797024_pt1 | contig 14436 bp, 19 predicted proteins | sample MGYA00375146_ERZ795062 | MGnify/ENA primary metagenome ERZ795062 (study PRJEB30191, sample SAMN05720281) | activated sludge metagenome | isolation source: Anaerobic digester | place: USA | collected 2015-07-16 ... | reverse complement strand
TGCAACAATACGAGGCGAATTGCAAAATGCTCCACAACCAAATGCTCCCAAAATAAGAACCTCTTCCTTTTGAGCAACAGCAATATCACAAATTCGACTCATCCTTTTAATATGCAGATTCAAAAGATCCTTATCCGAAATCTTTACCTGGGTAGTTCCAGAACCCGGATTCATTGGATTACTTGGTCTCTCCCGCAGATTCGGAGCAGCGCAGGTAATAACATCCACCTCATACCATTTCTCCACTGGTAAAAGCTCCGGTGAGCTTGTATCCGACTTGAATACACAGACTCCAGGTGTAAAGATACAATCATCATTATACAGAGAGGTCATTTCTCCCATCCTGATCAACTTCTTATGCCTGTTATGGAATTCATCTGCTATTTTTCGATCACTCAAATTGAAATACAGCGTACAGCATCTGCAGATGGCTTCTTCCTGTGCATTCGATCCTTTGGTCACACCTCCCCCCGGATTAGTGGCAGATGCGAAGTTATGAACACATACCTTCATGCCAGTATAGGCCTCTGCCGCTTCTAAACTTCTCTTTTTTGAAACAACTACCTTAGCTGGCTCCTCATATCTATGTGTCAGTGTACTTAATTCTTCTTCATCTTTGATGATTACCTGTCCTGCATTCGATTTTCGAATGACTCCAATCAACTTTTTATCAGTTCGACACATATTTTCTGTGTCCATAAAAATATCAATATTATTTTGTCGTCTATCAAACATCAAAATCCCTTCTTTCCCATTTGTCACAAGTATCCTTACGGGATACATAATCTGCCAGATTCTCACTTTGAGCATTGACACATACAAAGTCTCCATCCAGCATATCTTCGCTATGATAAAAAAATCCGCAGGTGTCACAATAATTCTTTTCTAAATGTTCCCTGAATATAGCTAATGCTTCCTTTGCCGAAAGATATTCTCCATTTTGGATTTCCTTTTCTGACTCTTCCAGTACATCCTGCAGCCATTCCTCAGACTTCGTTCTAAGCAAAACAAAATCATATTCTTCCAGTTCTTCAAACATACAGGACTGAATCCCCATATTGGATGGAATTTCTTTCAAATACACAACACTGCCATACGATTCCATAGATGTCTCTATCAATGTGTAAAGCTGACCAACCACCAATTTATCTTCTCTAAAGATGGTTCCATCCCCAAGGTAATCCATTTCGTTTGTAATACATTTTATCTTACGAGGTGTCTTGTTGAACACATCAATCTTCTTCGTTTTCTCCATATTATAAGTCACCTCCAAAGTGAGTTTCTTCACAATACAGTATACTTCGAATCCAATAGAATTTCTGTATCCTGCTAGTTTAATTCTATCCCTATGACAAAAGCCGGTTTTACACCGGCCTTTGCTTATTACGCGTTCATTTCATTTTTCAGTGAGTTCCCTACTCCATATCTGATAGTGTCACCCGGTCATATGCACCATTCTTTTTATCTTCCGGATGAGGTTCTAGTCCAATCACAGTAATATCTTTCTGGTCTGGTCCATATACCCAGTACATTCTCATAGCACCACTTTTCTTGTTTTCCAAATAAGACTGCCATACTTTCATGCCATATCTCTTTGACAGTGGTTCAATTTCATGTGTTTTTAATCCGGGATAAAACGGATCATCTGCAAGCTTTATTAAAGCATTTCCCCACTTTTTATATAGTTGTTCTTCTGTTTTATTGGCAGTTCCAGTTCGATGCTTCTGTTGGAGTTCTTTCCACAGAGCCTCCATTTCCGGAATTCCCATTCTTATGTTGAAATTCATTCAGTTACTCCTAAAAATCAGATAAGTCTATAGCTGATGAAACTTTTCCACCTTTGAAGTTTTCAATTGCTTTATCCATATCTGCCAAAGTTCTTGCTGATATGCTTTCTGGGACAGATAATTCTCTCGGCTCAAGCATAATGCATCCGTTGGTATATTCCTTTACATTATAGTACTGATATGCTGCTCCCCGGAGGGTTACTCTCTTTTTACTGTCAATATGAACCGTATAATCTTTTAATGCTTCCATTTGATTCACCTCCATATATGTGGTGGGATATCCCACCTACTATTATAATAATCTCCCACATATTTTTTGTCAATCAAATCTTAATTATTCCGTACATAATTCAATATTGTTCATAACTGCAAAGTATTTGTATCCCATTGGTTTAATTATTGATTTCTCAATCCCCATCCCACACGCAGTCCGGGCGCATCTTTGCCAGTGCGATCAACTGGTACAAAGGCTTTATGGCATTGGCGGCAGTTGATTCCCAGTAATTACTTGTATCGCCCTCACTGACTTCGTATTCAATTTCTTCTTTTCGTTCATATGCCTTTTTCCCGAAAATAGCATCCGTAGCATCAACTTCCCTGCCATTCCGATCAAAATAAACAGTTTTCGTTCTTTTCCCGGTAATCCATTCATCATTTACTTTGTATTTGTTTTCCAGAAACTGAATCATATTTTCTAGGATTTTGATACTATCGCAACCATCCTTACCATAGATAGCTCGGATGCCTTCTTCCTCTACCTCCCGGTAGTAACATCCATAATTGTATGTAATATTCAAACGTGCATCCGTATTAAGCGCAGGAGTGAATGTTCCTGTCTCAGGATGATAATCCGCTTGATAGGTTCCACCTGTCATCAAATGTCCCGGAACCTGTGCATATTCTTTTGTTACCGGATCTAATAAATGAATGTCGTAACTCATAATCTCATTCCTTTCCTTGTTCAGTATTTGTCATTGGTTTCTTGATTCCAGAAGTTCCTTGAGACTTCTCGGCTCATAATCCATATAAGGCATCATACAGCCTACATTAATTGCCAGTACTTCTTGCTTTGTTCCTTCACGATTATCAAAGAATTCCTCTCTCATTCCCTGCAGGCACTTCTGAAAATAGTCATCTTCTCTTTGTATTTAAAGGAATCAAATAATTTTTCTGCTAATGTCATTTTGACACCTCCGTAATATATTTTAGGACTTAATCTTGCCATACAGGGTGTCCTTAAAACAGGACTTACTGAAACTATTTTTTCAGACAAAACAGCTTGCTGCCAAACACAAAACTTCTATAGGTAATCTCTGTATAAAGCAGCAAAGCCATTCTGCCCTTATGACTTCATAATATAAGGGTAGCATTAGTATCCCGCTTTTTCATTGTCCTGCTAGTTTACTTTTTTCTGTTTAGCAACAATAAATTACTGCGAATACTCCTCTTTGTATTCACAAGCATTTCACTCAACACATGCCTCTCAAAATCATTGCAATCATCAAGAAGCTTTTTCAGTTCTTCGTCATAGTCAATCTTTCTGAAGTTTTCTGTGCCATATAGTAATTCATCCGGAGACACTTCAAGAGCTTCTGCGATTCTATATATCGCTTCAACACTTGTATTTCTGCTGGCCTTTTCTATTCTGTTCATATGTTGTGGAGACAGATCTGAAAGCTCCGCAAGCTTCTCTTGCGTTATCCCTCTATTTAATCTTATCTCTCTTATTCTTTCTCCCACTTTGCCGTAATCAATGTCCATTTAGAACCTCCTCTAAAAATATTTGTATGTTTTTTAGTCGCGCGGCTAATGCTTAGTCTATGGACTATTCATTTTTTCGTCAATAGCCTATATATTTAAAAAAGTCATAGTCTATAGAATATGAGGTGTGCTTATGGAAGACAAGTTAAAAGAGATTGGGTCGCTAATACGCCAAGCTCGAAAAGAGAAAAACCTAAGCCAATCCGATTTAGCCGACCTGATACAAATCTCGATATCCCATATGAGCGATATTGAGAATGGCAAAAAGAAGATTGGAATTGATATCTTTATGAAAATCACAGAAGCTCTTGATGTCTCTGCCGACTGGCTCCTGCGTACAAACACTTCAAATGTCAAATCCATTCAGAATCACGAAGCATTAGATGTGCTTACCGACTGCACAACTCAAGAAACAGAAGTCATCTTAAAGCTGATGAAAGAAATTAAATCCGCTCTTCGGAGTGTGGAAGTTAAAAAATCATAGATATGTCCTAAAAGCCAATCGTTTCTTAGCCTTTAGGACATTATTTTTTTGCCCTTTTTCTCTTATACTTACTTCATCATAAAGAATAAAGAAGGGAGAACTATGGCACAAAAGTATATAGCAATTGATCCTATTGCAACCGGATTCACTATCAAAAAAACTATGCTTGCCAAAGACTTAAAAGTCTCCGACCTGCAGCATGCACTATTTATTGCCAATCCCCAAGCTATTTACAAATGGTTTCGTGGAGAAACGCTCCCCTCTATTGATTCTCTTTATGCATTAAGCAGGGTTTTGAATGTCACAATGGATGAATTAATTGTACCGGTTAGTACCTCCTGCTCTACATACTTTGAAGATCAACCGGAGGTGTGATTCCATGAAAGAAACTGAAAAATCAAACAGTGTCTCAGAACAAAAAGCCCGTATTCGTCAAAGATATAAAGGTATCGATGAGGACTTACTGGAAGTGATTCCTGCTTTACCAAAATCTGATTTCTATGAAGATCAACGAGAAAAACGAGTTGGCGTTTATGCACGAGTATCCACAGATGATCCAAACCAAACTTCATCTTACGAGTTACAAAAAAACCATTACCATGACCTTGTAAACAGACATCCGGGCTGGAAGCTTGTTGAGATTTATGCAGATGAAGGTATCTCAGGGACTTCTCTCCAACATAGAGACTCTTTCCTACGAATGATTGAAGATTGTAAAGCAGGGAAGATTGATATGATTATCACAAAGAGTGTATCAAGATTTGCCAGAAATGTTTTGGATTGTATTGGATACGCAAGAGCACTCAAAGCCATGAATCCTCCAATAGGTATTTTCTTTGAAACTGAGAATATTTTCACTCTGAACGATAATAGTGAAATGAGTCTTTCCTTTATTTCCACTCTTGCACAAGAAGAAAGCCATACAAAGTCAGAAATAATGAATGCATCTATAGAGATGCGCTTTGGCAGGGGTATTTTTCTTACACCTGTTCTTCTGGGATACGACCACGACGAAGATGGCAATCTGGTGGTTAACGAAGATGAAGCTAAAACTGTCCGGCTTATCTTCTTTATGTATCTTTATGGATATAGCACTTCCAAAATTGCCAATATTCTAACAGAGTTAAAGAGAGAGACAAAACTGGGTAATACAACATGGTCTTCTTCCAGTGTTCTGGGCGTTTTACAAAATGAACGGCATTGCGGAGATGTCCTCTCCCGGAAAACATGGACTCCAAACTATTTGGATCACAAATCAAAGAAGAACAAACAGAACCGAAACCAATATGTACAGCAAAATCATCACGAAGCTATCATCTCTCGTGATGATTATATTGCTGTTCAGAGAATGATTCGAAATGCCAGATACAAACACAAAGGATTTCTTCCGGAACTACTGGTTATTCCAGATGGTGCATTAAAGGGATATGTTTCCGTCAATCCCAGATGGGCTGGATTTAAGGCAGATGATTACATCAATGCTTCTGCCAGCGTGATAACGAAAGACTTTGAAAAATACGAAAATCATATTAGTGTCAACGACGGTGACTTTGACTTGTCAGATTTCGAAGTGGTGCGTTCGCAGTTTGTCACTTCCACAAAGAAGGTCACCCTGACTTTTAGCCCCAATAAAATAACCTTTAGCTCCGAGAGTCTAAAGAAATTGGATTCACTCTTTATTGAAATGTTAGTGCAGCCTGATTCCTTTTTATTTGTTGTCAGACCCACTACACCCGATAATAGGAACGCTGTTCAATGGGCAAAAATGAAAAACGAGAAAAAATATACAAGACCGATTGCCGGTTCAGCTTTTCTGCCAAACCTATATGCACTGTTTGGTTGGGATATACAATGTAAATACAGGATATCCGGGGTAAAACGCAAAAAGGGAAATGAGGAGATTTTAATTTTCAACCTGCAGGAAATGGAAATCTTAATTCCCAATTCAACCCTCGAAGAAAGTGAAACTGATTCAGATACTACTGTGCCGGTTTTTGACGATGATATAGCTCCTTTATCCGCAAACAATAATTTTGTTGCTTATCCGGAGGAATGGTCCGACAATTTCGGCTCCAAATATTATCAACAAAACAGTACCGCTGAAATCATTCCATTTAAGGAAGCATCTGAATGGAACACACAGATTTCAGCTACTACATATGTTCCCGAGCCATTATCACTAACCAGCCCCTCTGAAATTGCTCATGGAATCAAAAGCATTATAAAAGATATAAAACAGGAGGTTTACAATGAGTAATGATAATTCATCATCAGGCATGGAAGTTTATGAGGATCAGGATTTCAGTTACGAAGGATTCCAAGTTGTTCGAGGTGAATTTTTTGCACACACCTATGAACCCTCTTTTACCCTAAATAACAATCGTGTATCAGTGAATACTGCCTGTATAAAAAAGCTTCCTGAGTTTGAATATATTCAAATCCTTGTTAACCCGGACGACAAAAAACTTGCAGTCAGACCTTGTAGTGAAGATGAAAAGGATGCCTTCAGATGGTGTTCTGCTACTGCGAAAAGAACCCCAAAACAAATCACATGTCCGGTGTTTTTTGCAAAGGTAATGGCATTAATGAATTGGAGCAATTCTCATCGTTATAAGCTACTGGGCAAACTCATTCGCTCCGGGAATGATATGCTCTTTGTCTTTAATCTCGAAGATGCGGAGATGTATAAAAGAAACATCAAGAATGACGGAAGTAGTACTGCTTCAAGAATTCCTTCTTATCCTGAGGACTGGAAAACCCAATTTGGTCTCCCTGTGGATGAGCATAAATCCAAAATGCAGATTAACACATTTAAGGGATATACCATATTCGGTCTTGAGAAAGACAATACGCCTAAAAAGCAGATTGAATCCGATACCAACGCACCGTCAGAAAGTGAGGTAACTGAGAATGTTGAAAACTATGAACAACTTACAATTAATTCGACAGAACCAGCCATCGCTGGTGCTGGACCCGCAGAACAATCTAATACGTATACATCGCAATACGCTTCGCCTGTTGAAGAACCCTAATTTTATTCAGATTATGATTAATCCACGAAGTGCAACCATTGCCATAAAAAGCTGTAACGAAAGTGATTACCGGTCCGAACGTATAAAGTGGGAAATCATTAAGGATACACACTGTTGTGAATTCTATAGTAAAGTACTCATCAAATCGATAGTGAATACACTAATGAAGGAAAACGATCATCAAAAGTACTATATTCAGGGACATTTTATCGAACAAGAAAATCTGGCTGTCTTTCATATGAAAGAGATGAACGTATTCCAAGAAGGAGAACTTATATAAATGGACAGTAAGCAACTTTATACTCTTATCATAGATAATGAATTATCACGCCTATTTGTTCCCAGAACCAAAGAAGAGCTTACAGAGATTAAACATCAGCTTACCTATGAAGGATTGCAGACAACGATAATCACATGGAATAGAATCATCGTTGATGGAATAGACACCTATAAAATATGCCATGATACAGGTATCCCTTTTCGCTATAATAAGCAGGACTTCTTTTCAAAAAATGAAGTCATATCCGAGATATGCTTACGTGAACTGAAATCTCCACACTTAACAGTATCCAGAAAAAAATACCTGATTGGTAAACTGGGAATTGCGCAACATGCACTTGTAAAAGAAGGCTACCACTTTACTGCCGGTGAACCCACAGAAGAAGAAAAAAGTGCAAAACATCGTTTCGTTTTATATCGTTGGAGAACCCAACTCTTACTAAAAGATATCAAGATTTCACAAGATACTGTTTACACATATACAACATATGCTGCTTCCATAGATCAGATTTATAACAAAGCTCCTTCCATAGCAACAGAATTATTGAATAGAACGATGACTCTTTCTATGACAAACATAGCTAAATTAAGCGAACTTACGCCATTGCAAATTAATACCATATGGAAAAATCTCAACCACAAGCTTCGCGATACTGTCCTGCTGGAAGAAATCAAAAAACAGACAGAAGTGATAAATGAGAACAAAAAGAAACGAGGGCGCAAGAAACATGAGGTCGAAATAAAGCGGATGCCACAATATGATCCGGATGCAGAATTTTCAAGCCTTGCTCTGACCCTCCCCATGTGGAGTCATTCACTTACAAGATTAAAGACAATCGGGAAATTTTCAGAAGCATCTCATGAAATACTAAAAAAACTTGACCATGAGCTGTATCAACTAAAGACCAATATTGATAACTTACATACAACAATTGAGGAGGAACTCAATGAATGAAGAAACGAATGAGATCGATTATACCCAATACGTTCCACAGGTAAAATTCGAGCTCATACCAATCAAAAATCTTGTTTCCAACCAAGATTACCAGAGAAACGTATCTGTCAAACATGTACATAAAGCAGCAAAAAACTTTGATTTATGCCAGATTAATCCGGTAAAGGTCAGCAGACGTGAAGGGATTAACTATGTTTTCAATGGTCAGCATACCATTGAAATCGTCGCTCTGGTCTCTGGGTCAAGAGAAACGCCTGTATGGTGCATGATATACGATGAATTGGAGTATACACAGGAAGCTGACATTTTTGCCAATCAGATGAAATACACCAAACCACTTGCTGCATATGAAATATTTATGGCAAACATTGAAGCCGGAAATGATTCACAGATTCTGATAAAGACTCTGGTGGAAGATTTTGGGCTGTTTGTTACCAGCCGTCCTCAGCCCGGTGGAATATGTGCGATTGCCACTCTTGAAAATATTCATGAAAAATATGGTCTTTCAAATCTGGAAAGAACACTTGGACTCATTGTTGGAACCTGGGAGGGTGTTCCACAATCCTTCTCTGCCAATATGCTCAATGGGGTATCCCGATTAGTTCACTGCTACGGAAATGAGCTAAAAGACGAATATTTCAAAGAAAAATTAAGCAGAGTTTCCTGTAAAGAAATCAGCCGTACTGCAAAAGATCGACGTAACGGATCTTTGGGCTATTCCGAAGCTATGTTAATTATCTATAACAAAAAGACACAGAAAGATGCATTGAAATTCAATAAGCTCTATTCGAAAAAAGGAACTGCCAACTCATTGGAAGACCCAATCGATGAGGACAGCCAGACTCCAGAATCCCGTACTGAACAAATGGATCTTTTTGCACATGATACTATTACAGAGGAGTAAAATTTATGAGTGAGCATATCCATAGCAATTCATCTGATAGCTATATCTTTACAATTGGAGAATTAAGCACAATGAAAGGATTTTCTACTGTGGTAAAACGTGCAATAGAGCGAGCATATCCGTACTGCAATATTTCATTGGCTCCACATATGAAAAATAACGGCTTAACTCTTCTTGGACTTACAATTACTGACATGAAGTACAATTTAGCTCCAACCTTTTATTTAGACTCTTACTTTCAGGACTACAAGCAGGGACGCTCTTTGGCACGAGTTGAATGAATGTCATATCGGTATTTTTAGTACCTGCTCGTTCACGGAAACATATCCACGGTATTTTATCTGTTTTTGGAAACATACCTACAAGGTTGCTCTATAAGCAAAAATAGTACTTGCACCTATTATACTTTATACAAGCACTATTTCACAATATAAATATGATATTTTATTCGCCGCATTCATCATGATGCTGATGTTCATGGCAAACAGAACCAGTCGACTTTAAAGAGCCTTCCAAGTATGCTTCTACTGCTGCTTTGGCATTACCTTTTGCTCCAACAATAACCTCGATGTTCCTTTCATTAAAAATCTCAACTGCACCTCCGCCCATACCACCGCTGATGATGACATTTACACCATGATCGGCAAGAAAATTAGGCAGGAATCCAGGTTTATGTCCGGGGTTAGCAATGGTTTCACTTTTGACAATTTGATTATTTTCGGTGTCAAAAATCATAAACCCTTCGCAATGCCCAAAATGCTCTGTTACCATTTCCTTTTCACTTGCTACTGCTATTTTCATCATTATTTTTTCCTCCAATTTTCTATTTTGAATATATTCATCTAATATTTTTGCTGCATGCTCAACAAGTTCTGCACAGGGACGTTTTTTATAATACTCTTCGTTTCTTTCTTCTGGTATGTGACTTTGTCTATCAACAGATAAACCTAAAAGCTCTCTGCAAATGATTGATCGGTTTTCATCCTTAAAATTCATTGCAAGTGACTGAATCAGCCTGTAATGCTCAGTTTTGGCAACTCTATCTAAAGGATTTGAATACCCATCTAGCATTCCTGCAACTATGAACATTCCACTGACTGCTCCACATACCTCTCGTAGTCTTCCCATTCCACCACCAAATGAAGAAGAAATTTTCAGTGCTGTTTCTGAGTCAAGTCCTATTTCATCACAAAAGGCTAAAACTACCGATTGAGAGCAATTGTATCCTTTTGTGAATAATTCTTTTGCTATTGTTGAATGTTTACTCACTTATAATTTTCCTCAAGTCTTTCCTCTAGTAATTTTGATGTACTATCAAGCCAATTGCCATCGAAAAGCTCTATCATACCCTTGTCACAGGCAGCTGAAATTTTCGGATCAATAGGTAGTTTAGCAAGAACCTTTAAATTATGTTTTTCAGCAATTTCTTCAATGTGGCTTTCGCCAAATATCTGATACTCCTTGTCGTTATCAGGGCATTTAAAATAAGACATATTTTCTACCAAACCAATGATTGGGATATTCATCATTTCTGCCATCTTGACGGCTTTAGATACAATCATGGATACCAGTTCTTGTGGAGAGGTTACGACAATAATCCCATCAACAGCAATAGATTGAAATACTGTAAGGGGAACATCGCCGGTTCCTGGTGGCATATCGATGAACATAAAATCCACATCACTCCAGATAACATCAGTCCAGAACTGTTTAACTGTACCAGCAATTATTGGTCCTCTCCATACAACAGGATCAGTATCGTTTTCTAAAAGTAAATTAACAGACATAATATCAATGCCAGTCTTTGTTTTAACAGGGAATAGGCCAAATTCGCTACCAGTGGCTTTTCCCCGAATTCCGAATGCCTTTGGAATAGAAGGTCCTGTAATATCTGCATCAAGAATGGCAGTATGATAACCCATTCTATTCATGGTAACAGCGAGCATCGAAGTAACAAGTGACTTTCCTACTCCTCCTTTCCCACTGACAACACCTATTACTTTTTTGATGCTACTCATCTCATGCAACTTCTCGGAGAAATCAGTTTTTTGTTCTTTTCTTTCTGCACAGTCCTCTGAACAACTGTTGCAGTTTTGATTACAATTTTCGCTCATAATTTAGCTCCTTTATTTTAGATTGTTATTTCACTGCCTGTTGATAAATAATCAATATTATCACCCATAACAGATCTCAGCCTTTCATAGGCTTCTATACCTGTACAATGGCAGGTATAAAACTTTGCTTTTGTAGCCATTAGATATTTACCAATTCTATCTATCATATCAGAGTCCTCATTGCCACCAGAGCGACTGGAAAGATGAAATCCGCCTATTACATAATCAGGCATACGACCTTTTATTTCTTGAAAATGTTCAAGTATATTTATGATACCATTATGAGCACAGCCTGTAACTAGAAGGGTCTTTCCATCTTCCTCTATGATGAGATTCTGTTCATGTGCAAAAGTATCATCTATCATTCGTTCATTTTGCTCAGTTAGCAAACCACGATTTGATTTCGGTTGAGTCTCTCTTTGAACAACATTCGAGAATACCTGGATTCCATTACTGATATAGAATTGGTCTGACGTAAGTGCAATTTGCTTATTTTGTTTCAGCTCATCATCAAGACCGATAAAATCTAATTTGTCATTTGGACGGATAGCATAATGTTTTTCGAAAGCAAGATGGTGTAAATACACCTCTGCTTTTGTATTTTCTTTAAAAAAGGTTTTTAATCCACCACCGTGGTCATAGTGCCCATGTGAAATTACAAGAAAATCAACGTCAGTGATATTGACGCCAAGTTTTTCAGCATTTTTAAGAAACAATTCACTTGCTCCAACATCAAATAAAATTTTAAGTGCATTTGTTTCAATATACAGACTAAGACCATGTTCGTTACCGAAGTCTTTCGATATCGATGTGTTTTCCACTAATGTTTTGATAATCATGACCTTAGCCCACCACCTTCTTCAAAAAGTAATTTCATTGTCTTATTGTAAACTGCTTTTACTGCTGCACCCGATGCACAATCTATGTCTACAATGGTTCGGCCATTATTAATCGCTTTTACTGCATTCGAATCAAAAGGTATTCTACCCATAAAAGTCAGCCTTTGTTTTTTACATAGCGCTTCTATCTTTTTTGTGTTTTCTACGTTGGTATCAAATTTGTTTATACATATTACTGTCATAGTTCCGAATTTCGCCGCTGTTTTTATGATTCGCTCCAAATCACTAATGCCAGATATGGACGGTTCGGCCACTATCAAAACCATGTCCACACCGCTAAGTGATGCTATTACAGGACAGCCTATGCCTGGAGAACCGTCAATAATTGCAAGATTGGCATTAACTATCTCCGACTTCATCTGTTTTTTAACCTCTGTGACCAGCATTCCTGAAGTGCCACTACCCATTTTCAGCTGTGCTGTAGAAAAAACTTCTCCTTCATTTGCATATAACATCAACTCACCAGCTACAGCCGGTTTTAAAGATATAGCTTCTACTGGACAAACAGCTTTGCAAACTCCACAGCCTTCACATGCAAAAGGATCTACTTTATATTTCTTATCTACTGAAATAGAATCAAATCTGCAGTTTTGTCTACACTTATCACATTTGATGCACAGTTCTGGATTTATCTCCGCTTTTGGTAAACCATAATAATCTGTTTTCATTGGTTGAGAGCTTTGTTCTGTTATAAGGTGTAGGTTAGGTGCATCTACATCACAATCCGCATAAGACTTAGCGTTTGCAAGCTTGATAAAAGCACTGGCTATAGTAGTTTTCCCAGTACCGCCTTTTCCACTAAGAATAAGAAGTTGTTTCATGTTGCACCTCCTTTTTCACTGTTTCTAACAGAGAAGAAAATAAAGCCTGATATTTTTCATTTTCCCTCACGGCAATTTCTGCATTTGAATTCAATATTCCAAGTTCATTATCAAATGGGATCTGATCTAAAATTTTAATGTTTTTTTCTATACAGAAATTTTCAGCTGGATTTTCACCTTCTATACACTTGTTTAGAACTACACCAAACGGCTTATTGAATAACTTGACCAACTCGTATACCATATTAAGGTTATGAACACCAAATAACGTAGGTTCAGCTACCAATATACAATAGTCTGCATCCTTAATACTTTCCATTACAATACAGGCACTTCCAGGAGGACAGTCAATAAAGGTCAGTTTATCTGCTTCAGGTTTATTCTCAGCAAGCAACTTTTTAATAATAGGGATACCCGAAGCTTCACCAGTATTTAATATTCCTGTGTATACCGTTACCTGATCGGAAGTTCCTTTTTGAACTTTCCCAATAACCTTTTCTCTCTCTGTCAGTGCCTTTTCAGGGCAAAGCATAATACAACCGCCACAGGAGTGACAAACCTCTTCGAAAACAATCAGTTTATCTTTAATATAGGCAAGAGCATTGAATTTACAAAAATCTATGCATTTTCGACATCCATTGCATAGCTCATTATTCACCTTTGGAATTTTTACTGATATTTCTTCCTCTTGGACATCTTCGGGTTTAAAGAATAGATGCCCATTTGGCTCTTCAACATCACAATCTATATATGTTGATATTTTTGCTACCGCAGCTAAATTTACCGATACCAGTGTTTTTCCTGTGCCGCCCTTGCCGCTTAGCACAGCTATTCTCATATTAATTGCCTCCGTGCCCATGAAATCCGGCATGAATTTCATCTAGCAAAGGAAGTTTTCCATCGATGAAAGCATCAATATTATCCTTTACTGATGCGGATGTCGTTTTAAATATTTCAATATCAGCAGATTTGAGCACTTCAGCAGCATTTTCCCCGCAACGAGGAGTAAGCAAGACATTTGCTTTATTATCTACTATCGTCTGTGCAGCCTTAATCCCTGCACCACCTGTACTTGCTGCTGCACTGTTATCAAGAAATACACTTTCCTTAGTATCTACATCATAAATAAGGAAATAGGGAGTGCGTCCAAAGGATACACATACGTTTGAATCCAAACTTTTCTCATCTACCGGAATTGCTATTTTCATAAGAATCCTCCATTCTTTTAACTACTAAATAATTATTGATTGCATTGCGCAATGCACTTACTCCTAAATTTGAGCAATGAACCTTGCTTTCAGGAAGCCCATCTAGAGCTTCGATTATATCCTCTTCTGTAATTCTTAATGCTTCATCCAGGCCTTTTCCTTTTGCCATCACCGATGTCATACTGGACGTTG
>ERZ795062.1861-NODE-1861-length-14440-cov-10.990337_pt1 | contig 14440 bp, 12 predicted proteins | sample MGYA00375146_ERZ795062 | MGnify/ENA primary metagenome ERZ795062 (study PRJEB30191, sample SAMN05720281) | activated sludge metagenome | isolation source: Anaerobic digester | place: USA | collected 2015-07-16 ... | reverse complement strand
TCTTTAGCTAATTCTGTTCCTATGATTGGAATATATGATAAAATGGATGACAAGGGAAAGACTATTAATGCAGCTTTTGCCGTTAGTGGTGCTTTTACTTTTGGAGGCCAGTTAGGCTATATTTCAACGGTATCTAAAGATATGGTTACTCCTTTTATATTAGCTAAATTATCTGCGGGAATATCTAGCATTATCTTAGCTAATCTATTAATTGCTTTAGAAGGATTAGAAGAAAAAGCATTTAAATATTAAATTATTAGGAGGGATTAGTATGGAGGCAAAGGAAAGAATTGATAATTTAAGAAGGTTAATGAAGGACAAAGGAATAACAGCCTATATAATTCCCACATCAGATCCTCATCAGTCAGAGTATCTAGCTGACTATTACAAGACTAGGGTTTGGATTTCTGGTTTTACAGGTTCAGCTGGTACTGTAGTAGTAACTGAAAAGGATGCTATCCTTTGGACAGATGGTAGGTATTTTATACAAGCAGAAAAGGAGTTAAAGGGTAGTGGAATAGAACTGTATAAAATGGGTATACCAGGTTTTCCAACTTATATTGAATGGCTTAAGGACAATCTAAAGGAAGGAGATATTTTAGGATTTGATGGGAAGATATATCCACAAAGTGATGTGGAGAGATTAGAAAAGGAAATTGGAACAAAGGGTATTAAATTAGTAGACGAATATGATCTAGTGGGAGAGCTATGGACTGACAGACCTGAAGCACCAAAGAGCAAAGCATTTGTTCATGATGTAAAATATACTGGTAAAACTACTACGGAAAAAATTGAAGAAGTTAGAAAAGAGATGGATAAGAAGGGAGCTACTCACTTTTTAATAGGAAGCCTAGATGATATAGCTTGGTTATACAATATTAGGGGAAGGGATGTAGCAAACAACCCTGTGATTGTTTCCTATGCATTAGTATCTAAGGATGATGCTTGGCTATTTGTAGATGAGGATAAAGTAGATGATGAAGTGAGGAAACATTTAAAAGAAAATGGAGTAAAAATTGAAGACTATGACAAAGTTAAAGACTATGTAAAAAACATAGAAAAGGGTAGTAAAATATTCTTAGATCCAACAAGAATAAATAGATGGCTCTATAAAGGGATATCTGAACATTGTGAAGTTATTAAAGGTACCAATATAACTACTCAGTTAAAGGCTATTAAAAATGAAGTAGAGATTAAAAATCAAAAAAATGCTTATATTAAAGATGGTGTAGCATTAGTAAAGTTTATGCATTGGCTAGATAAAAATGTAGGTAAAATGCTCATCACCGAGGTATCTGCTTCAGAAAAACTAGAGGAGTTTAGAAGAGAGCAGGAAGGATTTATTGAACCAAGTTTTGACACCATTGCAGCCTATAAGGAAAATGCAGCTATGATGCATTATAAAGCAGAAGAAGGAAAATCTAATTATGAACTAAAGAGGGAAAATATGTTTTTAGTGGATTCTGGAGGTCAATACTATGATGGAACAACGGATATTACTAGAACTATAGTATTAGGGGATATAACAGAAGAAGAGAAAAGAGATTTTACCCTTACATTAAAAGGTCATATAAACTTAATTAATTCCAGATTTCTATATGGTGCAACTGGATCCCATCTGGATGTATTGGCAAGATACCCATTATGGCAAGAAGGATTAGACTACAAATGTGGAACTGGTCATGGAGTTGGATTTTTGCTAAATGTCCATGAAGGCCCTCATAGTATTTCTAATAAACATAATAAAGTATCCTTGGAAAAGGGCATGATAGTAACTATAGAGCCTGGAGTATATAAAGAAGGGAAACATGGAATTAGAATTGAGAATGTAGCCGTTGTGGAGAAAGATATAAATACAGATTCAGGACAATTTATGAAATTTGAAGTATTATCCTACTGCCCTATAGATTTAGATGGAGTAGATGTAGAACTACTAACAGAAGAAGAACGAAAATGGCTAAATGAATATCATAAAGAGGTATATGAAAAATTATCTCCTTATTTAAACGAAGAAGAAAAAGAGTGGTTAAAAGAACAAACTAGAAGTATATAAGATATATTGGGAGATATTTTTATTAGAGATATCTTAAGAGATAAAACAAAGAAGATAATAAATGGGCTGTCAATAAATAGATAGCCCTTATTACTATGAAAGGAAAATTGATTATGAGCGATAATGATTTTGAAGATCTTATTTTGGAAATTATGGAAAATATGGAGGAAGATTTAATTGAATTTATAAAAAGCAAAGAAGAAAATTTATTTAAGCATGTATTAGAAGCACCTTTAACCATGGAGAAAGCAATAGATACACTTACTAAGAAAGAAATGACAACAATACGTAAAGAACTAAATTTAAAAGGTTTAAGTACTTTAAACAAAGATGAACTTTCCAAAAGACTTGTTGAGCTTATGCCTAAAAAAATTGAGGGTGTATTAAATACATTTGATAAGGAAAGATATGATTTAGTAAAGAAAATAATTATGAACAATGGCTATATTAAAGCTACAGATACAGATATAGATATAAGTAAGATATATTATTTAAGGAGTTATGGATTGATATTTAGTGGCTTATTAAATGGTGAAAAAACATTAGCTATGCCAATAGAGTTAATAGAAGCTTTTGAAGACCATGATACTTTAGAATATAGAAAAATAGTTAATAGAAATACTTTATGGATAGAGCTCGTCACAGGTATGTTGTTTTACTATGGATATATGAATATAGAAAAAATGATAGAAAAAATACAAGAATATACTGAAATGGAATGTGATATTTCACAGTTTTTATTAATATTACATGAAGCAATAAATTATCATGGACATATAGAAAAGACTCAATTTGGTTTTAAAAACATATTAATTATAGATGAAAATCGAATTATTGAAGAGCAAAATTTAAGAGCAGATATACCATATTATCCTTTTAAAAAAGAAGAGTTATTGAATGCAGCAAAAGAGGATTTTGTATATAAAACTCCTCAAACTGCGAAATTTTCTCAATATATAAAGTCATTGTACGATATTAATGATGAAGAAATGGATGAAATTTTAAGACTAGTTTATTTTATTATAAACGAAGATTTTACATTTAAAGATATCATTGAAGAAATGCAAACTATATTTGAAATAGATACTATAGAGGATTTACAAATTATGGGACAAATGCTTATGGATATTAATAATAATACTAGAATGTGGATATTAAAAGGATTTACTCCTGAAGAAATATTAAATTATAATAATAATTCAAAAGTTGATAACACTAATATAATAGATATTAAGACAAAGAAAAAAATTGGTCCAAATGACCTTTGCCCTTGTGGAAGTGGGAAAAAATATAAAAAGTGCTGTGGTAAGAAATAAGCTGAGAATCATTCCTCAGCTTATTATTTTTTAATTTTATAAATGTAATTGCTTAGCTTCTCTAAAATCTTTAAATTTCAACATTTCTTTAATTTTTTCTACGCTATCTTCATTCTCAGAAGATAAATCTTCTTTTCTTTCTATTTTCATGAGTATCCTATCTAGTTCAATATAGTCCATCCCCAAAGCAAATTCATCGGTAATCCCAGGGGCTATATCTGGGCTAGGTTTTTTGTCTATTATCTTTTGAGGTATATTCAACTTTTCTGCTAGTTCAAATACCTCAGTTTTATATAGATGACGGATAGGCTCAATGTCACACATTTCATCTCCCCATTTGGTATAGAAACCTGTAATGTATTCTGTCTTGTTGGTACAGCCAGCTACTGCATAGTTCCTTTTTTCCCCTTCAAAATATAACACAGTAGACCTTATCCTTGGCTTAGTACGATAATAAGCCAAGGCTTCAAGGAATTTTTCATCTCCTTGGGTGGTTAAATCCTGGATAAATGGATTTTCCTCCCTTTTCCATATGTTTTTTGAATATATTTTTTGAACTGCTTTGGGAAAAGGAAAAGCAGGGGGTTTTAAAGAATATACTCCTAGTTTTCGTAATATTCCAGTTATATCTATAATTTCATATTTAATTCCTAAATAATCACATACCAGTTTAGCATCATCTACTGTATGGGAATCTGTATCCCTTTCAGGAAGTATTAGGCCATATACCCTATCCCTACCTAGGGAGTCTACTAAAAGTTTTCCTACTACAGCAGAATCAATTCCTCCACTAATGCCAAGGATAGCTCCTTTAAACATATACTTATCAATATTGATCTTTATGAATTCCTTTATTTCTTCCATATTGGACTACACTCCTAAAACTATATTCTATCTTCTAATATACTAATTATTTCCTCCTGGGTTGGTATATAGCCTTCTACTAGTATTTCACCATCTACCATCAATGTAGGAGGATTAGATACATTATAATCTGGGAATAGATTATGATTTCCAATAATTTGAAACCTACGGTTTGATCCCAGTTTTCTTAAGGCTGCGTCTACCACCACAGCTAATTTACTATATCCTCAGCCTATTTCTTCAAATATTTTTATATCCATAGCACTTCTCCTCTCATAAGTATATTATAGTATATATATTACCCTTACTGAATGTGACTTAAGCTATCATCAATATTTTTGATAGATAGATAGTGTAAAAAGAAGGAAATGTAGATTAAGCATAGAATATATAATATTAAGAACAAAAAGACCTAAAGGAGATGGAATAATGAATTTCAAAGTGAATAAAAGAATAAATTTAATCCTGTGCATACTTATATTAAATTTAATTCTTACATCCTGTGGGAGCAAGGGACGGGGCAATTGGCTAAAAGAGCACCATGGAAAATTAAATATAGAAGATATCAACGATTTCTTTGGACTAGAGATATTGGATGATGAATTGGAAGGAAAGAACATTATTTTATCAGGGGAAATCCATGGAGTAGCAGCAAATCAAAAGCTAGAAGGGAAACTAATTAGATATATAAAGGGAAAAACCAATTTTAAATATTTGCTAGAAGAAATGTCCTATAGTGGTGCTTATTTTATTAACAAATATTTAGAAACAGGGGATATTGAAATATTAAAAGACGTTTTTAATGCTTGGCAAGGTACGTATGCATATACTGAGGAGAAATTTAAATTGTATGAAGAGCTTTATGAATACAATCAAAGTTTACCAGAAGAAGATAGAATTATTTTAATTGGTGTGGATATAGAGCATCAACCTAAAATTAGTTTTGATTATATAAAGGATATACTGCCTGAAGAAGAACCACCAGAAGAAATAGAGATGATCATCAATGACCTAAAACATAAAAACAGCGTTTATTATGAGGATATTTTAGATAGCCTTAATAATAATAGAGAGATATATATGGACTATTTAGGAGATGACTATATAGGATTTAGTTTAGTAGTAGAAAATATGAAAAACATGAGGATAGCCTATGATGCTCGTGATGAAAATTGGAATCAAGTAAGAGATGAGATGATGTACAATAATTTTAAAATATTAGATGATAATTTAGATGATGGTATATACTTTGGGCAATGGGGAATGCAGCACATATTCCAAGGGGAATTTGATGATGTGGATTGGTTTGCCTCAAGGATAAACGATACTGAAAAATATAAGGAGAAGATACTTTCTATTAATTTTTGGTATGATGATTGTAAACAAATGGACCCAAGTGGAGTAGAACATGATCTATCTTTTGGAGACGAGATGATAAAACACCATAATAGCATAGGCGGGGATGTGAATTTATATAAACTAGTAGGCAAAGGCTCCCCCTATAATAATGAAAATTTAAACATGGTAGAAGGTAAAAAAGTAGTAGATATATTTCAATATATTATAGTAATCAGTGGAAGTGAAGCATCAACCATATTAGAATTATAGTGGTTTTTTCTTTCTACTCTTGAAACCTATGTTCTAATTATATATAATAGAGTTGATATAATATTTGAAAAGCTTGGTGAGAAATATGCAATGGGAACCTAAAAATTACAAGATGGAAGTGAGTACATTATGGAGTTTTCCTGAGAGAGGAAATTGGGCTACACACAATGGTGAATATAGGGGGAATTGGTCACCATATGTACCTAGAAATATTATAAGCAGATACTCAAAAAAAGATGATATAGTTTTAGATCAATTTATGGGAAGCGGAACTACATTAATTGAAACAAAATTACTAGAGAGAAGAGGTATTGGAGTTGAAATCAACCCAAATGCTATTAAAATAGCAAAAAAGAATTTAGATTTTGACAAAAATAGAGAATATGAACCTAGGATTTATAATGGAGATGCAAGAAAACTAAACTTCATACCTGATAATAGTATAGATTTAATTTGTACACATCCCCCTTATGCAAATATAATCAGATATAGCAATGGCATAAGAGGAGATTTATCAAATTATGATATCGATGAATTTATAATTCAAATGGGATTCGTTGCCAAGGAGTCTTTTAGGGTATTAAAAGATGATAAGTATTGTGCAATATTAATAGGAGATATAAGAAAATCAAAACATATAATTCCTCTTGGATTTAAAACTATGGAAAAATATCTAGAAACGGGGTTTACATTAAAAGAAATAGTTATTAAAGAACAACATAATTGCAAAAGTACAAATTTTTGGTATAAAAAGAGCATTCAATACAATTTTCTTTTAATAGCTCATGAATATTTATTTATATTTAAGAAACCAAAAATATAATATTTTATTAATTGGGAGAGGATTTAATTGAAAAAAAATGATCTAGTAATGCCAGTTGTTAAGTGGGTAGGAGGAAAGAGGCAACTTCTACCTGAAATAGAAAAATACATACCTTCTTATTATTCAACATATTATGAGCCTTTTGTTGGAGGAGGAGCGGTTTTGTTTCATCTCCAACCTAGAAAAGCTGTTATTAATGATATTAATGAAGAATTAATGAATCTATATCAAGTAATAAAAGATGATGTAGATGAACTGATAGAAGATTTAAAAAAACACAAGAATGAGGAAGAGTATTATTATAAAATTCGTGAATTGGATAGGGATATAAAAAAATATAAAAGTTTAAGCCCCATTGAAAGAGCATCAAGGATACACTACTTAAATAAAACTTGTTATAATGGGCTATTTAGAGTTAATTCTCAAGGTCAATTTAATTCTCCATTTGGTAGATATAAGAATCCAAACATTGTAAATGAAGAGACATTAAGGGCAGTAAGCAAATACTTTAATAGTGCTGATATTACTTTTAAATGTTGTGATTTTGAAGAAGCAGTTAAAGGAGCTGAAAAATATAGTTTTGTTTATTTTGATCCGCCCTACGATCCAATAAGTGATACAAGTAGTTTTACAGGTTACGATAAAGGCGGCTTTGATAGAGAAGAACAAAAAAGGCTTAAAAGATTATGTGATAAATTGAATGAAGAGGGAATTAAGTTTTTACTTTCTAATTCAAAAACTGAATTTATTTTGGAACTTTATAAAGACTATAAAATAAAAATAGTGCAAGCTAATAGATTTATTAATTCTAAAGGGAACAAACGAGGAGCAGTTGACGAAGTATTGGTGATGAATTATGAATAAAACAAAAAATGATTTAGCTTGGGAAAAACTTTTTGATAAATATAATATTATGCATGAGATAGAAAACAAAGGTTTTTTTCAAATTGAATCTAAAGATATAAATGAATTTAGAGAAGCTAGATTAGCTACTAAATTTGATCATAAAAGTAATTTACCAAAATTATTTAAAGATAATAATTTATCAATTTTACCAATAACTAGAGGTAGTTACATAATTTCTTCATTTGAAGCATATAAGGAATTTAGTGAATTGAATACAGAGATTATAAGAATTTCATTTCCATATTATATAGAAAGTATTGATTATGAAAATATAACTTCTGAATCTATTGCAATAAATTGTGCTTTTGTCTCCGGGATACTATCAGATTTTATTCAAGATGACAAATTATTACCTACAGTTAGCGGTAGGATGAGTTCAAATGAATTTTCTTTTTATATAAATAATACCAATATAAATAGAGATGTAGTGGTCACAGTATCTAACTCTCAAATTGAGATAGATGGGGGTTATGAAGGGATAGATAGCTTAGCTTTAATAGAGGCTAAAAATTCAATCTCGGAGGATTTTTTGATTAGACAATTATATTATCCTTTTAGGTTATGGAATCAGAAGATAACCAAAAGAATTATACCAGTTTTTATGGTGTATTCTAATGGTGTTTTTACGTTATACGAGTACAACTTTCAAGAGCCTGATAATTACAACTCACTGGTTCTAGTAAAACAAAAAAATTATACTTTAGTACAAGATGATATTAACTTAAATGATATTAAGAACATTCTATATAATGTAAATATTATTGAAGAACCAAGAATTCAATTTCCACAGGCAGATAGTATAAAAAGGCTTATTAATCTATGTGAATTATTAAATAATAACGAAATGACAAAAGAAGAGATTACCACTACATACGATTTTAATCCTAGACAAACTAACTACTATACTGATGCTGGTAGATACTTAGGAATTATAGATAAAAAAAGAGAAGATGGAGAAGTTGTTTATTTTTTAACTGATAAAGGGAAAAATCTTTTTAAAGTTAATTTAAAGACAAGACAGCTTAAATTCATAGAATTGATTCTCAAACATAATGCTTTTAACAAAACTTTAAAAGAATATTTTAGAATAGGGGAAATGCCTAGTAAAGATGAGATTGTTAGAATAATGAAAGAATCAAATCTCTATAGGATAAGTTCTGATAGTACATTTTATAGGAGATCTCAAACTATTTCAAGTTGGATAAATTGGATATTAGATTTGGTTAATCAATCTTTATCTTGATTATGTATTTTTCCATCATCACAATCCTTTACTCCTGTACCTTCTATAATAGAAGTATAGGCTCCATTTATTTCTCCACCTAATACTATCATTATGCTTGTTATGTAGAGCCATAAGAGTAGTACTATAATTCCTCCAAGGCTACCATAGGTTTTGGAATAGTTAGCAAAATTGTTCACATATATGGAGAATATCATAGAAGCTATAATCCATCCTGTAGTTGTAAATATTGCCCCAGGTAGAGTTTGGTTAAATTTTATATTAAGTCCCTCTTCAGGAGTGGGACTTAATTTATATATTAAAGCAAATATAAGTATCATAGCTATGAAAGGAATTATAATTCTTAAGAATTCCCATATATAATAAAAAATATGTGGGGCTCCTAAATATGTAAATATTTTTTCTCCTATTATTTCACCAAATACTAGCATGGTCAATACTAACATTAATAATAGGGCTAGTATTATAGTAAATAAAATAGACAATCCTTTAAGACGCCAGTAAGGCCTTTTTTTCTCTACATTGTAAGCCTTATTTACTGCTCTTATTATAGAAGTTATTCCTAAAGAACCGGTCCATATAGTAAGAATTATTCCCAAAGACAATAGGGTTTGAGAGCTAGAACTTATGACTTCACTTATTATACTTTCAAATAAAATTTGAGTTTCTGTAGGAAGTACAATCAATAGATTGTTTAGTATTCCCTCTTGAGTAATGGAGGTATAGCTTAATAGATTAAGAAAGAAAATTAAAAAGGGAAATATAGACAATATCAAAAAATATGTAAGTTGTCCTCCTATAGCTGTGACTTCATCTTCTTTTATTCGACATAAAAGTTCTTCTAAAAATCTATACCATATTTTATTTTTGTGTTTACTTATATTATTTTTAAAGTTATACATTAATTTCAAATTCTATACCACCTTTTGATTTAATTTATTGAATATATAGTATGATTTCACTATGGACTATATTGATTGATAAACTTATTATTTCCATATATAGTATTACTATAGATATTTATTATAAAAAATGATATTATAATAAATACCCATATAATAGGGGTACCTGGTACTGGTGTAAATGGAGGGATACATTTGAAAGGTTATATACATGTATATACAGGCAATGGAAAAGGAAAGACCACCGCTAGTTTAGGATTAGCAGTAAGGGCTGCTTTAGCTGGAAAGAAGGTATTTATTGGGCAATTTATAAAAGGTATGGAATATAGCGAATTGAAGTTACCAGATTACATACCAAATATAAAAATATATCAATTTGGCAGGGATTGTTTTATATACAATGAACCAACAGAAGAGGATATATTAGCTGCTCGTGAAGGTTTAAAGGTTTGTAGAGAAGTATTAGAAAAAGGCCAATGGGATGTAGTCATACTAGACGAATTGAATATTGCCCTTTATTATAATTTGTTTCAAGTTAAAGAGGTATTGGAGATTTTAGACAATAAGAAAGAGAATGTAGAGGTAGTTATTACTGGTAGATATGCACCAAAGGAATTAATAAATAAGGCAGACTTGGTAACAGAAATGGTAGAAATTAAACATTATTATAATAAAGGAGTAGAAGCTAGGAAGGGAATAGAGTATTAAGGGGTGAATGTATGAATAGATGGATTAGATTATTAATAGTTATTGGAATTATAGTACTAACTATTACTATATTCTTACTATATGTAGAACCTAAATTTATGGATATAGAAGATAGAAAGGGCGTATTAGAAGTAGCTAATCAAGAGGAATATATAGTTTTTATTGAGGATAAGGGGAAAGGAGATAAAGTTTTAAAGATATATAATAGGGAAACTAATATAGAGGAAGAAATAGAAGAGATTACTGGAAATCTACATGATATTAAATGGTCTAAGGATGGGAAGTACTTTATAGTTACTGAAGGTACAAGTATAGTTGGGACTACTTATATTATTTCCATGGAAAACAGGGAGGATATAGTTAGTATTAAAACAGTCGGGGAAGCTATATGGGCTCCTGATTCAAGGAAACTATTAATTGGAGTAGAAAACAACCAAAAAAGAGCAATAGATGGGGAATTAGATGGCACCATAGATTTAGCTTTATACCATATAGGAGGTAAGGTAGTAGAACCTCTTATAGAAGCAGACCAATATACGGATTATTTTCCTAAGTATTGGGATGAATCAGGTAAAATTGGATATGTGAAAATAGTAGATGGGAAAACAGAAAAACTAAGTTTCAAATATGAGCCTTCTAAGGAAGAAGAGCTTATGGAGATTGTTTTTTTAGAAGAAGGGGATATTAGTAGGGCTGTGACCTTATTATCAGAAGTAGATTATGATAGATTGGAGAAATTATATGGAGAAGGTAGTGTTATAAGGGTGTTGTACTGGCTTTCAGATCAGGAAATAGTTAATCGAGAAGATATATTGATTCTTATTGACTTGATGGATGATTTTTTGGGAGAAGAATATTTTGTGTTTATAGAGACTATAGGCAATACCTATATAAGGGACAAAATCCAATTTATAAAAGCTTTATCCCATAGGCCAGAAAAGATTGAATATGTAGCATATGCACTAAATGATATTCATATATATGATAAAGAAGGCCAAAGCATGTTTGAGGATTTGGATATGATAGTCAATTCTGATGAATTGACTGAAAAGGAAAAAAGGGCGGGGATAGATTTGATCAACTATTATGCAGCATGTGGAACCTGATAGAAAAATTTTAGAGGGGTGGTACCCCTCTAAATTATTTTAAATGCCTATTAAACCATTGGGTTATTTCTTTTAACCTTCTAATCCTGTGTTTTGGTTTCCCAGATCTACTTAATTCATGATTTTCACCTTTAAATAGTACTAATTTGGATTCTACTCCATGATATTTTAAAGAGGTAAACATCTGTAAACCTTCTGCTAACCAGCAACGATAGTCTTCTTCTGAATGTATGAATAAAGTAGGAGTAACTACTTTATCTGCATATTTTAAAGGGGAGTGGAACCATAATTTTTCTACATCTTTCCATGGAGTACTTGCTTGTTGGTCTTCTACAAAGAAATATCCAATATCTGTAGTGGCAAATTTGGATATCCAGTTGGATATACTTCTTTGAGAGGCTGCAGCTTTAAATCTTTTAGTATGTCCTATAATCCAGTTGGTCATAAAACCCCCATAGGAACCGCCAGTAACTCCTAATTTATCTTCATCTATAAAAGGATAGTTTTCTAAAACAATATCTGTAAACTTCATTATATCATCATAATCAATGGTGCCATATTTCCCTCTTATGTCAGCAAATTCATTTCCTCTACCATCACTTCCACGAGGATTACAGAAAAACACTACATAGCCTTCATTAGCCCAATACTGCATTTCATGGAAAAACACTTCTCCATATACAGTTTTAGGGCCACCGTGTATATCCAATATACCAGGGTATTTTTTATTTTCATCAAAATCAACAGGTTTTAATATCCAACCTTCTATGTTTATTCCATTTTCAGTTTCAAAGTTTATTTTTTCTGGAGTAGATAGTTTTTTATTTTCCACTACCCATTCATTAAAGTTAGTAAGCTGTTCTTCTTTATAATTATTTAATGTATATAATTCCTGTAACTTAAGACCTCTAAGACCTATAAATACTATTTTTTCATCAAAAACATCAAAACCATCAATGGAACCTTTTTCTATGGTGAGTTTTTCTATATCTCCCTTTCTATCTATTCTATTGATATAAGAACTGTCATATTCAGTAGTAACAAAATATAAATATTTTCCATCAACTTTAATTGAAGTACTATTTCCATATCTACAGTCAGAGCCTACGGAATTATATAGGCTATAATCAAAATCTTCGGGAGTTAACATATTTATATCCCTATTTCTTTTCATAAGATATATATGGGGATTTTCATTAATTCCATAGGATTTCATGTTGGAGCCTACAAATATTATTTCATCTTCTAAAAAGTCAGCATAGGAATAGCTAAATGGTTCTTCATGGGTTATTTTTTCTAGATGTTTTTCTTCTATATAATATATGTATAGATCATTTGATAATCTCATCTTATCTATGAAAGAATTAGCTATAAGTACTATTTGGGATTTATCTTTATTCAAATTAAAACAACTTACGTTAGTAAAATGATCAGTAATAGGTGTAAGCTCATCTTCTTTTATATTATAGATATATAGTCTTGCTCTTTTTTTATTGGTAAAACCTCGCCCATTACTCCAGAAGGGGATTTCATCTAATATTTCATAATCTTTTTCTTCTTCATATTCCTCTAGTACTTTTTCTTTTTCTTCTTTAGATAAATTTTTCAAATTAGGTTTATTTATATCATATAGGGCTAATAATAGATAATTTTGATCATCTATTATTTTTATATCTAATACATTAAGGGGAATTTCAAAGATTTTATTGGCTTCTCCACCTTTTAGAGATATTTCATAAAAAGGGGTAAAATCTTCTCCTTTTTTCCTTCTTTTTTTATCTTTTTCATCTCTTATAGTTGGGAAAAACAGGGTATCATTGTCTTTAAATATGAAACTATTCTCTGAATTATTAGAAGTTAGTTTCATTGAATCCTTTCCTTTCAGATCATATACATATATATTGGAAAGATACTTATTCTCCTCTAGATACATACGATGCAGGGTGAAAGCTACTTTATCACCTTTAGGAGAATATGTAATATTGGATAAAAATTTATACTTGGTAAAATCTTCTAACAATAATTTTTCCACTATGTATACCTCCTCATATTGTTTTAGTATCTAATATAAAGACATATTAGATACTAAAAATATAAACTTTAAGCTAAAGGATTATTGGCTTTAGCACTTTATAAATATATTATACAATAAAAGATGAGAATAAAGTCATTTATGATAAAAATATTTATTTTAAATAGTTTTTAGTTTGTTGCTAAATTTTTGTTCAAATGTTATAATAAATAAAAATAAATATTCCTTCAGGGCGGGGTGAAATTCCCCACCGGTGGTAAAGCCCACGAGCCTTAATAGGCAGATTCGGTGAAATTCCGAAGCCGACAGTAAAGTCTGGATGAAAGAAGGACAATATGGATATAATAACAACTATTGTTATATCTATAAGAAATAGTTAATTAAGCCCTGAAATTTTCAGGGTTTTTAATAATTTTGGGGGGATTTTATGAATGATGAGTATTTTATGGAAATGGCTTTAAATCTTGCAAAGAAAGGTATTGGATTTACAAACCCTAATCCTTTAGTAGGAGCAGTGATTGTTAAGGATGGAAAGGTAATAGGTAAAGGCTATCATGAAAAATATGGAGAAAATCATGGAGAAATAAATGCATTAAATAATGCAAAAGAAGATGTCCATGGTGCTACTATGTATGTGAATTTAGAGCCTTGTTCTCACTTTGGGAATGTTCCACCTTGCGTAAATAGGATTATAGAAAGTGGAATAAAAAAAGTTGTTATAGCTATGGAAGATCCTAATCCTATTGTTTCTGGTAAAGGAATACAAATACTTAAAGAAAATGGATTAGAAGTAAAAATTGGTGTTTTAAAGAAAGAGGCAGAAAAGTTAAATGAAATATTTATTAAATATATAAGTACAGGGAAGCCTTTTGTTATATT
>ERZ795062.1860-NODE-1860-length-14451-cov-4.582176_pt1 | contig 14451 bp, 16 predicted proteins | sample MGYA00375146_ERZ795062 | MGnify/ENA primary metagenome ERZ795062 (study PRJEB30191, sample SAMN05720281) | activated sludge metagenome | isolation source: Anaerobic digester | place: USA | collected 2015-07-16 ... | reverse complement strand
CGACACGTTCACTGATCGCCATTGAAAACCTGCAGGTGGCGATCGGCCAGATTGCTCAGACCACGATGCGCAGCGTGATCGGCCAGCACACGCTCGACGAGACGCTTTCCGAAATCGACCGGATCAACGAGGCCATCCGCGAAATCCTCGATGTTCACCAAGCCGACTGGGGCGTTGAGATCCTCATCGTTGAGCTGAAGGACATCCAGCTACCTGAGGGGATGAAACGTGCCATGGCACGCGAGGCCGAGGCAGAGCGCGAGAAGCGTGCGAAGGTGATCGCCGCTCAAGGTGAAGCACTGGCCGCCGGTTCACTGGCGGATGCGTCCGATGTGATGATGGCTCACCCACTAGCCCTCCAACTGCGCAATCTGCAAACGCTGGTCGAACTCGGAGTGGATAAGAACACGACCGTGGTCTTCCCCGCGCCGTTGATGAGCACAATCTCTGACTTGGGAGCCTTCCTGAACCGCGAAGCCCAGTCAGCGAACCAACGTTCTGCCTCCCGGGTAACTGTCAATAGTGGCTAGCCGACCGGATTGACCGATACCGAACACGTGACGTTTCCACCGGCACTATTGATATTCAGCCCGACAGTCGTCTCGCCCTTTTTCCACGACGAGATTGAAACGCTCGCTGCAGGCGCACTGGAGCTCACCTTGGTGTACCCAGCATTGGCTAGGCCGGACGTCATCTGCGCATCGATAGCCGCTTTGTCGCCGGACCCGGTGTAGATGGCGATCTTTCCGGTGGGGGCCGTCGGACTCGGGATCACACGCGTCAGGGCGAGGCCAGTCGGAGCCGGGACATCTGTCGGCCAGCCGGTTGGCAGTGCAGCGGTTCCAGACGTTCCGCCAGTTGCGGTCGCGGAAGCTGCCGAGCTCGCTGACGAGCTGGCGGCGGGCTCGGACGATCCACTGCTGCTGCACCCGGCGGACCCAATGGAAACTGCGGCGACAATCATGATTCCCGCGGCAATACGAGTGTTTGAGTACACCGTCGCTCCTTGAAGTTGATGTTGTCGATCGACTGCAGCGACTCCGGCGGAGCACTGCTCACTAGCACGCCAACTCTGCCCAAACCGACGAGGAAGATCAAGTCGACTAGCCCCGAGTCGGATCTGCGAGGAACTCCTCGAGCCACGCCTTCCTTCGAATCGCAATGCTCGCGGCGATGCGAAGCCCGCACTGCCACAGGAAAATGCACCACGGTGTCATCAGCACAGCAGCGAGTAGGTAGTGGATCGAATCCTGGCCAACGAAGGTCAAGATCAGAATTGCCGGACCGAGCGAGATGATCGCTGCCGGAGTAGTCAGCAACAGGTATGCCAACGCCACTGCAATTCCGTATCTCAGCCAGGTATCGCGGCGGCGGAAGCGTTCGCGCATCGGCATCGGATGGAACGGGAGCAAAGGCGCAACGATTGCCGCGAGACCCAGGTAAGGGAACGGGAGGAACAAGACTGCCACGGCTACAGCCAGAGAGATCATGGCTTCACCGCCACTCGGCATGAGTGCGACTGCCAGTAGCGCGCAAGCAGGGGCAATAACGACCCAGAGCGCGAGGTTCTGCACCGTCATGATGCGGCGGATCAGGTGAGCATCGTGCAGTCGATCCCGCGCGTGGTCGGCTTTTCCGGCAATGAGGTTTGTCGCGGGAACGTCCGAGAATGACCAGGACGCGATTGCCACCGGCAGGAAGATCAAGGCCGTGTGCCGCAGCACCAGGTCCGGGTTGATGAAGAACCACACCCCAAGCACGATCGCCACGTTGACCAGGACCGAACTCACAACCTCGAATGGCGGCGAGAACATGACCTTCAGCTCGGCCCGAACCTGATGAGCGAGTGAGCCGTGCGGATCGTCGATTGCCATCACACGCCTCCCGCCGTATCGCGACGAATCACGAGATTCCTATGCGGCGACTACTCTGACAGGAACCGACCGAAATCGCTGAATGGTGGACACCGTGACAACACAATATGACCGCAATAAGCAGGCTGCGACGCAGTTCTACGACCTGATGTTCAACCAGAACGACCCCCAGCGAGCCGTCGAGCTATACGTCGGCGATGAGTACACCCAGCACAATCCCGAGGTGGCGGACGGCAAGCAGTCATTCATTGACTACTTCGTTCGGATGGCCGCTGAATACCCCGGCAAGCACGTCGAGTTCAAGCGCGTGTTTGCTGACGGCGACTACGTGATCCTCCACTGTCACCAGACGTGGCCCAACGACAATGACTACGCCGGGATTGACATCTTCCGTTTCGATGATCACGGAAAGATCATTGAGCACTGGGATGTCTTGCAGATCGTTCCGGGTTCCGCCGCCAATGACAACGGGATGTTCTAAGCGGTTATTACGCCGATCCGAGTGCGCTCAGCCCGAGGAGAAGAACGCTCGTCAGGAACGACACGAAGACCATCAAGATCCCGCCCTTGACCTTCGACCCATCTTCGCCACCGAGCTCAGGCCCCAAGATCATGATCCCGGCGATGAAGAACAGTACCCAGCTTGCGACAAACCCGACGGTTGTCATCGTGGTCCACCATCTTCCTGCGCCGAAGCGCGAATGCGTACGTCTCGTCAGCGTGATTCTGGCAGGGTTTCCACCCCTAATGCAGGTTGCCTACGTCCGAACGGCGGCTGCGAGCGAAAACCTACCGCACAGGGTCGAGTTCGAGCGTCAGTTCCCAACCCGTTTCGCTAGTCCGAACCGCGTCGGCTACTCGAACCCCCGACATATCTGCGATCACGTAATCCGAGTGTGCCATCACGTCGTACGGATTCGTCGTCAGCAGGCCAATCGTCGTAGCCCCCGCTGCCTTCCCGGCATCGACACCAGGTGCCGCATCCTCGAACACCACACAATCGCTGGCACTCACGTTCAGCAGTTGCGCACCGAGCAGGAACCCTGCGGGGTCAGGCTTGCCGCGCTCCACATCGGTTGCGGACACGATGTACTGCGGCTTAGTGAGCTCCGTGAACTCAAATCGTGACGCCGCCGTGGGTGCCATCGAAGAAGTCACAACCGCCCATGCCTCTTCGGGCAACGACCGCAGAAAGTCAACGGCCCCCGGGATGGGCACCGAGCCAGCATCAATCAACCATGACTCGACTTCCAAAGCGGTTTGCTCTGCAGGCGTTCCCAGATTCAGCTGTTCCATCACCTCGATGGTTCGAACTCCGTGACACATCGCCAGGATTTCGTCGGGATCTCGCCCAATCTCCACAGCGAATCGGGTCCATGCTGCATCGACCGCATGTCCGGAATCGATCAACGTGCCATCGAGGTCGCACAGGACCGCAGCGCACTTCAACGTCGTCATTGCCTCAGGCTTCCACGTCAGCCGCGTGCAACAAAATTACGTCGTCCGCATGCTCACTCCTGTGTCATTGCGGCTTCGCCAGAGAGCCGAATAACCCGGCGCGCGCGTATGCTCCGCCTCAACGCACCGCTACTCCGGAGTTGACCATGAAGCCGCACCAGCACAAGCCACCTCAGTCGGCCGTGCGACTTAGGGATCTATCGAAGAAAGACCGTAACCGGGTCCTCCGTAACGCAATCTTCAGAGTCGTCATCGGCACCGCGCTGATGTTTATGGCCTACTGGCTGACGCCGTTCGAAAACCAGTACGGCGTGCACCCCTTCGTTGTGATGTTGCTGCTGCTGGCACTCTTTGGCATCTTCATGTACTTCTCTGTTCGGCGAGTGCTCTACGACAACTTCCCCCAGTTGAAGGCGATACAGGTCGCAATTTTCTCGGTGACGTTCTACCTCTACGCGTTTGCTGCCCTCTACCTCGGTATGTCGGTGAGCGACCCCAGTCACTTCACTGAACCGTTGTCACACGTTGGCGCGTTCTACTTCACCGTCGTGGTCGCCTCCACCGTCGGTTTCGGCGACATCACTCCCAACGACGACATCACGAGGATCATCGTCACGGGGCAGATGCTGGTGAACATCGCGCTCATCGGTGTAGGAGTCCGCGCAATCCTGGCAATCGGAAAGATGCGCACGACCAATGCTCCACACCTCACCCAGCCGTCGCCTGGAGATGCCGCAGAAGCGACAGGACCTGCTGCGCCTGCTACCGAACCTGCTGTCGCGCCAGAGTCAGAGTAGGCATCTGCGTGACGTTGCCCGGCAATCTATGGGTGCAGCACTTCATCATGTTTTCTAGCAACTGCGCGAACACAACGGACGAGGGGTGACCCATGCTTAACACCAGCAGGATCATTGCGTTTGTTCCCGTGTCCGATGTTGACCGGGCCATGCACTTCTACGCCGACGTCCTCGGCCTGACCGTCACGGACTGCACCGACGAATACTGCATCCTTGACGCCAACGGAACGTGCCTGCGCCTGACCCGGGTCGTGGAGATACCGGAAGCCGAACACACGATTGTGGGCTGGAACGTCGAGAATATCGATGTGACCACGGCCGAACTTGCTGCTCGGGGACTCGGCTTTCACCGTTACGACGGGATCCTTCAAGACCAACACGGAATCTGGAATTCACCGAGCGGGGATCAAGTTGCGTGGTTCAGCGACCCCGACGGAAATACGTTGTCGGTCACGCAGTTTGCGCACCCGCCGGTTACGTCGACGGTGTGATCTGATCGGCCGGTGACGCAGTCGCCGCAGTTGGGTCAGCCAATGTCGCGAGCTGCGAACGAACTTTCTTGGTCACCCAGTGCTCAGCGAAGAATGAGGCCAGCGGAATTGTGCCTGCCAGCAAGATGAGAATCGTAGCTATCGGGGACCAACGCATCCGGAAGGTCAAGTCGACCGCGGTAATCAAATAGATGAAGTAAAACCAACCGTGGCCGGTCCACATGAGTGAATACAGGGCAGGCTTCTGACCGCCATCGCCATAGCCGAGAACGGTGTATCCCAAGATTGCCCAAATCGTGAGGAGCAGGAGGAAGACACCGGTGACCCATGCCATCACTCGGTAACGCAGAAGTGCACCGGTCATTGGCGCTTACCTTCCATTCCAAACTCGCCTGACGCCGCTGATTGGTCGCCATTTCGCAGGTCGCGGGCGCGTGCCCGTCGCCGTTCCGCTGAGTCGTCCAGTGAGATCAACTCTGGGGCAGCACTTGCCTTCGCCGACTCGGTGCTGGCCGCCCCTGAAAGGTCGGCGACTTGCTCAACCGCGACATCTGCCGCAGCGACCATGTCCGCCAATTCTGCGTCGCGCTGGTCGCGCAGGAACCGGAACCAAAACCACACCCCAAACGCGGCAAATACCCACCACTGAAGCGCATACACCAAGTTCCGAACGTTGAGACTCGGTTCGCCGTTCGCGTCAACGCTGTCGAATGCGACCGACCATTGCCAAATCCCAGCAACCACCATGATGACAACAAGTGCGGCGCAAAACAGGTGCCACGGGATCCAGCGACGGGACAAGGCATATCTGAACACCGGTCAACGGTACGTCACGCGCAAAATTCTGTGTTCCTTACCGTGATTTCAGTAGTGCGAATTGCCCATATCTAAGAGACGATCTACGTAGGACTGTCATGGCTGCGATACGCGAACGGAGGTCTCATGAAGCAAGCTCAAGCGCGCAATATCTGGATTGCGTTCTCCGTCGTCTGTTTCGTGGGGTTCTTCGCCGCCAGTAGTTCCAATGTGGTCCAGCAATTCCTGTGGACTCTTTTGGGTCTGAGTTGCGCAACTGTCATCGGCTTCATAGCGACGGGCCGACGTGTGTGGGCACGATCCGCCTGGAGTTGCGTCGCAGGGGCAGCAGTCCTCATCGTCCTGATCAACATCGCACGAATGATCTTTGACGCCCCACCACGCTCGGCGGGAACGACCCCCACGAGCGTCGGCGTAGCCCTTACCGCGGTCTTCACATTGTTGACGGTGGCGGCGTACTTGCTCGTGAGCCGTCACCGTCGAACCGTGTCGGATTCCAGCGGCATCGTTGACTCGGCAATTGTGTTCGTGGCGGCAGCCATGATCGCGACTGAGTTCCTGGTGTACCCGTTCTGGAGTGACTCGGCCCTCAACGGACTTGAACGCTTTGGACTCCTACTGTTCGACGGGCTCAACGTCCTCCTGCTTTCCCTAACAGTGCGGCTGTGGTTCTCGACAGATCGATCGGTAAACCGCGCCTCTCGAATTCTTGCGATCAGTTTCGTAGCGATGATCATCGCCGGTGGCCTTGGCCTCGCTGAGTTCCTGCCGTCGCAGATCATTGACCCAACGCTCGGGCACAACCTGATCTTCGCCATGACGATGATCTTCTTCGCCGTGGCCGGAACTGCTGCGTTAGATTCGACCGCAAGTCGGCCACCCGCAGCTGATATCGACGCGGGCGTCGCGGCACGCAGTCGCATCCTGGTGCTGCTCGCGTTATGTGTTTTGGTGCCCCCTGTACTTCTGTTGGTTTCAGGAGATAAGCCCTCAAGCTTCACGAACGGCCGCGCCTTCGTTGTGCTGACAATCCTGCTGACGGGCCTATTGATCTTCCGGATCAACTTGCTCGTGCAGAGCTACCGTGAGGCGGTTCATCGCGAACAGGTGTTGCGCGAAATCAACGCTGGGTTGATGCGTGCCGCGGACCTCAGCGAGGTGAATGGTCGGCTCTCAGACTGGGCGTCGCGGCTCGTCGAACAACCCGAGGTCACCTGTGTCCTTGGCACCGCGGAGGAACTTGCCTCGGTCGGACTCGGCCCCTTTGGTGGCCGACTTCGGCTGCCCAACGGCACCGTCCGCTACCGAACAGTCGTATCAATTCCTGGCAGTCAACCGGCCCGCCGCCTCGTGGTTGACTCCCCCGAAATCGTCACCACACCAGCACAGGCTTCGCTCGCCGTCCTTGGCCAAAGCCTTGGTATGGCGTTGGAACGACTCGCGCTCTCGCGTCGTGTCGTCGAGCGTGCGACGACCGAACGCCTTCAACTCCTGCTTCACAACGCTAGTGACGTCATCGCATTGGTCGATGCTGAAGGCCGGATCCGCTACGTGACTGAGGCGATCAGGGATCTCACGAGCCAATCGCCAACCGACGTACTAGGCAGTGCCTGGACCAAGCTGTTCCAGGATCCTGCGCTGGCCCGTGGGTTGCTTGAACGGGCTCGATCAGTGGGTGAAGCGAAGGGCGATCTCGTCATGTCGCGGCGGCGCGCATCCGATCTACCCGTGGACGTCGCCACGGCCAATGACAAGTCGACCCCAGACCGCCGCGTCGAGGTAGACATCTCCTGGCTCGCCGCGGAGAACCAATACGTCGTGACCCACCACGACGTGACGGATCGCTATGTCCTCGAACAACAGCTTGCGTACCAAGCGTTCCACGACGAACTGACGGGCCTTAACAATCGGGCGGTATTCCGCAAGGAACTTTCTCGCGCGGCCGCTCGTAGTCGGCGCTCCGGCAAGACCTTCGCCGTAATGATGATCGACCTCGACGACTTCAAGAACGTCAATGACTCCCTCGGTCACCCAGCCGGTGACGAACTACTGCGAGTCGTCGCCGACCGCTTAGTGGAATGCATGCGCGAGGGTGACACTCCGGTCCGCCTGGGCGGCGACGAGTTCGCTGTCATCCTCGAAAGTGCTCGGTCGGGCGAGGACGCAGGTGCTGTTGCTGCGCGAGTACTGCAGCAACTTAGCCTGCCGATGAACCTGAGGGGTACCGAAATCGTCGTCGGGGCGAGCATCGGAATTGCAGTGAGCGACGGCACTGCCGATCCCGCGGATATCGAACGTGACGCCGACATCGCCTTGTACGACGCGAAGTTTGCCGGAAAGGGCCAAGTGGCCATGTTCCACACGGACATGCACGACAGTGCGGTCCAGCGACTTTCGCTGACGAACCAGCTGCGTGGCGCACTCGACCGCGACGAAATAAGTGTTTGCTACCAGCCCATCGTCGACCTCGATTCTGAGTCGATTGTTGGTGCAGAGGCCCTCGTCCGTTGGCAACATCCAACCCGCGGTGAACTAGCGCCCGGCAACTTCATCGGCATCGCTGAAGAAACCGGTGCCATCGTTGAAATCGGCCGATTTGTCATGCGGCGTGCGCTGCTGGACGCGGCAATCTGGGCGAAACAGTGCCCAGAGCATGCGAATGCGCGCATCGCGTTGAACGTTTCGGGTCGGCAACTGCAAACGGACAGCGTCGCAGAGGCCCTGAAGGAACTCCTTCATGAGACTGGGGTCAACCCCGCGCGCGTTGTTGTTGAGGTCACCGAAAGTGTCCTGATGCCCAATGACGGTGTTGCAGCTGCGCAGCTTCGCGAGATCGCCGAGCTCGGTGTATCTGTGTTCATCGACGACTTCGGTACCGGCTGGGCATCGCTTCACTACCTTCGAACACTGCCCGTCAGTGGGCTGAAGCTCGCCCAAGAGTTCGTTGCGGGCCTGCCCAACGACTTCGACTTTGGACTTGCACAAGCGATCCGTGAGCTGAGCCTGTCGATGAACCTATCGGAGGTTATCGCCGAAGGCATCGAATCCCGGGAGCAATGCTCCGCGCTCAAAGACATGGGATACCGGCTAGGCCAAGGATTCCTGCTGCACGAGCCCATGCCTTTCGATGAACTGCTCGTCCTCCTCAAGGGCTCAACAAATACCGCATGGGAATTGGGACAAAGGACCGACCGCGCATCGGATGAGGCCGCTCAGCGCTTGTCAGAAGCAGCCGTCATCGTTCCATCGCAGCTGTCGTATCGCGGCCGTCGAAGGAAATGACCGACGCCGAACGTTAGTCAGAGACTCGGGGCGAATCTTCCATGTCGCGACTGCCCGGTGGCGTCGGCGGCGCATCCGGCGGATCCTCGGGGAAGTCAATCTTTCGCAGTTGTTTGCGCAGCGAGAAATACAAAAGCGCGGCAACAACGAGCAGAAAGATAAACGCGATCAGGCCCCAGTTTCCCGGCGTCACACGATCGGGGTCAATCACCGGTGGCGGAGCGCTCAGAGCGCCGCTCGGAGTTGGGTTCGGGTCGCCTGCTGCAAGGACCGTGCTGAATAGCCGGATGCCCAATTCGCTAATCACACGGGCCATAAGACCACGGCCAGACCTCCATGACGGACAATGGGGTCGATGTCTGCCACTCGAATGAAAGATCTGCCACCCCGACTGCAGGATCGCTATGGCTATCGCCGGACACCGATTGTGGCGATCGTGATTGCCGCCGTCCTCGCTTTGCTGATCGCCGGGCTAGGCGGCTGGATGGCCTACCGGGTCGCCAATCCCGAAGTTCGGTACAGGTTGCTTGCCTGGGACGCCGTCTCACCAGACCACACCTCCATCACCTTCGAGGTGAACAAGGGGGCCAGCGCCTCCGTGGATTGTGTGTTGCGGGTTCAAAACAAAGCGCATCAGGATCTCGGTTATGCCATTGTGGCGATTCCGGCGGGCAGCGAATACAGCCAAACGACTTATGAGGTTGCGACTCGAGGATTAGGATTTGCAGCCGAAGTGCTCAGCTGTGCAACCCCTGGAAACCTGCACGCACCGACCGAGCAGTTCCCACCCGGAACCTCAAATCCCCCTCAACCATGGAGGCCTGCATGACCGAGGCACCCGAGACCTGGCTCACCCAGGAAGCTTTCGACCGCCTGAACGCTGAACTCGAAGAGCGGTCTGGCCCGATCCGCGTCGACATCACGAAGAAGATCGAAGCCGCGCGCGAAGAGGGCGACCTCAAGGAAAACGGCGGCTACCACGCGGCCAAAGATGATCAGGGCAAGAACGAAGCCCGAATCCGCCAGCTCAAACACATGCTTGAGAACGCGCGCGTTGGCACACCTCCGGATGCTGAACAGGGCAAGGCAACGCACGGAACGATCGTCACCGTGAAGTTCCCGGACGGCGATACAGAGACATTCCTGCTGGGGTCACGAGAGGAAGCGGCTCACACTGACGTCGACGTCTACTCGCCGACATCACCGCTAGGCGGGGCGGTACTCGGTCGCTTCGTCGACGAGACGGTTACGTATGAACTGCCGAACGGTCGGGTACTCGAAGTCGAGATCGTCAACGTCGAGATGCCCTCAAACTGACGCTCGTCACTTCAGAGGCATTCGACAGATCGACGTGCCTAACGGGACGTTGTGCGGCGGTACTTCCTGACGGCGAGCGGCACAAAGATCGCGAGCAGCAGCGCACAGCTGAGAAGTGTGTAGAGCTCAGGATTCTGCAACGACCAGTAAGTCCGTTCTCCGGTCGCCAAACCTGTTGGGTTGCCGAATAGCTCGCGACACGACAGCGTCAGCGCCGACAGTGGATTCCAGGCCGCGACGGCCTGCAGCCCCGCCGGCATTCCGGCCAGCGGCACGAAGGCGTTCGACACGAACGTCAACGGGAACAGCCAGATCAGTCCTGCAGTGTTGGCCGTCTCAGGGTTCGGCATGTAGAGCCCGATCCACGATCCGATCCATGCCACGACGTAGGCGAACAGCAGAAGCAGCGCGTACGCGAAGACCGCGTTGATGAAGCCGTCGTTAATCCGCCAGCCAACTACGAGGCCAGTGATCGTCAGCACGGTCAACACCAAGATCATTCGCGCGGCGTCAGCAAAGGTCCGACCGAACAGCACGGCAGATGCCTTCATCGGCAGCGACCGGAAGCGATCGATCAGCCCTTTGTGCATATCCTCGGCGATACCCACCGTCGACGATGCCGCAGCAAATGCGACCGTCTGGGCGAAGATTCCGGGGATCAGATAGGCCCGGTAAGCCTCGGCACCAGCTTCGCCAGTTGCCCCGGGAACCGGGATAGCCCCGCCGAACACGTAGGCGAACATGAGGACAAAGATCACCGGTTGCACGAGCGAGAAGAACAGCAGTTCGGGCACGCGGATCGTCTGGATCAGGTTGCGCTTGCCGACGACGATTCCGTCGTGGAGGTGCCAACCAAGCAGCGGACGTGATCGAGGTTTCGGCTGGCCAGTCGAAAGTGGTTGAACGGTTGCAGATGTCGCACTCATCAGGCCGAAGCCTCCTTCTTCTTGCTCTTGCCGCGACCCTTCGTCGCTGATTCTTCTTCGTCTTCTGCTGTGCGCCCAGTCAGTGACAAGAACACGTCGTCGAGCGTTGGGCGTCGCAGACTGAGGTCTTCAAGAACAACTCCGGCGCTGTCGAGCCCGCGAACTACGTCGACTAGGACCGTTGATCCTCCGGAAACCGGAACTGTGACGCGCCGGTCGACTTCGTCGATTGTGGGTTCGTTTTCGCTGAGTGCCGCGAGGGCCTGCGCGGCGGCCGGGAGGGTTCCGGCATCCTTCACGATGATCTCAACGCGATCACCGCCGACTGAATCCTTCAGCGTTTCGCTTGTCCCCTTGGCGATGACCTTGCCGCGATCAATAACCACGATGTCTTCGGCGAGCTGGTCCGCCTCTTCGAGGTACTGGGTCGTGAGCAGAACTGTGGTTCCATCTGCCACCAGATTCTCAATGACTTCCCACAGTTCGATGCGGGACCGTGGATCTAGGCCAGTGGTCGGCTCATCGAGGAACAGGATCTCGGGCTTGGCGACGAGGCTCGCGGCGAGGTCGAGACGTCGACGCATACCGCCGGAATAGGTCTTGGCTGGTCGATCCGCAGCATCACTGAGCCGGAATCGCTCAAGCAATTCGTCGGCCCGCTGTTTTACCCACTTTGCATCGAAGTGGTACAGCCGCCCCACCATGTTGATGTTTTCGCGGCCCGTCAGGTACTCGTCAACCGCGGCGTATTGGCCCGTTAAGCCGATGATCCCGCGCACCTGTTCGGGGTGCTTAATGACGTCGATCCCTGCGACCTCAGCACGACCGGAGTCCGGCTTCAGCAGGGTCGTCAGGATCCGAACGGCCGTCGTCTTCCCCGCCCCGTTTGGGCCGAGAAGTCCGAGCACCGTCCCTTGCGGAACCGATAAGTCGAGGCCATCGAGGGCTTTCACATCGCCGTAGGTCTTAACCAAACCTTCGGCGAACACTGCTGGCTGCGCCACAGCAACTCCACTGGTCGAGGATCTTGTTCGGGACAAGAACCTAGCGCAACACCTCGATATTCCGCGGTTCAGCAACTATTCGGTGGAATTGGCTAAGTGGGGCGCCGATCTCACCGAATGTTGCGTTGGACCCGCTGTGAGACAGCAACCGGCGACTAACTCGGCCTAGTCGCCGGCCGACCAGTAGCGATCGTCCTCGGCGAAGAGTGCTGCGGCACCAATCACACCGGCGAGCTGATCAAGTTCGGCTGGGACGATCTTCATGCGCTTGACGAAGGTCATTCCCGCGTGCTCGTCAAATGCTTGCTTCATGGGAGCCATCAAGATGTCGCCAGCTTGCACCAGTCCCCCACCGATGACCGCTACGTCAAGGTCCAGCAGGGCGGCGCAGGAAGCCAAGCCAACGCCGACGGCCCACCCGGCCCGGCGGTAGGCAGCAATCGCAATCTCGTCACCCTCGTGAGCATCAGCAGCGAGAGTTTTGGCATCGAGCGGATCTGATGAGTTGTGTGGCTTCCAGCCCTCTTCGACCGCCCATGCCACGGTCGCCGGTCCGCGCGAGATCGCCTCGAGGCATCCACGTCCGCCGCAGCGGCAGGCCGGACCTTCCGGATCGATGACGATGTGGCCGATGTGTCCAGCGTTCCCGAAACCGCCGTCGACAAGGCGGCCGCCAACGATCAGACCTCCGCCAACGCCGGTCGAGACCACCATCCCCAGTGCGTTCTGATGTCCCGCCGCCGCACCTTTCCAGTTCTCGGCGATCGCCATGCAGATGGCGTCGTTGTGCAGGCGAACGGGAACTCCGGGGAACCGTTCCTTGAGCTTGCGGCGCAGCGGAAACTCACGCCAGCCAACGATGTTCGTTGGCGAGACAACTCCCTCAGGCCAGATCATGGGTCCGGCGCAGCCAACGCCGACCCCGCTGATGTCTGGGTTTCCGGCGTCGTCGAGCACCTTGTCGAGCAGGCGGTTCAGCGCGTCCCACATCGCGTCGCCGCGCTGATTCGCTGGTGACGGCGTCCGATCAACATGGGAGGCGTTGCCATCGGCATCCACCAGCCCCACGGCCATCTTGGTCCCGCCAATGTCAATTGCGAGGGTGAGCTTGTTTGCCTTCGGATCAACTTTCGTGTTGAAAAGGGCCATGGCCGTATCCTGCCGCGCGACGGCACGTCAAGCATGTCGGAGCCATCCGCCTGGCAGGGGCTCGCCCAAAGAAGCCTAGGTACCGTCCGGTAGCGCCGTCGGCGGACGTTTGGTTTCCGGCATCATGAAAACGACGATGACCCCGACGAGGCACAGGGCCGCGGCGCTCGCCAAGGCCCAGTGGTACCCGAGCCGGTCTGCCAACAGACCCGCCAACAGCGGTCCAGCGATCGCGCCCACATCCGCGATCATCTGGAAGACCGCGACTACGGTGCCGCCTCGCTGTTTGCCCATCACGTCGCCGACCACGGCCGCAGGCGCAGCTCCAAGGAATGCGGTCCCCACACCGAGCACTCCCATCGACACCAGGAACAAGATCGGTTCAGCCGACAACGCCAGCAGCACAGCACCTAGCGCAGTCGTCATCATGCCGATCAACATCGCGGGACGACGCCCACGCTGGTCGGCGATTCGTCCGGCAAAGACCAGTGAGATCGCTTGGGTCGCTGCTGCAACTAAGAAGCCGATTCCCGCCAGTCCTGGGCCGCGAAGGAGCGCCTCCACAACAAACAGTGGAACAAGTGATGTCCGGATGCCGAACGTCAAGAATCCATTCACCAGGTTCGCCATCAGCGCCGCCCGGTAACCGCCATTTCGCAGCGCGGTTCCCAAAGAGACGTGCGGATGTTCTTCCTCCGGCGCGGTCGTGGCGCCACCGTCGTCGCTGGAGTCTTGAGTGTGCGCCGCTTGAGCCTCAAAGACTCCTGCCTCTTGAGACTGTTCGACCACGAGCTCAAGCGTTTCTTCGGCTGGTTCAGCTGTCGCCGACGACGAGCTGCTCGAGTCCGCGAGCCGCTGCGCCTCGATCTGTTCGGGAGACCTCAGAAACACAACGGCCACAATGGTTGCCAGACCGAGGGTGAACGCGTAGACGAAGAATGGTGCGCGGATAGAGAACCCGACAACAAGACCGCCGATCGCCGGGCCAGTAATCCCACCAAAGAGAAATCCTGCCTGGAACGCGCTCGCTGCTCGACCGCGCTGTTCAGGTCCAGCAACACGCAAGAGCAGCGCCATCGCTGACACCGTGAACATGGCTGAGCCAATTCCCCCAACCCCGCGCAGTACCAACAACTGCACGTAGTCCTGAGCGAATCCGGCGAAGAAGGACGACACCGCAACAATCGCGAGCCCCGTTGATAGCACCACTCGTTCGCCAACTCGGTTGACGAGGGCACCGGCGCCGGGCGAGGTGATCAACCGCATCAACGCGAAGACGCTGATCACTGCGCCCGCTAGCAGTGCGGTGACTCCGAAGGTTCGAGCGAACACGGGAA